>ERZ808275.605-NODE-605-length-13045-cov-7.016489_pt1 | contig 13045 bp, 16 predicted proteins | sample MGYA00520894_ERZ808275 | MGnify/ENA primary metagenome ERZ808275 (study PRJEB31516, sample SAMN03275598) | gut metagenome | biome: mammalia-associated habitat; material: feces | host: Papio cynocephalus | place: Kenya | collected 2012-08-03 ...
ATCTGTAGAGCAAGAAACCAACACGAGCCAACGCTCACGAATTCGAAGGACATTGTAACTATGAAGAATGTAACTATCATGATTGGCAAGGACCATTTCGGAGAGTTTGCCATCGAGGCTCAGCTCTCTAAAATCACGAAGCTTGACGAGGGACTTGAGGTTCTGGTTCGCCGTGTAGCTCGCTCGAGCAATCCGGCATACCTCAATCTTATTGTCGAGCACGACGAGCTCGAATTTTTCGAACTCATCAATCGGACGAAGCTCCGCTTCGAGGAGTGGAATCGCGCGAACACTCGAGACGAACTCTCTGCAATGCGGAATGGAGTCTGGTTTGTCCCCATCACCGCGGAAGCTATTGAGGAGGCATGGAACAATGAATGATACTGAACTCTTCACCTCAATCTTCGGCTTCGGAGGCCTCGTTCTCCCGAGCGGAGACCCAAACCTCGATATATGGAAAGAGCAGGACCGTTAAGGCCCTGCTCTTTCTTATTACTGCTTCACAGCCATCGCGTCAATTTTCACAACCTCGAGCACGACATCATTGAGGATTATGTCATTGCCCGCATCCACATAGGAGGCAAGGCTCGTGGAAGTTGCAATGGAGAGGTTGCCTGCCTGCACAATTGCACCATCAGACTGCTCGACATTGATAATCCAATTGCTCACCTGAGACGCTCCACCAACCTGATAGGTAGTCTGAAACATTCTACCGTTAGAGCCAGGCCTTGCGGAAAGCCGGCATAAATACTGCGAAGTACCGTCTCGGAAATCACCATAACCCGGGAGGAGATAGCTTCCGGCATTCGCCTCACGCAGAGACTGCGGGAATAGCCAGCTTTTAATTTTCTCCGCGGTACTGCCAGAGGCTGCATCATCCACATACTTTTTTGTAGCGAGCTCATAATCAGCCAATGGAGTGGAACCTGCTGGCACTTCCGGAATTCTGGTCAAGACGATGGCATCCGTTCCACTAATGATAATGCCTCTCTCACTTTCGGAGCGATACGGAGCAATTCCACCACTCTGTTGATACCCGCCGGAAGCAACATCCTGATTGATTGCAATTCCATCGCCAGAAATTACGGCATTGCACATCAGCCCATCCTGATTTATCTGGATTGCGAGCTTATTGCCGTCGAGCGAACTAAAGCTCGAGCCTCCAGAATATGTTCCGGGAGTGTGGATAATTGCGTCTTGATTCATCGTTCCGCCAGCGAGCGGAAGATAATCGCCGGAACCGCCACCGGACTCATCGGCCCATACCGCGTCGTAGTCAGCATCGCTCGACTTTTTCAGCACCTGCCCGCTCGAACCGCCGGAAGGAATGCTGTGGATATCATCCGTAAATTTACCATCCACATAATCCTTAGTTGCAAGGTCCGTTGGATTTTCCGGAACCCCCTGAGACGATGGACAATGAGTTTGAAAATTGAAGTCGCCAACGAACTGGAAGGGGTTTCCCGTGTGGTGAAGCTCGCCAGAACTGAGTTCGGAATGTCCTCCACCGGCTTCTGTAAAACCAACGATAGCTCCTTCATCCATTGTTCCGCCCGCAAGCGGAAGATAGCTACCACCTCCGCCAGATTCATCGGCCCATTCAGCTTCGTAGTCGCCTGTGCCGCTCTTTTTTAGAACCTGCCCAACATTTCCTCCGGCAGGAAGCCCATTTGCAGCAGCATCGCCAGGTCCCCAATAAATGGAATCTCCATCGCCGTGCTTCAAAACATCGCCAGTTGCACCATTTTCGGGAAGTTCTTTGGGGACATTTTTCCACTCGGCCTCATAATCTGCAAATCCAATTTTAGTCAGGACCTGCCCATCAGAACCGCCTTCCGGAAGAATGCCATTAGCATCCTGCCAGTTCATTGCGTAGTCGTCGTCGCTGGTTTTGCGCAGGTATTGTCCCTTTGTGCCACCAACCGGAACTCGAGATTTAAGAAATTCAGCCCAAAGCTTAGTGAGGCTATCTTCGAGCTCCTTAACTTTTCTGAGAATCCAATCAAGGTTGATATCGTGGAAATTGGTGTACGGAAATCTCTCAAACATACCCATTATGTACCCTCCTTAATAAATCATAAGACAAAACCGTTTTTTGAACTCATCAATGATATAATCGTACATGTTGAATTTTACAACATTCCGTTGTTCCTCAATCATCTGCTGAGTCGTGGTTACGCCAATATTACCATGAGCGCGGCCCTCTCGCTCCATGCGAGAGCTGCTTTCATCGGTTTGTGTTCCAGAGCTATTGTTTGTGTTTGTGTCAGTATTAGTGCTCTTGTCTCGAGGCTGGTATTCGCTTTCGTTGTATGCCGAGACCAAATCCTCAGTAGTGGAATTTCCAGTATTAGTAGAGTTGGCATTTTCAGAGCTATTGCGCTTTCCACTTCCTATGTCGGTCCACTGTTCTTTTCTATCATAATTTTCTATGGGGTTGTAATCGTAGTGGAGCGTTGCCTCGAGCTCAGTCCAAACGGGGAGTTGTTTAGTGCTCCATGTCTGGAGCGCAAGTTTGAAGAAATTGGGGTCCGGATAGAGCACTTCAAATTCAGCACATTCCATGAGTATGTTATCGCGAATTGTAGCGAGTTCAACATTTGGAGGCAATTTCATGTCGTCGAAAATGGTTGAATCGTAATTATACAATCCTAATACTGAGAGTGTGCTACGCATCTTCACCACCTCCTTCGTCAGTTTTAGAAGCGGGCTCTTCCGGATTTACTCGCCATTCCACCCAAAAATTGGCCGGATTTAGCCCATCAAACATAGCATGTGCTTCTCGGCAACCTTGCTGCAGGGATTCGAGCCATAGCTCCGCTTTGGTTGTGGTTGCGACGTTGTTGGCGTTAACTTCATCGACTATGAGTCTTTCCCGTTTGTCGGTATTAGCATTAGGGATTCCGATGTCAGTGTCGAAGCGATTCTCGATTGTGTTCAACAGGTCCATCAGCTTGTCGCTGATGAAATTCTGCCCTAAATTCTGCGAGAAGGTATCCCACGATGGTGTCTTTCCGTCGTCTTGAGCGAGGCTCTTATCCTGAACAACTGCAGGCTCCCCTGAAGCAATTCTGTCGTAAAGCTTTTTCAACGCTTCAGCCGAGGCTTTATTGTTTGCAAGGAATACATAGGCAAGCTTGCTGTTGAGTAGATTAGTTCCGAGGGTTTCCGCTGCGAGAGCCATGATATCACCATAATAATCCACCAAATCCAGCAATCCTGTATAATCCGGTTTGAGCTTCAACAAGATACAATCTTTGCCAATCCGCGGCTCAAGATTGCCTCGAAGAAGCGGATTGGAAATAATGCAATTTGTTGGCCGATAGAACACATCATAGCCTCGCAAACCACATCCTTGAGGAATTACACCAAATTTGTTGGTGTTGATTATGGAAATAAAACCCCATGAATACAGAACGTATAGGAAATAGTCTCTCGCCCACGAATCCGGGAGTTTCCACTCGAAAACACTGATTGCCTTTTGGAAAAGATACCGCTTGAAAAACCATGAGAGAGAAGTGTTTTTAACATGCACGGTAGAAGGAGTGACAAATCCGTTAGCTACGTTTACATAATCGTAGTACACCGGAGCTCCACTACCAATACATCCATAATTACTCATTGTATATTGCCTCCTATTCGTAGAAAAATCCGGAGCTCATATAATTTTTGACTGCATTGATTTCTTGAGCAGTTGCAGGAGCGTAAAAATCCGGATGAAGAATCACCATATAACCTGGGATATCTGATAGCTTCTGCATCTGGAAAAGCGGTCTCCCGAGGTCTTCATTATCCTCCGGCACAATATGTTGATGGTCTGCTGTGAGTATTACGGGGCCTCCGGCTCCAGCGAGGCTGCCAGAATTTGTCCCTATTGTGGTGAGGCTCGGTGTGCGGCCCTTGAGCTTGTTGGCTGCTATATTGGCCATCAGGCTCTTTGCCTGGTAATAGCCTCCGCCTGCATCCATAATTCCGCCAGCAACTCCTCGCACATCAAATCCTGTAATACCAACACCAGCATCTTTGAGATTGTCGTGCTGTGTTACTCCGGAGGAGCCGGCTCCGATTAGCGAGCTCATAATACCGAGCTGTATGCCTCGCTCGGCTGATTTATCCACGATTCCTGCGAGGTTTCCGTATCCGGTGGAGAGCACCTGCGATACCTGTATATTCATTCCTATCGAGGTTGTAAGTCTCGAGGCCAAATACTCAGTACCACTAACAGTAGCATATATGCGGCCTAAGCACTCTCCGCTTTTGAGGTCCACAAGCGCTTCCAGCGTAAGCTTGCTGCAGTTGGCAATGACATCGGCATCCAATGCGATTTTGCCGAAGCCGGGCCAGTAGAGAAAATACTCAGTGTATGGGCTCGTATTGAGATAGCTACCTCTTGCAGATTGCGGATGTGACAATGTGGATATTTGCGCTCTCGTAATATTCACACTATGCTTGTACAGAGTGTAATTTTTGATTTTGAGAGCGTTAAATCCTGTGGTATCATTATTGGGCACAGCTCCCCATCCAATGCGGATGTAAGTAGCAGGCTCAGACACAAGAGGCGTTGGCACGAACGGATAGTACACAATTGATTTGATGTAATTTACAGGATTAAGCTGCACCTTAAGCTCGGGAGCGTCGTCTGGATTGTAGTTTGGTATTACAAGCTTGATGTAGTCATCGCTATACAGATAATCCACAAATTTTTGCATCCCCGGAGGACCCATCAGATAATAATCTGTAGTAGAGGAACCAACAACGCCAACCACAAAGCAGCCGGTAGGCTCAGTAATCACGAGGCCATCATCAAACCCCCAAAAACTTTCGGAAGTTTCAAAAACTTTTGAGCTCATAACCGAGGTCCCTGGGTAGGTATCGTCACTAATGCTGCCGTCGTATGTGTTGGAGCTCCGGAGCACATACTGAGTGCTCTCTCCAATATAGCTTTTCCAACTCGCGAGAGGGTCAAGACTGAGGGAGACAGACCACAACCCGTTATTATAGATTAGGTCCGCAATCCAGTAATAGCGGCCCCACATCGGGATATAACAATAGTTGTACTCGGTTATATTTGGAGTATTTATTTTAAGCATGGGAGAAATAATGCTGGTTGGTGCTTTTAGCGAGCATTGCAGCGTAACTGCCGGGGTTTCCGGCTGCTTCGTGCTGGATGTGCGTTTTGTAAATTTGTAGAAATTTACATCAATCATAATATATCTCCTTCCTTAGAGATTGAGGCGAGCGGATATCCCGCTCGCCTCGTAGTGCTTAGTCGAGGAGGAGCACAACAGCCTTCTCCGTGTTGTCCTGGATGGTTTTGATGTTGGCGTGGTAGGCCTCGTTCCAATATCCACCGTCGATGTTGAGCGGAGTAACAGCACTCCAACTATTGGTGAGACAATAACCGAGAGCGTCTCTGTCGTGAATAATGCCGAAGATACCGGCCTGCTCGACTTCCTTCGCAGCCTTTTTCACTGCGCCGGTGGTGTCCGTGTATACCGGCTGAATGGCAATGGAATCCGGAGTCTCGATGGATTGCCAGAAATTAACACCCTCGTATGTCGCAAACTTGAGATAATCGTCGTGGAAGGTGTCGCTGAGAACCATCGCCTTCATTTGGTCCATGGCCTTGCTGTATAGAGCAATGCGAAGATTTTCCGGACTGGTATGGCGCAAGACGGGCTTATTGTTGATGATGGTCTGATACTGCTCACTGCGCTCGCTGAACATGCGAGCAATCGTCGCAATGCGCGCGTAAACCCAACGCATAAAGGGAGCAAAATTGTCCGGCTGATACACACTCTGTGCTGTAAGCGAGAGGCCAGTTTCGGTGTTGTACTCGGTGAGAAGATGGACAACGCGAGAGGCATTTCCTTCATCAAGAAGAGCTCCGATAAAGTTGGCCTGCATGCCGCGGGCCGTAGCTTCGCGAAAGCTCTCCTTGTCGTTGGCGCGCTCAGTCATATTCATCGCGTTGAAGCGGCCGAATTCCGCAGCGTCGTTAAATGCAGCGTCGAATTGGTCTTTGAAGATGGTGTAGCGCTGCGCATAGACCGCTGTGCCGTAGAAATTGGTTTGGAGCGCTTCCTGCTTGCTGATTTTGTAATGGTCCACACTCTGCCCATTGCCGAGAGAATCGGCGGCCTGAGTTGTATCATAAGCAACGGGCCAGACAAAGCGCTGGTCATCAACCATCTGAGCAGCAATCGGAGAGAGCTTGCGGAGTGCATTGCCATAGCGAGGGAGGTCCATTTCGAGCGACGTGAATTTGGCGCTGTAGGGCCGGCTCGCGAAAACCGTGCGGCTCCAAACCTGCGAAAGTGCATTGATTACCGGGTCATAGCCGGTGAGGAGTGCGGTCTGTGCGACGGACACAAAATCTTCGGGCTTAGTAATCGGAGCAATAACGCTCTGTCCGGTAGCCTGTTTAACGACTTCATTGAGCACAGTCGAGGCCTGAGAAAAACTCATAGTATTCATTATAATATTCTCCTTTCTTTATTCTCCCTGTTTGGGAGGCTTTGGCGCAATGATTTCAGCGAGGATGTCATCGGCTGTCTGCACAGCCGGTTGCTGTGAAGCCGTGATGTTGGCCTGCTGAATCTGTGAGCCGATATTGTCGAGCTTGCCCATCAGGGCCGCAAAATCAATCTGCCCCGGAATCTGCTGAGGCTGAGGCTGAGGCTGAGGCTGAGGCTGAGGCTGCTGAACAACCGCGGCTTGTGCGGGCTGCATAATCGGAGCAACCGGCTGCGCTGGAATAGTCTGCGGAACCTGCAGCTGAGGCTGTGCTTGCGAAGCCATGACGGCAATCTGCTGTGCCGTAAATCCGGCGTTTGCAAGTGCAATGATTTCGTTTACATTCATAATCAATTCTCCTTAGTTATTCATGGCTTCGGCCAGCTTACGGAGCAAGTCGTCGCCGTATTTGTAATCTTGCAAGTAATCGAGCGTAGCCTCTGCGAGGCCAGCCTTTTCCCTGATAATTCCCCGATATCCGGCTGTTGTATCAACATTCCACCGTGCCGCAGCAATTCCGTAGTTTGGTGTGATGTATCCGCGGATGTATCGCCCATTGAATGGAACAACTCGGATTCCGCACACACCTCGCTTGTTGCCTTCCACCACGGTATAACTCGAGGCTGTTATCATAGTAATAATACCGACATGGTCCGGAGCTCCTCTGTTGTCAGTATTAGCATAATCGAGGTCATCTTGCCAATCGTAGAGGAGCAAATCTCCGATAGAGGCTTTGTACTTATCATCCTCTTGCCACATGCCGCCCATCTGTGCGAGCTTTATAAGCTCGCCACACGAGCACTCACGGGGAAACACATCAACATCGAGGTTAAGCATGTTGGCGATGGCCGACACAAATCCGGCACACCATGCATCCGTCATTGTGAGCTTATAGCCTCGAGGTAGTGGAAGTCTGCTGTTGTATGCATCGACAATTGCCTCGTGCTTCTCATCACCCTGTTTTGCTCCGATGTAATTGCGAGCCTTATTGGCTACGAGCTCTCTAAGCTCATCAGGCCTCATTTACAACACCTCCGAGCTTGTCGAGTATGCGCTCCATTACTCGAGTATTGTTGTTAATGGCTTCGGTCCATTTTTCACTTTCCGCCTTGTGCTCTCGGCGCTCCTTGTCCCACATAACGAACATTGCGACAGCACACGCAATCGGAAATCCCATATTTGAAATCAAGGTTACAATAGCTTCAGCTTCCATGATTAGCTCCTTCCTTATAATATTTATAGGAGAGGCTCGAGCGTTCGAGTCCCTGGACCGGGACATCCGCGGGCTTCCGGCCCTGTACATTGCGGCACTCGCAACCTCTCCTGTTTGGATGTTAACATAATTATTATATTATGTCAAGCGATATTTACTTAATGTTGAAAAATTTCTCAAAAAGCATTTGGCTCGCGAGAGTTTCGCAGTCAATCAGTCCATCAAGATAATAACTCTGTAGCCACAACCAACGCTGTTGGAGCGAGCGTATGCCTACTGCAGTAGTTGCATAAGTTGGAGGATTGCCGCTCCTATGTGGAGTTGCGTAATAGCGATTACTCGATTTGTGCTTATAGATATTAAGCTCTCCGATGGATAGTAGCGGCTTGTACTCAGCTAAATTCCGTGAGTGGATGAAGCTCATATCTGCATCCGCAAATTTATTTCCGAGTGCCATTTCTGAAAAACTATCCTCTCCGCATGCCTGATATAGAGCGGTCTCTTTCTTTTTCTCTGCAATTGGAGAGTAAAATGGCTGAATTATTACAATATGCCGCTCAGGTATCGCGTACACCTCTCGCTTTTCTGCTTGCATTCTACCGACAATGTTGCAGAGCTTCCAGCTAATCAGCACATCATTGTCAATTGTGTTGGCGTTGGCTGCGAGAGTTAGACGTACCGGAGGTTCTCCAGCAAGCTCTCTATTACGATTGATTGTTTCGTAGGCATTTTTAATCCCATCACCCTCATCCCTAATCCGCCTCACATGCTTTTCGGGAATAAACTCATCATAAAAGATATCTGATATGTCAGAGCAATTATATCCACGGATTTTCTGCATGCTCATCATGGGGCCTCCAATGCCAACTCGATTCCCGACGTTTTCCCCATCGGAGCCCACATGGTACATCAATTTGAAACCGTCAGCTTTCGGAATATCCTGAAAACGTATTAGATAATCAGGATTATCAGGATTATCTCGAGAAATTTTTGAAAATTCTCCCATCTCGTCAGATAACGATACTTGAGCCTCATTCTGCGTTCGACGCCCGTAGAAAAAACATCGCCCATTATCAAGCATCCATTTCAGAGCCCCATATGTTTTTCCGGTTCCACGAGCTCCAACGATAAAGAAAAAGTTTATGGGCGTGTCGAGCTCCATGAGCTCCTCAACATTATAGATATTATCCCAATTAAGGTAGCCGTTTTCATCGTAAAGCCACGGAGTACGCTGTCCGGCTATTACTGATTTCATGTTATTCCTCCTTATAAGAAAAGACGGAGCCGAAGCTCCGTCTCACTGAGTGCCGGTATCAATCGGCAAGTGTACATGTGATGAATTCTCGGCCATTCTTGCTCTGGCCCGCAATCACCTTGATTGCGTCGAGCGTCTCGCCACCGTCTGCGAAAACCTCAACCATCTTTACAAAGTCTCGCTTGAAAGTTGCGCTGTTCGTAGCGAGGACTTCGCCTTCCGGAGTCATGATTGAGAGAATTTCCTGAGGCTTGCCGTCTTTGTCTTCATCCTCGTAGATGGCGTATGCTGCAACATCCACGCGAGACCCAATGGCATTCTTCATCTTCTTCACGCCGGGGTCCATCGTGAGCTTATAGCGCTCGCGTACAGTGAGTTCTTTTGAAGTCTTGATGATGTTCATTGTTGTGTGCTCCTTTATATTTAATGTAGGCTTTCACCTTGATTACATGATACTACTCTTTAATATTATTGTCAATAGTTTTATTACAAAAATTCTAAGAAATTTTCATCATCATTTTCGATTTTTAGGAGTTTGGCGTAATCTCCGGCAAGTCCTACTTTGTAGGTTGTTGGCCTGATTACACAATTTGGGCCAATATGGATTTGATGATTGTCAATTACATAGTCTCCATATACTTCATCGTTGTAGACGCTTTCCATTTTACCGGCCTCCACAAATGTAAATCCAGGTCTAAAGGCCTCGATGCCTCCAGCCTTTTCGAGCTCCGCTCCGCCTCCCATCCTAATAAGAGTTCCGTCTTTTGCATATTCGTCTTTCGGTACTCCGGAAATGGTAGCACACAAGCGGCCTTTTTCGTTCCGATATACGTATTTTTTAGCTCCGAGTGTAACAAATTCTTTATAAATTCCTTCATCCTCGTAAACACCCATGTAGTGAGTGTGTCCGGATGGATCTGTCGCAAAAGCTCCGCTTTCAATTGATTGTTTTTCTCGCTCCGTATTCAGAGCACTCCAATCATGCTCTCCGAGATATTTTACAGAGTCTGTGTCGCAGTAGATAAAATCGGCTCCTACTAATTTGATACCCTCCTCAAGTCGATACCGACTCCACGCAGCAATCCACACTCCCCATTGATACGGTTGGAATGCGCGTCTATTATTATCCTCGATAATCTGCTCAAGCGATTTTGATGTGTCATTCTCAAAATAGCTTTCCACACCATTTATAGCCCATCCAATCTTTCCGGGGTCTTGTGCGCTCATACCGTATATGGCGTTGAGTAAGGCTTTTGTCTTCGAGTATATGATTTCCTGCCCTTTAACATCTTTTAGATTTGTTTTTCGCGTGAAATATTCTTTTGTGCAATCCGTTAGAGCTACTGGCAATTTCCCATAACGAGCGTGCCACACATCAATATATGCAATTTCATCCCACACATACTCCTCAAGTATTATGCGATAATCAATATCTGTTATTGTTGTCTCGAGATAGTCCGCGGATAGAATGCGGCCATTATCGAGCACTTCGCCAATTACGTCTCTGCACTTACTATGTGAGAGATATGGGCAAGGCCAATTCCGATTTCGCAACCTGAGTCCGCTGAAACACACTCTCATTACAAGAGCTCTGTGCCGCACATTCATCAGCTTTTCAACATCCTCAACAGCTTGAGGTCCTGCGTGGTAAAATTCGCTCATTGGGAATGGGCAATTACATTGCGCAGATGGATAGCTGCTGCTCATGTCTGCGCTGTGTACATCGTGCAGGATATGCCCACTATAAAATCGGTTAGCATGTGTGTTGCCTCCGCGGAAGGCCTCCCTAAGGATTTCGTATAACTCAAGATTTGGAAGCATTCCTGAGACGAGACCGTGCCGCTCGGCTCGCATTGCTCGCTTGCAATCCCTGCGCACGTATCCCGTAGAGGTTAACGGCACGCTGTAAAGATTATCCCCATCAATGGCCATTTCAATTTCCAATGCTTCACAGAGGCCAATAACATCATTGCAGCAATACTCGAGCTCTTTATCTGTGAGTGGAGTCCACGGATATCGAGGCTTATCGTAATTATATTCTGCTCCGTCAAGCTTCTTATGCTCCGCTCCCATTTTATTAAGGTATGTTTTCAAATTCATGTTGGAGTGCAGATAGCTGCAGCGATATTCGAGAGTTCTATGAGTCGCCTTCAACACTTTGCGACTGTCAACGGCAAACACATCTTCATTGTTCCATTCCCACACATTGCGGAGGAATTGGAACTCGTAGCTGAGATTGTGGTCCCAAACCACGAGTTCCATATCCTGCTCTTCACAAATATCACATATCATATCTGCAAATTCTTCAAATTCCGCCCATGTGCGGCCAATCACCGTTTGATTGATTGGAATGTGGAAATGCCATTGCCAAACGTACATAATGCTTTGTTCGATTGCTGGTATACGAGTCGTTTCGATATCGAACGCCGTCAGAATATCCTTATAGTTCGCAAGCTTCCGTTTACCCTGATTTCCCTTCTTGCGCTTTTGTCTCTTGATTTGGGCAAATGCCTTAAAATCAAATTCTTTAGGCGTTACAATCATGTTGATTACCTCTTTTTAAGATACTTTTCTTTATGCTTATCTCTCTGTTCCTGTGTTGCGTGTAGGTATTCCCGGACTCCCAATACAGTAGAGTCATATCCATATCCAGCGGCTTCCAACCTAAGCTCATACCAGGTCTTCTGTTCCCCGTCATCCTTAGTTAATTCTTTTTGGCTCCGCAACCAATAGTCAAATTCTCTTTTAATTATAAGTGCTTTAGCTAATGTTGCGGACCTCCCGGACTCTTCCAAATCGTGGAATGTCTCAGCCCATTCGTTACTACCGAACATTCTCCCTATGGCGGAATCACGCCAGACCTGCATGAACTTTCCAAATGTTATGAAATTTTCAGGTGTTACAAAATCATATCCGTTATCATGCAGTGTGGTGAGTGATTTATACATTATTAGCTCATTTCCCTTAATAGATGAGCTTTTTGCTGCTACAAATCGAGCGGTTTCTTTTAATTGAGTTAATAGTTCTGTAATATCCCCAATCTCGCTCAATGCCGGAAACGCTCCTATGTGCTTCTTGTATGTCTCAGTTCTCGCCCATTGAGTTCCTGCCATGCGCTGCATGCGCTTTAATGCGATATGCCGCAATCGCGAATATTCTTTCCGAACATCGGCCTCCGGCAACTTTTTGAGCAAATCGGGTGTGTATTGCTCAATATCTCCTCCTTGTAGTTTTAGAGGATTTGCAGCTCGTGAGCGGGTTGCCTCACGAGCTGCTGCGCGCTCTTTATATATCTGAGCTTGAGTTTTTTCAGCCATTGTTTACCTCCTTCAAATAGGCAATGATTGCGTCATTTACAACGAGCGAGCGGCTTTTTCCGCTCCTCTCAACCTCTCGATTGAGTGCTGTGAGTGTCTCCGGAGGAAGACTCACACTTGTAGTAGCTGTGTTCTTCATTTTAGTATCCACCTCCTTCCAACCAATCATTATATGCCTCAATTGTGGACCTGAGAACCAGTAACGCAATATATAAAAAGAGAAGTGCTACTGCAACTTTAAGAGCTGGAACAATGGTACATTGAATGAGCATGATATAAAACTGTTGAGCGAAGTTTGCTGTCATTAGTTTTCCTCCTTCTTGTTCGGTCTAATTGCGACGTTGGATGGGTTCTCCACTCTGCCTTCGACAATGGCCTGAGCGAGCTTCTGTGCCGCCATAAACTGCCCGAAACTGGTTGTGGTGATTGTGATTTCATACTCCTCGAATACGTTCGGAGCCTTGCAAGTCCAGTTAGCGCTCATTGCGATTCCTCCTTTCTATAATATCTAATTGAAGCTCAGTCCAGAGCTCCTTAACTACTCGAGCCTTGTGAGTGCTAATTGCTCTTGCAAATGTGAATAAGTCCTCAAGCGTGTTTACGGAAATATGAGTAACTGATTTCTTATCCATAATGCTAAATTCAATCGCTCCGTTATCCCACAATATCAATTGATAGTGAGTGTGAAGTCGAGTAGTTCTTCTTGCAATTCCTACATAGTTCATGATAATACCTCCCATATGA
>ERZ808275.609-NODE-609-length-13028-cov-5.753180_pt1 | contig 13028 bp, 14 predicted proteins | sample MGYA00520894_ERZ808275 | MGnify/ENA primary metagenome ERZ808275 (study PRJEB31516, sample SAMN03275598) | gut metagenome | biome: mammalia-associated habitat; material: feces | host: Papio cynocephalus | place: Kenya | collected 2012-08-03 ...
TCGTACTAAATGCCTGTCTCGACTTTCAAACTGCATTTAGTTTGTCAGTTGGGTAAAAATACTTTTCCGATTTTGGAGAAGTATTTTTTTTAAAACAGATTTTCTTTTAAGTGTTTCTTATGATACTATTAAAACTAGAATGTAGGTGATGGTTTTATGAAGCATATAAAAACAATGCTTTCTGGCTTTTTGGCGGGAATTTTAATTTCCTTAGGTGGATTTGTCTTTCTTTATTTAAAGTGCGTAGGAACGGTAGGCGCTTTAGAAACCGCAATTGGAGGATTTATGTTCTCCTTTGGCTTATTGATGATTTGTGCGTTCTCTTTAAATCTATATACGGGCAAAATTGGATTTTGTATTGGTAAAGATAAGTATTATTTCTTAGATTTACTTGAAATGCTAGTGGGGAATATTCTAGGTTGCATTATCTTTGGTTACCTTTTAAGTTTAACAAGAGTGTATGATATCCAAGGAACAACTTCGACGTTTGAAGAAGTTGTGAAAAGCGTATGTACGACCAAAGCGAATGATGCCTGGTATAGTTTATTGGTTTTAAGTTTTGGGTGTGGAATCTTAGTGTACTTAGCTGTTAGAATCTTCAAATCAGAACATCATGCCTTTATTCGCGTTTTAGGTCTTATGTTTTCTGTAGCCTTATTCGTCATTGTTGGTTTTGAACACGTCATTGCGGATGTCTTCTATTTTGCTTTGGCGGGTATGTGTAGTTGGAGAATTGTCCTTAATTTATTCATCATTTTCATAGGAAATTCTTTGGGAAGTATCTTCTTTCATAGTGTTCTTTCACTACTTGAGAAAAAAAACATTGACAAAGAGCCAACGAATATGTAATATAAATAAGCAAGCCAAAACTTGCTTTTGGGGCTGTAGCTCACCTGGGAGAGCGCTTCCATGGCATGGAAGAGGTAGCGAGTTCGATCCTCGTCAGCTCCACCATTGAATTTTGAACCGTGTCGATGACATGGTTTTTTTATCCCTTCATTAAGATTTTCTTTTTTATTCCCTTTGTTAGAGAAATAAATCAAACTATTTTCTCACGCAATGAAATGATGGAAAAAGAGCAATTCGCCGAAGATAAAAAAATTTTTTTAAAAAAACATATGAAAATTTTCTTCTGTTTTCATTGCAAAAAGATTTGTTTTTACAGAAAACATTCAATCATGTAAAAATTTTTTCATTTCTAAAAAAGCCCAAAAGTAGCAGATTATTAACGTAATATATATAATATACGTATGTTAATGACGCGCGAATATGAAAATAAAATTCATTGAAAAAAAGAAATTTTAAAAGTTTTACAAAACCTATTTTCTTTTTTTCTAAGATATAATACAATAGAAATTACCCACCCGTAAAATTGATTTTATGGGTCTTTTTTTTGCTAAAAAACTGGTATCGCTTTCATAAAAAAAGTGTTTTTTTCTTTGTTTTTTGCATGCTATAATGGTGGCGAAAAAGGAAGAAAACGTATAGTTACTTCCGCTTTCAAACATAGATAAATGTGAAAATAAACTAGGAGGAAAATCATGAAAAAAGCTATTTTTACTATGTCTTTTATTTCGCTTCTTTTATTGGGAAGTGCCTTAACCGCTTGTGGTGGCAATACATCTACAACGAGTAACGCACCTACTACAGGTAGCAACACTGGAAGCAGCACTGGAACGAGCACTGGAAAACCTAAACAAACCATTAACATTCAATTTGTTCCATCCAACGATCCAGGTAAACTTGCAACTTTAGCTACTGAAATGGAACCACTTCTTGAACAAATTGAACCTGACTATAAGTTTAGCATTACCACTGGTACAAGCTATGCCGCTACAACAACTGCTTTATTATCTGATCAAATCGATATCGGTTTCTTAACCGCTTCTGGATATGCTGAGGTTTCTTTAAAGCACCCAGGAAAAGTAGACGTATTGATGACATCCGTTCGTAAAGGATACAAAGTTCAAGTTGATTATAAAACTGAAGAAGAACAAATTAAGGCTATGAATGGTGAAATTGAAGGCTATACTTATCGTGGAGAACAATCTACTGAAGATGTTAACTGGTATACTTCTCAATTAATCGTTAGAGCAGATAAATATGTTGATAAAAATAAAGATGGCAAAATCGATATCTTAGATATGGCTGGTTTAAAGATTGGTAGACAAGGTGTTACTTCTGGCGCTGGTTATTTAAGACCATTAAAATATTTATATGACCATGGTATGGAAATGGTAGATAAAATTACCGATGCTTCTAAGCAAATCCAAGGTGTTGAAATGATTGGATATACCGCCGTTTGTAACGCTATGATGAATGGCGATATCGATGGTTTCTGGGGTTATACCGATGTCCGTTATTCTAACTTCTATTCTAAAGAAGGCGAACATTATCATGATGACAAACTCTTCACTGATTATAAAGTTGTCGCTATTACCGATGGTATTTATAACGACACAATCTCTGCTCGTGCAAATTTAGATACCAAAGCGAAAGAAGCTGTTAAACATGCTTTCAAAGAATTAGTAAAACAAGGTAGCATTGATGAACAAGGAACAGGTGCTTACTTACTCTATAACTTATATTCTCATACTGGCTACACCGATGCAGAAGATGCTGACTTCAAAGGCGAAAAAGAATTCTATCAATTCTGCGTTGATCACGATTTACTTTAATAACAAGTGAAAAGAGATTTCTTATGATAGTTTTTAAAGATGTAAGTAAAACCTATCCTAATGGGTTTACGGCTTTAAAACATGTCAATCTCACAATTAATGATGGCGATTTCATTTGTATTATTGGATTATCGGGTGCGGGAAAATCAACAATGATTCGCACGATAAATAAAATGCATAGTATCACTGAAGGCGTGTTGTTAGTGAATGGGATGGACATTTCAAAAGCCAAAGGAAAAGAATTAAGAGCGATTCGTAAGAACATAGGAATGATCTTCCAATCCTTCAATCTAGTAAAAAGATCAAGTGTATATAAAAATGTACTTTCAGGTAGAGTGGGTTATCACTCTACCTTTGAGTGTATTTTCTCACTTTATTCTAAAGAGGAAAAAATGCTTGCTCTTCAATCACTAGATAAATTAGGAATTTTAGATAAAGCCTTTGTTCGTGCGGATCAATTATCAGGTGGGCAAATGCAACGTGTTGCGTTAGCAAGAGCCTTAACCCAAGAACCGAGTATTATTTTAGCAGATGAACCAGTTGCGTCTTTAGATCCCATTACCACCCTTTCCGTAATGGATGATTTTAAGCGCATTAATCAAGAAGAAAAAATTACAATTGTTGCGAATATGCATCACGTGGACTTAGCTTTAAAATATGCAACACGCGTTATTGGCATTAGAGCAGGAGAAATTGTTTTTGATGGATTACCAGAAGAAGTAAACGATGAAGTTTTAATTTCTATTTATGGAAGAGCCTTAAACCAAAACGAAAAATTAGGAGTTGAGAAAGATGAAGAATAATCCATTTTTTCATAAACTCTTTTATAAAAATGTTGTTGTGGAGCAAGATGAAAATGGAAATCCAATTAAAACCATTGAAAAGAAAAGATCTTTGTTTCTTATTTGGCTTTTACTTTTTATCTTACTTGTCGCTTTGTGCTTGATTTTTATTCCCAAGCCACACAAAATTCAATTTAGCAAAATGGGAGAAATTTTTTCTCAATTATTTGTACCATCAAAGTGGTCTTTAAAAACCTATGATCGTTGGTGGAAATATTTATTCAATACAGCGTTTCCTAAAATTTGGAATACGATTGAACTCGTTTTTATAAGTACAGTTATAGGCGCACTTACCGCAGTACCATTTTATATTTTAACTTCAAGAAATGTTGTAAAATGTAAGCCAGTCAATCAAATCATACGAATTATAATAAATTTAATGCGAACAATGCCGACATTTGTGCTCGCAATTATTGGCGCTATATTCTTTGGATATAGTGAAACTGCGGGTGTCTTTGCGATGACTCTATTTACATTTGGTATTATTTTTAAATTGATGTATGAGTATGTTGAAACTTGTGATATGAATCCATTTGAAGTATCAGTGTCGAACGGCGCAAATACATTACAAGCCTATGTATTATCGATTCATCCACAAGTCAAGGCAATGTTTCTTTCTAATTTTATTTACACCTTTGAAATCAATATTCGTGCTTCAGTAGTTTTAGGATACGTTGGTGTAGGTGGAATTGGACAATTAATTTCAGGAGCAATGGATTCGGGACAATATGATCGGGTAGGCGCCATTTTAGTGCCGCTTTTATTAATTGTTATTGTTTTACAAATTGTTTCTAGTTATTTAAGGAGGAAGGTTTCATAATGAAAACGCTAGTAAAAGAAGAATATGAAAAACTTCCCTGGTATAAAAAACCATTTTATCAAGTTGCTTATCATTTTACATCTGTGGAAGAGGCTTATAAAAAGAAACCTAAAAAATGGCCTTATCAAATTGCGTTTTGGGTCATTTTAATTGGTGTGATGTTATATTTTTCATTAGATGTAAAGTTGTTTGATAATTTTCAAGCGCCCAATTGGAAAAGATTGAAATCTATATTTGATGGATTTATTCATCCTAACTTTAAGTACATGTTTGGTTATGGTGGAGATTTCAAATTTAAAACATCAGTTGTTTATCAAGTATTTGAAACTTTTGCCATTGCTTTTATTGGGACAATGATAGCGTCCATTTTATCCATTCCATTTGGTTTTTTGGCAAGTAGAAAAATCGTTGGAAAGTGGGCGTGGGCCTCGGAATTAATATTAATCTTAATCCGAACTTTCCCCGAAATCCTTTTAGGCTATATTATGTTGACTGTAAGTGGCTTTGGAGCCTTTACAGGCGTAGCTGTTTTATCTATTCACTCCGTGGGTATGATTGGAAAAATGTATGCTGAACAGTTAGATGTAATTTCCAGTGAACCTTTAGAGGCTTTAGATGCAGTAGGCGCTACTGGATTTACCAAAATTCAATATGGCGTTGTTCCTCAAGTTATGCCAAATTTTTTAAGTGTTATTCTTTATCGATTCGATTTAAATATCCGCACTGCTTCATTATTAGGTCTGGTAGGTGCTGGAGGATTAGGATATCCAATTTTAGTATACTCCCAAAATGAACATTGGCCTGAATTAGCAGCGGCTTTATATGGTATTATTATTTTAGTTCTTCTAGTTGACACGGTCTCAAGTTTTTTAAGAAAGAAATTGGTGTAGTGTTTATGCGTAAATTAATTATTTTAGCGGGTGTTCCCGGAACAGGGAAATCATTTTTTGCCAAAAGAGCATTAAAAGAAGAAAATATGTACATTATTTCTAGTGATGAAGTACGTTTTCAATTTACGCATGACTATCGTAAATTATTAAGCGATATGCATATCGTATATAACAAAATGATTGAAATGGCGAATGAACTTTTTGCCAAAAATGATGATATAACTGTAGTGCTTGATTCGACTTTTTTAACTGACGAAAGAAGAAATTATTTTTTAGATCGTATCAAAAAGGTGGATTCTGCAGAGTTGATTCTCTTAAAAGTGCATAATGAGCGCTTGATTTTTGCTCGTAATCATCAAAGAATGAGAGCTAAGTGGGTGCCTGAAGGAGTTTTGGTGGATATGATGAAAAAATATAGTTTGCCAAGTGATGAAAATGTAAAACGTTATGCTTCAATTCGGATGGTGTATACAGATGAATAATCTTTCTTTTTTAGGCACGGGAAGTGCCTTTAATTATAATTTGGATAATACTTCTGCTTATTTCTGTATTAATAATCACTTCTATTTTATTGATATGGGAGAACGAATTGCTAGAAAAATTATTACGCATTTATCCATACCAGAAGATGCCGCTATTACGATTTTCATTACTCATTTTCATGCGGATCATATTGCTTCATTAGAGCCTTTTTTGGTCTATTTTACATGTATAAAAAAAGTAAAATCATTACAAGTTGTTACCCCAAATGCCAATCGATTAAAACGATATTTATCGTTAACATTTTTTGATTTGCAAAAAGTTGGTATTAGCGATGACAAAACTTATGTGGATGAGAACGTTCGTGTAGTTTCAATAAAAGCCAAACACATTGAAGATAGCAGAAGTTATTTCTTTTACACGATAAAAGGAAATTTCTATTATTCAGGAGATACCTCAATTCTTTCTAAAAAGGCATTAACACAATTAAAAAATCGTCAAATCGATAGGATATATCATGAAGTAGCGATTTCTTCTTCATCTTTTCATATTGGTATTCAAACTTTATGCGATGAAATTCCGCTTTCATTAAGAAATAGGGTAGTTCTGATGCATTTTGAAAATAATGAAATGATTAAATTAGCAGAAAAAGAAGGATTTAGAGTAGCAAATTCTTTTTTTAAGCATTGATTCAATAAGAGTTCGAAATGTTGACAGCTTTCATAGAAATAAGTACAATTAATTATAATTATATTGGTATTTAGTGGGGGATGGAAAATGAAAGCTAAAAGTAAAGATCCAAATAAGAATAAAAAAACCGGTCATCCTGTACAACAAATAATAAAACTTGTATTTGCTGGCCTTGTTGCCATATTCATTGGCGTAATTTATTGGTTGGGTAGAGATTATTTCTCGGAAGAGGTCAACTTAAATTTATATGGTTATTCCGAAAAAGGGGCTATGTTCATAGAAGGACTCTATCGATGGACTCCAATAATTATACTAGGTATTTATGTGATAGAACTTGTATTAGTAGCTATATTAGTTAAAAGAAATATCGACAATTGCTCAAATGATGATTTTGTTCCTCCACAGAAAGCTAAGGCACCTCGCAAAAGAAAGAGCGAAAAGTATGAAAAGGCTTGCTTAATCGTTTGTATTGTCCTGGCCGTCATTGGAATGCTTTTTAATGTTTTTACAAACTTTGCACTTGGAACTTTCAATAAAATCTTTAATCACATAATAACAATTGATAAAAATGATGACGTTTTGAGCTTGATTTGCACGATTGCTCCGAGCCTTTTGAGTGTGTTGATGATGCAAATAATGGTGCTTGCTTTCCCTATGATGAATTTTGAACAAAAAGGCTGGCTTAATGTAATAACTTGGTTACTGTTTTTTGTATCTGGAGCAGGTTCTGCTATTGCTACGATATTTATATTAATTGCCATATTCCGTGGCGCTGGTAGCGGCGGAGACGGTGGCGAAACCGTCGATGTTATTATTATAAAACACTAATGCTTTTTGCTACCTTAAATTAATTTGAACGTGAAAAAATAACGGAAATGTATTACAATAAAAAAGCTTAGAAAGGACGATAAGTGTATGAAAAAAAGTATTCTTTTTCTTTTACCTCTTTTATTGTTATCAAGTTGTCAAAATGTAGATACTATAAGTTCTTCAACCTTTCATAATGAGACAACCAGTTCTTCATCAAAAAACGATGAACCTAGTTCTTCTAACTCTAGCGCTAGTCCATCAACAAGTACAACTGTCATTCCATCAACTACCACAGTTGTTCCACCAACGACAGTAACGCCTTCGACTAGCACTAATACACCATCTACATCCATTCCAGACCAAACGAGTTCAAGCTCATCCACAGAGGGTGGGATTACTTATAATCCAGATGGAAGTCAACATTTACCAGTTCCATCAGAACACGTAAAAGAAACATGGGGAACTCAAGAAGTAAAATATAGTTTTTTAGAATCCTTTCCTGATGGCTTTCAATTTATTTATGGGCATAAAATATTAAATCAACCTGATTTTTATCGAGATACTACAAAAGGATGGAGTATTAGCGTACCGAATTCTCTTGCACGGATGGGTGTACAAACACCACTTTTTGATTCTAATCTAAAAATCGAAATTCGTCTTTATCTTACATCAATTAATAACTCCAATAATAAAGTAGATCAAGATCAACCTTGGATAAGAGTGTATGGCTTTAATAAAGAAGGAACACTTACCCAAATAAAAGAAGTTGATTGCCCTAGTAATTTCCATAATTACAAGAATAGTTCAAATCCAATTAACTTTTATATGAGCGGAGAAGATGTTGATTATCTTGAAATTCGCTTTACCGCACCTCCTTATAAAGGAAGTCAATGCTATAATTTTGGAATTAAAGAAATAGGATTCAAAACATTCCCATATGCTTACGTTGAAAAATAAGAGTGCTATAGGGCATTCTTTTTTTCTTGTAGTCAACAAAAAAGTAGAGAGCTTTAGATGGAACTCTCTACTTTAATTTTTTAGTATTTTAATTTTCTAATTTTTCCGTCTTTTTTATGAATGGAAATACTTCCGTCTTGGTTTTCCGCTAACTTTTTCGCATAATCAATCGCTTCTTTTTGGGTAGCAAAGGTTTTAATTACTTTTTCGCCTTTTGCAAATTTGACTTGCCATTTTCCGTCTTCTCTTAAAGAAATGTGATAGACCTTAGAGCGATAAGAAGCACTAGCGGATTCTCTCATATGTTCAAGATCAGATTCAAGTGTAGATTCTTTTTTTGCTTCTTTCTTTTTTGTTTCTTTTTTAGGCTCCTCTTTTTTAGGAGTTTCTTTTTTCGTTTCCTTTTTAGGAGCTTCCTTCTTAGAAGCGGCTTTTTTTGCGGTTTCTTTCTTTTCAGGTTCTTTCTTTGTCTTTGTTACTTTTTCTTCTTTGGTTGGTGCTTTTTTGGTGGCCATTTCATTTTCCTCCTCATTATTTTGATTTTGTTGATTATCTTCTTCTATGGGGGTTTCTTCTTTTATAGGAACTTCGTGAATGATTTCTTCTTTTGAGATGAGTTGAATAATTTCTTCAGGTTCATCACTTTCTTCTATTTCTATATAATTTTTCTTCTTTTTCTTATGATATTTAATCGATAAAATAAGTATCACAATCATTAATAAGACAAATATAGCTGAAGAAACAATCATCCATACGGTTATATCAATATCTTCAATGGAAAATACAACTTTTTGATAGATATTTAGTCCCATAAGAGAAAACCTCCTTTTTAATATTATATCATGGTCAAGAAATGGTTACTAGTAGTAAATTGTGCTAAAATCATGTATGATAAAAGGGAAAAAGAGGTTTTTTGTATGGATAAAGTCAAGATAAAAGTTCGAAAAAAAGATGCAGGTATGACCATTAAAGAGTATTTAAAATCAATGCATGTTGGTCGCGGGAAAATTGAAGAATTACGCGTATTAAAAGCCTCTTTAATTAATGGTACATATCAGCCTTTAGAGTATGTATTAAAAGAAAATGATGAACTCGCGTTTACTTTTCAAGAAAAAATTGATGTAAAACCATCATCTTCATTACCATTAGACGTTATTTATGAAGATGAAAATATTTTAATTGTGAATAAACCCGTAGGTTATATCGTTCATAGTGATGGAAATGATAACACTCCAACCTTATCTTCTTTAGTGGCACAATATTATTATGAGCATAAAATATTCCGCCCGGTTCGTTATATTCATCGTTTAGATAAAGATACCTCAGGTATTGTTTTATTTGCTAAAGATTTTTTATCGGAAGCGCAACTTCATGCCGATATGGAACGGCATTTAATCATTCGTGAATATTTAGGTATTGTAACCCATAAAATGAAAGAAAAAGAAGGAACGATTCATTTAGCCTTAGGAAGAGACCGACACGCGAGTAACAAAATGCGTGTTTCTAAAACGGGACAAGATGCGATTACGCATTTTAAAGTAGAAAAAGAATATAAAGGCTCTTATTCTTTAGTGCGTTTCCGCTTAGAAACGGGTAGAACCCATCAGATTCGCGTACATATGGCTTATTATAATCATCCTTTATTGGGTGATGAGTTATATGGAGAAAAGAGTACAGAAATGCCTCGAGTGGCTTTACATTCTGCAAAAATTACATTTTTCCATCCGATTTTAAAAGAGTTTATTACCATTGAATCACCTCTACCCGAGGATATGAAAACATGGGAGAAAGGACATTTAAAATGAAAAGAAAATATTGGCTTACATTACCACTTTTAAGCTTATTATGTTCTTGTACATATAGTAGTTATTTAATGCTTACAGGAACGAAAAAAATAACAAATAAAGAAATTTCAGCGTCCTATACGAAAATGGATGGATACTTTGGTAAAACCTTTAAAGTAAAAGAAGATTATGGATATCATTTTAGTTTTACTTCAACTTCTAATGAAGACAACCAAGGAAGCCTTTCTTTAAAAGTTTTTCTCAATAAAGAAGAAAAGAATCATTATGAAGGTGAAACAGTATCTTCCTTTGATTTTTCCCTTACCGAAGTCGGTAAATGGGATGTTCGTATTATTGGAGAGAATCATAGTGGAAGTTTTTCTTTAACTTGGGAAAAGGTTGCACTTTCCAATTAATTTATATATTATATATAATAATTCGATCAAGCACATAAGGTAGCTGGGCTTAGGCAACGGGAAACCGTGGGACGAAAAAGGAGGTTTGCTTTATGTGTAATAAAACTATCAATGAAAAAAAGATTGCGCATCGTACATCGTTTGTCACGATTTTAGGCAATCTTTTATTATCCGCTTTTAAGTTTGTTGCTGGACTTCTTTCTATGTCGCAAGCATTAATATCGGACGCAATTGATTCGTTAGGTGATGTAGTATCATCTTTTATTGTGATGATTGGCCTTAAGATATCTTCGAAAAAAGAAGATGAAGATCATCCTTTTGGTCATGAGCGATTTGAGCCGGTGGCCACAATTATTCTTGCCATTATGCTTTTTTTAAGTGGTGGCTTTATTGGATATCAAGCATTAAAAGATATTATTGCATTCTTTAAAGATGGTGTGGTTCATGAATTATCGACTCATGTTGTAATTGGTTTAGTGGCCGCAATTGTATCGATTATAGGGAAAGAAGCCATGTTTTGGTATACCAGAAATGCCGGAAAAAAGATACATTCTGAGGCATTTATCGCAAATGCATGGAATTATAGAATGGATGCTTTATCTTCTATCGGTTCTTTAATTGGTATTATTGGTGCAATGTGTGGCTTTCCTATTTTAGATGCTTTTGCTAGTTTAATTATTTGTATATTCATTTTAATTACTTCAATTAAAATTTTTATTGATGCAATTAACCGTTTAGTAGATAAAGCATGTGATGAATCAATAGAAGAAAAGATGCGTTCTGTCATTCTTTCCTTACCAGGTGTACTTTCTATTGATTTATTAAAAACACGTATTTTCGGCTCTAGAATCTATGTCGACGTTGAAATCTCGGTTCGTTATGATTTATCCGTACTAGAAGGTCATAAAATAGCAGAAGCCGTACATCATGCGATAGAAGATAATTTTGAAGATGTGAAACACTGTATGGTGCATGTGAATCCCAACATCACATCCGTCAATTAATATAAGTAGTAAAAAAGATAAAAATCTAGTATACTTATTTCGACGTGCAGCGGTGGCGAAATTGGTAGACGCGCTATCTTCAGGCGGTAGTGCTTATGGCATGTGAGTTCGAGTCTCATCCGCTGCACCATAAGAAAAGCATAGGTTTGATAAAAATTGCGCTGGTCAAGTAAAAGCAAATATGTATCATACTTAATATAACACCAATTCAGGCTTAAACTGGATTGGTGTTTTATTTTTTAATGAATATGCAAGACGCTCATTATTATAGTAATTGACGTAATCAATAATAGATTATATTACATCTAAAGAATGGCTTAAATCGAAATCTAAGAATAGTTCCTCTTTAATCCATTCATTTAAGGATTCATCTATGGGATTATTTGTAGGGGGCCAGCACGAGACATAGAATGTTTAATTTTAAGCTCATTTTAACTGATTGAAGAGTATATAGAGCCTTGATCGGTGTGCAAAATTATTGTTTAATACCGTGCATTTCACACTAAAAAATACAAAAATCAGCTTTTTTTGCCACTTTTTTCACTTGACAAAAAGCTACGGGGGGGGGGGTATAATAAAGCAAATTTATTAAGGAGAGAAAAATAATGCACGATATCAGAATAAGCAAAGAGCAAGAAGAAGTATTAGTTAGAGCTAAATTTAAAATACCAACAATTGTAATAGTTTTATTTGTTTTTTTTGCCTTTAATGCATTGTTACTTCTTATTGATGGAATTGTTCTATTTCAAAAAAGTATCAATGATTATTATGATAACAGTTCTTCAGATGGCTCTATCTTCCTTTTTGCTTTAGGTATAGCGTTTTCAATAGTTATTTTACCAATGTTTATAGTTTGGATGATCGGCATAAAAAAGAGTTCTTGCATTGTGACAAATAAAAGAATTTATGGCGTTACAAGTATTTTTATTATCAAGAAAAAATATAGTTATAGACTAGATGAAATTGATAATGTTGAGACTATTTCTTCATTAGGTATACATGGATTAGCACTTAATTTTTCACAAGGACATGGCCCACAAGATGTCGTAAGATATAATAGAGGCGTTACTACAATGAGTGGTGCTGGAACTTTTAGAATTACTAATATTGCTAATATCGATGAGGTTTATGAAAAACTATCAGGCTTATTAACAAGTGTAAAGAATGACAAAGACCTAATGGTAGATATAGAAATGAGTAAAGTTCAAGCTGAAAATAGAAAAGCAGCAGCATTTGAAAGTATAGCTAGTAATATGGGCGAAACAACCCCAACAAAAACAAATAACAATTTTACCTATATAGAAGAGTTAAAGGGATTAAAAGAATTATTGGATGCAGGTATTATTTCTGAAGCTGAATTTGAAGAGAAAAAAAAGGATCTTTTAAAATAACAATGGAAGGGAATTTAACAAAGATGAAAACTTATCACAAACTGCGAGGAAATCACAGTTTAAAAAGGAGAATTTTTTGAACATTTTCTTGTACAAATATATAGGCAGTATAGAATGCTTATGATCATGGACTATTATTCACCCGCGAGATTGGATTGTGGATAGCATAATGTCTAGGACCACGTTAAAAGACTAGCGCACATTCGGTAATGGAAACAGTTACAGACCTCCTACTTGCTGGGAGGTTTTTTCTTTTATTCAGCTGT
>ERZ808275.613-NODE-613-length-12983-cov-4.176361_pt1 | contig 12983 bp, 14 predicted proteins | sample MGYA00520894_ERZ808275 | MGnify/ENA primary metagenome ERZ808275 (study PRJEB31516, sample SAMN03275598) | gut metagenome | biome: mammalia-associated habitat; material: feces | host: Papio cynocephalus | place: Kenya | collected 2012-08-03 ...
TCTCCGTCAGTCAATTCTTGACTGCCACCTCCCCTTGGCAGGGGAGGAAAAATAATGATTAGCAAAAACATTAAAGATTTATAACCCTTCGAAGAAACTTCTTCGCCAAGTGGCTTTATTCCTCTAGGATGTAAATGCTTTGCTTGAACGACTTTACGTAGCGTTTAACCGTCTTTTGGTGGTTAAATGCGAAGTTACTTTAGTGAAAGCAATCATTTACATCCTGTTTACTGGTCTTCATTATACCCAAAATCATTTAATTCATTTAAACTGTTGCGCCAATTTTTTTTGGTCTTTACAAATAATTTTAGCATAACTTTTTGTTGTAAAAGTTCTTCCATATCTTTTCGTGATAGTTCACCAAGTTCTTTTAGTTTAAACCCTCTTTTCCCTATCAATATTGATTTATGACTATCACGTTCGCAAATAATGTCAATATCTATTTTTACGATTGAATCTGTTTGTTCAAAATTGACAACTTCAATAGCGAGTCCGTGAGGAATTTCTTCATCATATAAATATAGTGCTTTTTCTCGCACGATTTCAGCAACTAAAAATTTAACCGATTTATTTGTATATTCATCTTCTGGATAGATAAAATTTTTTGTTTCACTTTCTGGCAAAAGTTTTAAAATACATTCTTCCAAAACATCTAAGTTTCGTTTTTTTAATGAAGACAATGGAATAATTTCCTTTATGCCTTTAATCCCCGAAAGACTTGCAAGAATAGGATATACTTTTTCATAATTTAAAACATCCACTTTTGTAATTGCCACAATTACTGGATTTTCCTTTTCTGTTAAGTTCTCAATATATTTTATTTCATCATCTAAAAGTTTTTTGCTTCCATCAATTAAGTATACAATAATATCACTTCCGCCAATTGCACTGCGTACATTTTTCATCATATATTTATCTAAAGCATTTTTAGAAATATGAATTCCCGGAGTATCTACAAATACAAATTGATAATTTGGCTTTGTTAATATACCTAAAATGTTGTTTCTAGTTGTTTGAGGCTTAGGTGAAACAATTGCAACCTTTTCACCAATTAAAGCATTAATGAGAGTACTTTTCCCCGCATTGGCCTTACCGACCAAACTAATATATCCACTTTTATATCCCATTTTTTCTCCTTAAAAATAGAATTAATTTCTACTTATTTTTGCTTCCTGTAAAATCTTGTCTTGCAAATTAAACATAATAACTTCATCTTCTTTTTTTATATGGTCATACCCCAAAAGATGCAAAAGTCCGTGCAATGCTAAAAAACAAATTTCTCTTTTTAAACTATGTCCATATTCTTCCGCTTGACTAATTGCTTTTTCTCTACAAATATAGATGTCACCTATGTTCACTTCCCTAGTAAAAGCATCGCATTCGTTGTCTAAGTCATTTAAACTATCCAGCATTGGAAAAGATAAAACGTCAGTAACCCTATCGACCTGTCTAAATTTTTTGTTCATTTCTTTAACATCACTAGGAGAAACAGTAACTAAATTTACTTCTATACTTTTAGGCAAATTTAATTGTTTTTCTGCTGTTTTATATACTTTTTTAATGTTTGTTATTTCTTCTTTTTCAAAGTCGTTAAAATTAATTATCATTTTTCACCCTAACAAATTGATTTATTTACAACAACTGTATAAGTGATTTGATTTATATCTGCACCTGTAGTTATTGTTTTATATTCCTTTTTAATTATCTCACAACTATTAACCAATTGTCTAGTTTTTTGTTGTATGTCTGATAATATTTGTTCTTTATTTGTTTCAAAGTAGTTATTGTGCCAAACTTCTTTTTGTTCATAATAGATTGTTTTAGAAATTTTAATAGGCAATAATATGTTTGAAGCCATATCTATCACGTTTGTTTCTGTCCTATAATTTTTAAAATTACATTCTTCTTGCTTAACAAAAATATTTAAACCAAAAAGTGACATTACTTTGCTACTAGAAATGTTTCCTGTGTCAACCATTTCAAGTTTAGTGTTTGGGACTTGAGTTATTGTAGTTAAAAAAACGTCCGCTTTTATATCCGCCATTGGCTTAACCGATAATTTTTGACCACTAGTGTCTATCACAAAAGGAGCTATTAATTCCTGACCTTCCTTTACAGTTTGTCCAACTTTAACAAGTGGCGTGCCTTGAATAACATTTATTTCTGTTATTATACCGTTAAAACCACTTTTAAGAGGCACAAAGTCATCCTTCTCTTCATATTCAGAATTGAAAACTTTTTCTTTTAAGTTAATTATCAAAGTGTTTCCTTTTACTATTACACTTACAAAACTAACTTTATCTAGTTCCATAATTTCATTTTCTATTTTTGTTTTATCAATCTTGTTTTTGTTTAACAACCCCTTAATATTATTTTTTTCTAATATTTCATAAACATCGCCCGAAGGAATTAGTTCATTTCCAATTATCTCATATTTAAAAACAAAATGGTTGCAAATAAACAAAAATATCATAAAAATAACAATTGGAATAATAACTCCAAGTCTTAAAATAGTTTTATTTAAAAACCCAACAATGCCTTGATGGTCTTTGTTTAATATTTCTATTTCTTTTTTTGCAAGAATGCTTTCCACCTTTTTTTTGCTTTTTCTTGGCACTATAAATTTTAGTTGATTATTAATTAATTTAACATTTTTAATTTCACTTATTTCTGTGAGTTGCCTAATTATTTTTTCTTTATTTAGGCTTTTTATTGTGTATTCTATATCATTTATCATAGGCACTCCATACTTTTTATTTTGCCTTCAATTGTTATGGTGCCACAAGACATCTCTTTTAAAAAAAGGTTTTCACCACTTACGGTTATAACTCCTTCTTTTACTTTAAAAACAACTAAAGCGTCAGTGTATGTTATAAGAGATTTAAATCCTTCAACATATAACAAAAAATTACCCAGCATTACACATTGGAATGGTGCCAATTTATTTTCTAGGTTTTTATACTTATTTTTAATTTCATTAAAAAAATTAAACATATCATAAGATATGCTTAAAAAACATTTTTAATGTATATTACCTTTCCTTTTTTCTTTAAAAAATTCAGTTAATATCTTGCCACATTCATCTTCCATTATTCCGCCAAATGTTTTTGTTTTATGGTTTAATCTGTCATCTTGCATTATTTGGTTTAACAGATTTGTTTTACTTGTTTTATCAAATGCACCAAAATATAAATTTTTAATTCTGGCATTTAAAATAGCCCCCGCACACATTGGACAAGGCTCTAAAGTAACATAAATATTACAATCATCAAGTCTCCACGATTTTAGTTTTTTACAAGCCTTGGAAATTGCTAAAACCTCAGCGTGATTGATTGCATTTTGTGATTTATTTCTAGTGTTGTAAGCTTTTGATATTACAACCCCATCTTTTTCTATAACTGCTCCTATTGGCACTTCGTCTTTTGAAAAACTCTTTTTTGCCTCAGAAAGTGCTAGTTTCATAAAATCTTCTATCATTACACCTCTCTCAATGTTATTTATGATAACTAATATTGTTGGAAATTGTAAAGGCTCGATAAATTTGTTCTAAAAGCATAACTCTAAAAAGTCTGTGAGGGAAAGTCATTTTTGAAAAACTTAGTTTTTGATTTGAATTGTTTTTTACTTGTTCGCTAACCCCATATGAACCACCTATAACAAAGGTAATTTCACTATACTTTTGCGATAAATTTTGTATGTTTAAAGAAAAATTTTCACTTGATTGCTGTTCCCCTTGAACATCAAGTAAAACAACATAGCCTTTTAAATTTTTTATTATCTCTTCACCCTCTGCCTTTACAATTTGAGTTTTATTGTTTAAGTTATTAAATTCTTTTAGTTCTTTAATAGAACATACACAAAAGCGAGAAAGTCTTTTTATATACTCCTCGCTTGCCTCTATAAAAAATTTATCTTTTAAATTCCCTACACAAACTATATTTATTTTTATCAAAAAAGTTACCTCATTTGCAAATTTACAAATTTTATTAAAGATTAACTAAATTATCCCCCAAATTAAAGTAAACAAAGTTACAGTAACGCCTATAAAAATCGTTGCATATAAAATGCTTTTTTCTTTTAGAGTTGGTTTTTTTATAAAATACTCACCCGCTAGCAAATTGTTTGTAAAGTTTATGTCGACTATTATTCCTCTTTTGCCATTTGGTCTGATTTCATTATCAAATATTATTTCAGGAACATTGTCATCAATTTCTTTGCCATTTTCAGCATCAATCACATTTGCATCTAGATTAAAATCTTTAAATAATTCTTCTCTTTGTTTTTTATCAATTGCTTTTTTTGCTAAGTCTTCAAATTGTTTTACTCTTGTGTTTTTCATAAGCACAAAAACCAAATAAGCAAGTAAACCAAGTAGCAAACCAATTACAAATAATATTGCAATAAAAACAACCACTGGGTCACTGCCAACTAGTATCCTAGTCAGATTATTGGAAAAATTTCCAAATGGCAAGTTGTTATATTGAGCAAATGTTAAATATAAACCTATAAAATTATTCATAAAATGTACAATCATTGAAGGTATTATTGAGCCAGTAACATAAACCAAGAATGTTAAAAACATACCTATTACAGAGGCATAAAATACCTGTTGGATATTAAGGTGAATAAGTCCAAATAAAAAACCTACCAAAATTACTGTTTTTTTAATATCTAATTGTTTAAAACCATTCAGTAGCAACCCTCTATGGCAAAACTCTTCACAAATTCCCGGCAAAACTGCTGAAAGTAATATATCAAATATAAATTGAATGGTTGAATATGAACTGCTAGCAGACGACATACCAAAACTTGGGTCATAACCTGTTGCTGTAATGAAAATATTAAAAAATGAAGCAACAGCAATATTAAGTAAATAAACAATAATGCCAATTAAAATTGTTATTAAAACCGCTTTTAAGTTTATTTTTTTAAAGTTAAAATCTTGAAATACTTGTTTGCTTTTTTTATTTCTTAACAATTTGTACAGCAAAAATGGGATGAAAAACATAACCCCTATTTGCACTATTAGATTTAACAAAACACTGGTGATAGCATTTGTTTTTACATAGTATGAAAAAACTCTTACTCCAATAAGGAGCAATACAACAAATAAGTAAATTAAACTTGTGTCAAAAAATAAACTATTTTTCTTTTTCATATATCTCCAAAACATTTTTTATTGTTCATTAAGCGAATAAAGAACATAAAACATAAACAATCCACAAAACAGCTCCGATTATAAGAGATGTTGTTAAATCTATTTTATCTTTTTGAATATTCACTACATCATTTACTACAAATGCATCATTTTCATTTTGTATATCCATTCCTATTGTTTCTTTTTGGTTATTAGACAATACAAATTTAATTAATAAATAAATGAGCAAAGATGCAATTATTGCAATTATTATCGACAAAAAAATAGTAAGAAAATAACTATTAGTAAAATTAATTTCAATAAAGTTTTTATTGGTGACTTTTGTAATATATGATATTAATAGCACAAAAAAATTATTACAAAAGTGCACAATCATTGTATAAACTAATGAACCTGTTTTTTCCAAAACAAAACTAAACACAACCCCCATAATAATTGGGAAAACAAATTGTTTAATGGATAAATGAATTATTGCAAACATTACAGCAGATATTATAGCAGCAATTTTAAAACCTTTTTTTCTTAAACCATTAAAAATCATACCTCTAAAAATCAATTCTTCCATAATTGCTGGGATGAATGCAAGTAATACAACATTTATCAAAAACCAATAAAATGTGTTTATAGGCAAAGCTGCCTCTGGACTATTAAACCCAATTTTTGCAAATAAATTGCTTATATTATTTATAAAATTTGAAAAACCAAACACAGCAACAATTGAAATACAAACACAAACAGCAACATTTTTAAAATTACATTTAAAATTTAATTTTGTTGCTTGCTTAAAATTAATGTTGTTGCGTTTATTATAATAATAGAAAATAAAAGCAAAACAGGCTTGTGCCAAAACAACAGATACAAACAAGTAAGCAAGTGATGATGTCATTGCTTCTTGAGTTTTATAAATAAACGAAAAAATCATTGCAATCACAAGTGATACCACCTGTGGCAACAATAACGCCCATAAAAAAACATTTTTTGAGTCAGATACATTATATAAGTTACGTTTTCCCAAAATACCCTGCCTTGTTTGTTAGTTAAAATTTAAACAAACTAAATTTTAAGTTGCTTAACCAACCACCGTGATAAATGGTGGCATCACAAATTGCTATTTAAATTTCACTAATAAAATTTTTGAAGTTTTCTAAATCGGTGAATTGTCGATAAACAGATGCAAACCTAATGTATGCGACATCATCAAAAGGTTTTAATCGTTCCATTACCATATCACCTATTGATATAGAATTAATTTCCTTAACCATTCTATCAGTCAATTCTTTTTCAATATCGTCAGCAATTCCTTCAATTTGTGAAAGAGTAACAGGACGTTTTTCACACGCTTTTATAATACCATTAATAATTTTATTTTTATCAAATGGTTGAATTGAGCCATTCTTTTTTATTACTAAAATTGGCACACTCTCTACATTTTCATATGTTGTCCAGCGTTTTCCGCAGTTTAAGCACTCTCTCCTACGTCTAATTGAGTTTGTTTCAACAGTAGAACGTGAATCAACAACTTTTGAATCTTCATAGCCACAATATATACATTTCATAAATTTATCCTCTTTTAGTAATTATAAATTAAAGTCAACATTAACATAACAACAGATATGACTCTAACAAGACTCACTATACCATATTTTGCGGTGGTTGTAAACAATTTTTTAACTTAATAAAATAGAATATACCATTAACCATACTTGGATATTTAATTTTACTAAATTCTCTTTTATGAGTAATCACCCATCATATTTTATCAACCTCACCTTTTTATAATTTTTTTATATTGATTGTAATGTAAAATAACAAGTCAAAATTTTATATCTATTTAAAGCAAATTCTTTTCCATTTTGCATCTGCAAGTGGATGTTTTCACAAAATTTGCAATTCGAACAAGTATTTTTGTAAAGTGTTTTTATTGGACAATGTAAAAGAGTCATAAGTTCAAAATTATTTAAATTAGACTTTATCATTGGGATATTATAAGCATTGTTTAATATATTAAAATTTTCTTCTGTAAGTTCAGGTGATGTTTCTATTAAATCCACATTTTCGTTAATAAGTTCTTTAATGCTAAAAATGTTTTTAATATTTAATTTTGCACCTAAAATTGTTTTTCTATTAAAATTTAAAGCACCTATATTTTGTGCATATACACCTAAATTAGGACTATTTTCCAATATATTTTTTATAATTAAAAAATCCTTATTAGGCAAAAACGAAGGTATATATAAAAAAGCATTTTTATGAGAAATTTTTTTAAAATCAAATTTGGTAAAATCTTTTGGTTTTACTACAAAAAAATCAGCTTTTGAATTTAAATTTTCACCAATTTCTATTGTTATATTATTATTTTTTAAATAATTTTTAAAATTAATTTCTTTTAAATAATTTTCATTAAATATAACATTATTTTCTTTTAAAAAATATTGATTAATTTTTTCAAGCAAATTTCTTCTTATTTCATTTAATTGTTTTTTTGTTACAAAAACATTATCCGTTTCCAATTCAAAATTATTTAAAAAGAAATTTGTATTATTTAATTTTTCTAAACTTTGCTTAGCTGATATGTAGTCTAAAGGAATTTTTGTTGCGTTTGAACAAATATCTCCTTCTACTTCAATGCTTAAAATTTGATTGGAAGAATTAAAACCATAATTTAATTTAGCCTTTAAAAGCAAAGGTTTGTTTGCCATAGCAATTAATTTAATATCAAGTGGCAATTTTCTTATAAATTTTAAGTCTGTTTCCTCTTGTTTTGAATCCAAAATTAAATAAACATCGCTATCTTTTGGAATTATAGATGTTGTTGTAATTTCAAATAAATTGTTTTTTTGCTTAACATCTATTGCTGAAATTGAGGCTTTTTCAATGCCGTCTTTGATAAATTTAAGCCCGTCACCTTTATTTATGATTTTAGTTTTTATTGTTACTATATTAAATTTTTTACCAGTATTAAATGCAACTACCTTCCCGATTTTGTAGCCTTTGTTGTTTTGTATCTTTTCATCTATAATGTTTGCATTTCCGTTTAAATATCCTTCAGTAAAATCTCCTCTGTTGAATGCTTTTTTTAAAGTTATTTGGTCATTTTCACAAACGCTAAAATTATTATCAATTATTTTTCTATAAGTTTTGGTGGTTTCAAATACATAGGCTGGGCGTCTTAGTCTGCCTTCAATTTTAAAACTATCTACACCTGCAGTCATTAAGTCTTTTAATCTTTTCGACATATTCAAATCTTTTGCAGATAATAAATATCCTTTTCCGATTTCCTTCCCTTTTAAAATTGCTTTATAAAATAGTCTACAAGGTTGCAAACATTCTCCCCTATTTCCACTTTTGGAAAATAAGTAAGATGACATATAGCAGTTGCCCGAAAAACATACACATAAAGCACCTTGGATAAAATATTCAATTTCAAGATTGGTGTTTTGTTTTATTAGTTTTATGTCTTCTAAAGAAGTTTCACGTGATAACACAACCCTTTTTATGCCCATTTGTTGTGCTTTTATGGCACCAAGGTAGTTATTTACTGCCATTTGAGTACTTGCGTGAATTACTGCTTGCGGAAAGCAATTTTTTATTATGTTAACAACTCCAAAATCTTGGACAATAAAAGCATCTACGTTAGCTTTTAATGCATTATTAACAGTTTCAACTAATTCAAATATTTCATTGTTTTCAACCAAAGTATTTAAAGTTAAATATACTTTTGTGCCATACATATGTGCAAAAGCAACCGCATCCTTTAAGTTAGCACCAAAATTTTCAGCTTTTGCCCTTGCATTAAAATTTTTTGCACCAAAATAAACGGCGTTGGCACCTGCCATTACCGCCATTTTTAAACTATCAAAATTACCTGCTGGTGATAAAAGTTCTGTCTTTCCCATACAGATTAACCTATTTCTTTTTCTTTATTTTCTTGTTTTATTTCTTTTTTCTCTTGCTTGTTTAATTTTATTTTATCTTTTTTCTTTTTAAACAAATTTACTTTATTTTCCTTACCAATTAAAAGTCTAAAAAAGTTTTGTCTGTGCATAAACCAAATAAGGAAAAAAATACCAAACAAAAGCATACATATAACAATGTTGCCTCTAAATTTATACCCTTCAATTATTGTCATAACAGTAATTAAAATAAAAGATGCAATTGCCCCATATTTAAACACAAGCAAATAAAGAAGACATACAACAAACATTATAACAGTCCAAATTGGTTCGGCAACAGCAAAAACTCCAAAAATGCACGCTACCCCTTTGCCACCTTTAAACTTATAAAAAACTGGGAAAATATGCCCTAAAATGGAAGCAAATCCGCCTGTAAACAATGCAATATATGAAAGTTCTGTCGGATTTGTAAGCCCGCCAAAAATTGCAAAACCAATAAATGCAGGAATTGCTCCTTTTAAAGCATCCATAAATAATGTCAAAAGTCCCATTTTAAAGCCAAATGTTCTTGCCATATTCATGGTACCCGGATTGCCACTTCCGTGTTTTGTAATGTCATCGTGTTTTAAACGCGACAAAAATTTTGCAGAACTAAAATTGCCCAGCAAATATCCGCCTATAATTAATAATGAAAATTTTAAAATATTAATAAACATTTAATCCTTTTTTAAAGAAAAGACTTTTACTCTTTTTCCTCTTTACTTCTTGTTATAAATCTGATTGGAGTACCTGAAAAATCTACGGCATCTCTGAACCTATTTTCTAAATATCTTATATATGAAAAATGCATAAGTGTTGCGTCATTAACGAATAAAACAAAAGTAGGTGGAGCAACTTGCACCTGAGTGATGTATTGTATTTTTAATTTCCTTCCATTTCTGTATGGAGGTTCATTTGATAAAATTGCACTAGATAACAACTCGTTTAAATTGCCTGTTGTAATTCTTCTGTTTGCATTATTATATGCTATATTAACCTTATCAATAACTTCGGTTAATCGTTTGCCCGTTAAAGCTGATGTGAACACTGGAATAAAATAATCCATAAAAGAAAGTTTCTGTTTTAAATCATTTAAATATCTGTTGATTGTGTTACCATCTTTGTTTTCTATTTTGTCCCATTTGTTCATAACGACTATAGAAGGTTTTCCTTCTTCGTGAACATAACCGGCAATTCTTACATCTTGTTCTGAAATTTCTTCGCTAGAGTCAATCACAATCAAAACAACATCTGCTCTTTTAATTGCTTCCATAGAACGTATAACCGAATAACTTTCTATAGTTTCATTTTCAATGCCTCTTTTTCTTTTAAGACCAGCTGTGTCTATTAAAGTGTATTTTTGACCATTAAAATTAAAGTCTGTTTCTATAGCATCACGAGTTGTGCCAGCCACATCGCTTACAACTACTCGATTTTCTCCAATAATTTTGTTTGTTATACTACTTTTCCCAACATTTGGTCTTCCTACAATAGCAATTTTAATTCGATTTTCCTCATCCTCTTCCAACATTCTACTATTAAAATGAGAAACAACCGCATCCAAAACTTCTCCCAAACCTTTTGACTGTTCACAAGATATAGGAAATGGCTCACCAAGACCTAAATCATAAAACTCATAGGTGTTTTCAACTTCAAAATTGTCAAGTTTATTTACAACCAACACAATTGGTTTTTTACTTTTTCTTAAATAATCTGCAACTTCATGGTCATTTTGAGTAATTCCATCTTTTCCATCAACCATAAATATGATAACATCCGCCAAGTCAATAGCAATGTCAGCCTGCTGTTTAATGTTTGATTGAAAGATATCGTTTGATTTTGCGTCCAAACCGCCCGTGTCTACCATTCTAAAATTATACCCACACCATTCGGCATCAGCATAAATTCTATCACGTGTTACTCCCGGTGTATTATCTACAATACTAATTCTTTTTCCGCAAATTTTATTAAAAAAAGTGCTTTTGCCAACATTTGGTCTTCCTACAACTGCAACTAATGGCTTTTTCATATTGACTCCTTTTAAAACTAAAAAATATACATTAAGTAAATTTTTAACTAATTCTATGTATATTAACACAAATCTTTTAAAAATGTAAAGTCAATTTAATGCCAGCATTAAAAATGCTATAGTATTGGGGATAAAATAGTAACGATTAAATTATTGTTTATTGAACTTTTTTCAAAATTTAAAAACCTTGTTTGCTCTCTTTTTGTTTTAATTTTCTTTTCACGTGCATTGCATAGACTTTTCTTGCAAAAAAATAAGCAAGAAAAGATACTGTATAAGAAAATAATAGCACAGCAAACAATTTTTCGCTCCCAATTATCATATAGTAATTGCCGTAAATTGAGTAACGTGAAAAGTAAAAAACAATTTCAGATAATGTAAGTCCAATAAAATTTGCGGCATACAATCTGTTTGGAGTTGAAGTTAAAAACAAAGGGAATGTCCCTAGAAGTATTGCAAGTAACAAATATGGTTGAAAAATAGAACTTTCATAAACATCAAAAGTTATTAAATTGTAAACAATGTTTAAAGAGAAAGATATTAGCATTGCTACAAACATTTTAAAATAAGCTTTTAAATTTCTTACTTTAATTAATACTAAAATACTAAATATTAAAGGCAAAAAGAAACCTACAAATGTAAAACTGAACTTACCTATTTTAATAGGGGGAACAAAAAACAAACCGATAGAAAGTAAAAGCAATATCAAAAGTATTGATTTTTTAATTCTTAATTTTTTATATATGCTTTCCCCGACATTAAAAACGACCAATATAAAAAGCACACCCAAAAGTATTAAGGAAAAAGTCATAAATATTATCCCCTTTTTGCTTTTAGTATGCTTTATTTAAAGGTTATTATACAAAGACAAACATTAAATCAATGTATATGCTTATTTTTTGTTTTTGCTAATTTTCAACTTAAGTTTCCCTCTCCGGTCAAAGAGGGAATGACAAAAATTTACTTTTGTCAGACGGAGAGGTTTCTGTTAATTAAAATCACTTATGTTTGTTATAGACGTCAAAGTTGGCAAGAATGTCAAAGTCAGTTAAAAACGTTTTACTCTCCTGTCAAGGAGAGGTGGATGACAAAAATTTACTTTTTGTCAGACGGAGAGGTTTCTGTTAATTAAAATCACTTATGTTTGTTATAGACGTCAAAGTTGGCAAGAATGTCAAAGTCAGTTAAAAACGTTTTACTCTCCTATCAAGGAGAGGTGGATGACAAAAATTTACTTTTTGTCAGACGGAGAGGTTCTTACAGTTTTCCTTTAATACCCCTCTAAATATAAAAATGTTGAAAAGTTTAATATATATAAATCATCCTTATTATCCCTAGATGTAAATGTTTTGCTTGAAAGACACTCGAGTAGTATTTAACCGTCTTTTGGTGGTTAAATGCGAAGCTACTTTAGTGAAAGCAATCATTTACTTAATGTAAAAACCTCTCCGTCAGTCAATTCTTGACTGACACCTCCTCCTTGGCAGGAGAGGAAAAAATATGATTATCAAAAAAGTTTTTAACACTTCAAAGTATTTTCGTAAGCAATCATTCACATTTCTTCGAAGACCCACTCTTCGCCAAGTGGCTTTATATACTTTTGGTATGATATATAAATGTGTTTGTGATTTCTTAAATTTATATATATTATATAAATCTTCCTTGATGTAAATGTTTTGCTTTAAGCGAGTTTGACGAGAGTGTTTGCCCGTACTTTAGGTGGGCAAACATTCGAGTGTAAAGCGTAAGCAATCATTTACAAATGTGATAATACTTCAAAGCACGCTCTTCGCCAAGTGGCTTCTTCCCCCCTAGATGTAAATGTTTTGCTTTAAGCGAGTTTGACGAGAGTGTTTGCCCGTAC
>ERZ808275.614-NODE-614-length-12974-cov-7.157055_pt1 | contig 12974 bp, 22 predicted proteins | sample MGYA00520894_ERZ808275 | MGnify/ENA primary metagenome ERZ808275 (study PRJEB31516, sample SAMN03275598) | gut metagenome | biome: mammalia-associated habitat; material: feces | host: Papio cynocephalus | place: Kenya | collected 2012-08-03 ...
ATATCATTCTTTTTACGCATTAAGATGATATCGCATTGACCATTGATAACACGGTCAATATAAGATGCAACACAATTGGACTGTTGCACAGCTTCGTCCTTAATATCTTTAGTAGATTTAGGATAGATGAATTTATAATCTCCGATGGTGACTTCCATCTTTGTATTCACACGTTTTGCAAACAATTCTTCGTTAAATTCTTGTTTCCAGCGTGAATAAGTACGGCTTGTAATCCGATGGGAAGTAAGGAAATGGCGAGGGTATTTATCATACTTATTGGACATTTGAGAAAGCATATTGCAGTTATCAGCAATATCATTCAAAACTTGACGTGGATATTCAGTACTAATTGCCTCATAGGTTACAAGATAATCAATGTAATTTAACAGAGACTTCGTTGTATATCCGTACCTCTCACAAACATCGAAGAACTTGTTTTTGTATTCATAAGCACAAATTGCTCTATTCCAAGAACTATCCATGCACGTCAAGATATTGTATGCTTCTTTTTTGGACAGGGAAATAAATTCATTATTAAATGCGTAATTAAAAGCATCAGGATGAGCTTTGTATTCTCTAATATTTGTATTATTGACACCTATATTGATTTCACGAAGAATTTTTACAAGACCCTTTGGAATCTCATTGATAGTTCCTTTGAAATAATCATTGCCAGTACCAGAAAGAGTTAAGCCAGCAGAATAAATTTGTTCTTCTCTTTTAAAGCCGTCCATTCTCTGAAATACAGTGCCAATATTTTGAATTTCAGTAGAACCCTTACGACAACACCATGCAACATGATTGATGAATCTACCAAAGTTCTTATCATCAAAAGACTTTGCAATCTCACCTACGGAATAGCCTTTTAACTGGGTGTTAAGATACATACAAGGCTTGCCATTCTTACCAACGCATTCACCAGTATTCAGATTGTATTTGACGGTCTTGCCGTCATCACATTCAAAAATTAGGTCTGCACCACGTTTAATCGCCTTCATTACAGAATTACCTCTTTCTCATCATTCCAAATCCGACAACGAACTTCTTTGTCTTCTCCGTAATAATCTCCACCGTCATCACGGTACTGAATTTTCATGGTGTAATCAGTGATGTTATTTTCTTTAGCCCATTTGTAAAATTCCTCAATCGTCATTATCTAAATCCTCTAATTCTTTTTGAATTTCATCTTTCTGCCTTTGACGTATTCTGCGTTTTGCATAACGCTTCTCAAATGCTTTAGCTTTAGACCAGTTGTTACGATGATTAGCCCAGCAAGTGTAGATGTGCTCAAACTCGTCTAGCCACCACACACCTTTTTCTTTATGACCTCTGTAAATGTCTTGTTTCTTGTTAGACATTGTAAATCACCAATTACTTAAAACAAATGTCACAACGACCGATTGTAAACTTATCAGCAAGGTAGCTGCAAATTTCATCATATTCATCGAGATTGATACGATACTTACGTAGAACTTTGTTAGTTGGTTCAATAGATTCAAAGCGCATTGATTCACAACAATTCGCATTACCTACACTGTGATTATAAACCAAACCAAAATCTGACACTTCTGCTTTTTTGCCGTTGATTGTAAAATTATCTTCAACACAAGGCATGGATGCTTTTGCTGTAACGGAAAATTTCAATTTTTACATCTCCTTTGTTATGAATATTATAGCAAATTTAATACGGAATGTCAAGTAGTTTTATGATAATTTGAATAATAATTATTTGTATTATCGGCAACAGGGAAAGCGCCGTAACCACTCCAAAGAGTAAATGTATTTGGAGTAGAATATGTGGCATAGTAATCGTTCACATTATAACTAATATGCCAATCATTTCCAACAAGTTTTACGTCACAAGCATTGCCGCCAGTTTTAACAAGAGTATATGACTGTGGACTATCAAGCGAATTTAATACAACACAATAAATTTTTAGCTTCTTAAAATCACCGCTCTTTTTATGTTTATCTGGAATAACAAACATCCAACTAACGTCTCGGATGCAAAATGGGTCTTTTGGTTCAATTGCTTTTGTGGTGTCAAAGGGAACACCAGAAACATCGTTATATCCACATAAGAACATATTTAACTCCTTTACTTTTTGTTGGCATGACCCGCAAATAGATTTAGAATAACAAGAAGAACTAATATAGGCCAAATAAGAGAAACAATAATTAGAACAGCAGGAGTCGCTGCGTTTCTAACTTGGTCTGTGACGAGATTATTCTTCTCCGCAAAATCAAAAATAAAATTGATAAGAACAAATCCAATAGTCACATAAGCAATAGCCCAAATAATCATATCATTACCTCCGCAAAACAACATTTTTATTTGTACTTCTTACCAATCCGTTCGCCAATCGTTTCAACAATGAGGATTAGAAAAACAATTGGATAGAATAGTATGACAATAACGAGATTAAACCACCTAACATTATTCATATCAAATCTATCGGTTTGACTTATACCGATACCCATACAAAATGAGACAAGAACAATACCGATTAGTAAATAAATAATAATTCTAAAATCCATATTTTAATTCTCACTTTCTACTTGTATTATATCATATAATAGACAACTCGTCAATAGTATATTTTAAATTTAACAAAAAAAATAAGAGCACTGTTGCAACAGTGCTCTAGTCCTAACTTCTTCACTTTAACTAGTATAAGTAAACGAGCGTTAGATAACTCTCAAGGTTACAGGACTCGAACCTGTGTTAAACTGCGTCCAGCCGTGTTAGACCACTTCACCAAACCCTGACATTGGCTTTAAGGTCAGCCAACCACTTATCGCCCTTTGTTTTGTTTAACCGCATGGTATTGATACATTCATATCAATATTGTTCCATTCGACTCAGTGCGTGAGCTATTTTGTTCACCTTCGCACGCTGGTTGAGGATATAGGTGTCGAACCTATTCTTGTTGGGTCAAAGCCAACCACTCTACCGTTAAGTTAATCCTCATTATAAAAGCTGGCTTGTGTATACTTTGCAAGCGTCCTTACAACAGTTTTGGGAACCAGCAAAAGAAAGAATATGGACAATGAAGAATGAACTTAATCACAAGACAGTAACCATACCAGAAATATCTTTTCTGTAATTTAACACAATTTAACCCACTAGATGCTACTGGTGCGTTGAAGTATTTTATACGCACTATCAATAGATTCCACTCTAGTGTGGTAGCTACTTGACCAGAACTTCTAGTTCTTCCTAACACGGAAGCGCCTAGTCTGGCTTAATTCCTGCGAACAGACGACAAATAGCAAAACGCTCTTGCAAGATAGTTGATTTTCACTAGCCGCCGTAAATCAACAAGAAAATAGCGGGATAACCGTTTCTTTAGTGAGTGTGTTAATCTCGAATGTGTAAGGGCTATCTCAAATGTCATTCACACGTTCACGTCTGCAAGGAGTGCGCTTGCGTCTCTCTCGAATCCTGAGAGTGTAATACTGTCAATCTCCCTGTTAAAAACTAAGTGCTCTTTCGAGCTGCCGCCGAAGCGGCGAAATGAAAAATTGAGGGGATTGTTCACTATACTAAGACGTGTTATGAAATCCATTTCTTTTCATCCGCAGAGGGGAAGAATAGGACTAAGACCCGTTCATGAACTACAAGTTTATCCGTACTAACTGCTACCTAAACTTGTTATAAACGTAGCGGAGGGCGTTCATCTTTTTGACTTCTTTATAGAGCGTCAGGCGAGAAGGTCTCAAACATATCCTCGCTCTCTCCAACAGGGCATTCTTGCAGTGCCATACCTTCTATGTTCTTCTATTTAAACTACTGTTGGAATTTTCACACCAAAAGGGTTCGCACCTTTATCCCTAACATGGCCTGATAGTGTAATACTGACAAAACTCTTGGCGAGAGCTTGCGCTTTATACTATGGTGTGATATAAAATTGCTCGATAATAATGAAAGACGAATTTTATTGTATTAAAAACAACGTAGATACGTCAATTTTTATCAAGCAATTATTTGTAATTTCCAATTTGTTCTTGATATTATCTCACATCTTGGGAATTAGTGGTGGTCTGTGTTCGAGTCGGACGAACGTGAATCAATTATAAGTTGACAATCCTAACCGCTGGATGAACAGACCATATAATGTACATTTTTAAGGAATGTACAAACCTATAAATTTAACTCATATATAAATCAAAGAGAGATTCATTTGATTTTCTCTTCTTTGCAAATTCTGGATTATTTTTGTATCGTTTCATAAATTCAATCGTATCATCTAATCCATACTTTTTGATATAATTATAAATTGTAAAAGTTGTCAATCCTAATATTTCTGCCCAGTCTTTTTCTGAGTGGCGTTCTCCGTCAATTTCTAACATTTTTGTGTTTGAATTATATTTATGATTTTCGCTAAGCGTAATCCATCTGCAATTTTCCGGGCAATAATCCTTATTAGAGTCAATCCTATCAATAGACAGTCCATCTTGATATCCGTTATCAAAAGACCATTGTTCAAACAGCCTAGGATTATTTATCCATTCATCACATACACGAATACCCTTACCACCATACCAAGGATAATTTGCTGTACTTTCCCTATAACATCTCTGCATCATACCATTGAATATATTTTTTAAATTTTTGTTGCTCCATTTCATGTTATAGTAATCTTTTTGTGTACCATTTTTATTTAGATGTGTACATTTGGTCGTATTCCTTATATGAGAAAGTGGAGTAGACGCTACGCGCCCGCAGTAGTTACATTCGCATACATATTTTGTGTATCCGCTTCCTCTGTCCACGCCAATAATTGTATAAATTCCACAGGTTTGTCCAATTCTTTCTTCTGGCTTCAAGAAATCACCACTTATTTATATCTAATTTAATTAAAATCACATTAATGTGTACTTTATTTTAGCACTGAGTACACGAAAGTGCAAGTCAGTTAAGAATCGGACTCTTCTTCAACATGGACAGGTTGAGAGTTTTCGCGTACCTGATTTAATACCCAATCAGGCGCTTTAATACGCTCAATTGTCTTGCCGGAATCAGAAAGAAAGAAAGCTGCGTTATGAACTGGGTATACACATCCTTCGTCATTTCCAATTGAAACATGGACACAAGTACAACGAAGTTCTTCATCCCAATAAACAGATGATTCCTTTACATTGTCAACGAAATGCCAAATTTCATGGTATCCGTCACCTTTAGAATCTTTTTCGTAAGTCAACCACTTAAATACCATATCTATCTAACTACCTTTCTATCTATCCAGATTCTTTTTTAAGGTCTATCTGGTAAGACCTAAGTGGCGAAAGGTAGTTGAAACCTCATCTTCTGCTTGGAAGGCAGACATAATAACCGTTATACGACCGCCACATATAAAACAGGATTCGCAACATCCTGCGGCTTTCGCCTGACATATCGCTATACCATTGTCCCATCTTCATCCGCTATTTCAGGATGCCGTTCGTTCGCAAGGTCATCGGCTTACCAAGCTACACTCTAAAGAGCAGGGAGAACCAGATTCTATATCTCTGGCTGGTCATTATCTACGAGAGACTTTTGACCACTTCACGGTATTATTTGGTTTATTTAACGTCCACACCAGCTAACGGACTATGCGGATAGTGAGCATCGAACTCACACGGTATTTCTACCAGCAGATTTTGAGTCTGCTATGTCTGCCATTCCATCATACCCGCTCAATAAAAGGCAGTTGTTATCAATATTTGATTTGTTCTGCCTTCCTGTAGTAATTATATCACAGATTCTTCAATCTGTCAAGAGGTTTTTTGAAATTTCTTAAAATGTTTTTTAAATCAACCATCGTTGAATGCCACGAAACGGCCATCAAGAGTTGTTAAAACCTGAGTACCGCCACAAATGCTTGGGCCAAGCATAAAATAAGCGTATCTATATGACTCCCAAACATTCGGCACAATAAGCTTAGTATACTCAACAGCTTCATTCCGACTGTAATTATGAGCCATTAGCTACTTAATAAATCTCTTTCTCTTGTTACTCATGTAAACACCTCTTACGCCGCTACATCTTCTACGATATTAAGAGACTTAAAACCTTTATATTTTTCAACTAGCTTACCAGCGGAATAAGTAGCCACCTTCACATACCCATCCTTCTCCTTTGCCTTAATCTCAAAGTCGCTGTACGCAGTTGTGGCATTGCCAGTATTCCAGTTTACCATTACGGTTAGCTTATCATTTTCATCATATCCGGTTGTAGATACCCATGCGGTCTCTTCGCAACGCTGTTTTGCAGTCTTTTCAACAACATACATCTGCAAAAAACCACGAAACATATCGCACCAATCATCAATGCCGCCTTCGATACCTAGCTTGCCCTGTGCAATAATCTCATCACCAAACTTATTCACGCACTCAAGCATATTTTCGTTAAATTCAGTCATTTTAATCTCTCCTTTGTTGTTCTATAAGTATTATATCATTAAAATCAAGTTCTGTCAAGACCCAATTTTAATTTTTCTGCTAAATAATTATACGCTTCCAGATAAGACTGAAAACCACAATCTTCGTCAACCATAATATAAGCGGTCTGGTATGCTTCGTCACGAGAATACCCATAAGACATTAGAAGTTTGACAAATCTTTTACGAGTTATAGTGTACCTCTTCGATATAAGCGTCAATATAATTAACACTAATACTTGCCTCAAAGGAATATGGCTGGCCGTTCTTTAGACTCACCGCATTATAAGTAGTGCCACCATATACGCCAGAATTATCACAAATCTCCCGCATTTTAATAAAAATTTCCTTCTCATCCTCTTCTGTCCAGCACTCTTTAGGACGAAAAGTTTCGCCAATCTTAATATCTCCAAACTTGAGATTGTCCTTGCTTTCAGGTTTACCAATACGCATAATACTTACTCCTTTGTCTTATGTTTGTTTGTTTCTGTAAGTATTATAACATAGAGATTAAGTAAAGTCAAGAGTTTTTTAAAAATTATTCTGTTAAATTTTAATCACTTAAATAATCTTCAACTTTTTTGATAGCCCATAGCATTCCACTTACTTCACCAGCAAGAAAAGCAGATTTGTGTTTGTCTCCATCTCGTAGTGCTCTGAGTCTATCGTCTTGCGTATTACGAAGCTTATACCAGAGGCTTTCAATAAAGTCTTCATCTTTCTTTTTCATCGTAATCACACCTTTACTCTGAACAGGTCAAACTTTCTGAAAAATTTTCCACAAGGTAAACAACACCAATAAAAGACATCATAAGTTCCATTATCTGTCTTTTCACGATACTTCCAGAATCCAAGAGTGGAATAAATTTTTTCAAACAGCGTCTTATTATTCATATTTCTCTCCTAAAAAATAACGTACCTACGTTAAATTATAATCAATAAAAACAGCATTTTAACCTTAAAGGTTAAGCAGTAGTTTCTTGATTTCTTCTACCACACATATAATCAATATTGCAATCCATCATTATATAATAGTTATATTTCCCCTTAGAAAAAATAGGCATCCAGCATTGCTTTACTTCAATTTCTTTTAGAAAGTCTAGCCGTTCATCCATAAATTTTTCTATTGGAGCCTTAATACAATATGGTTCATTTTCGTTGCTTACAATAGAAATTGTAATACGTGGCATCTTATCAAAATCATGAGAAGCAACAATAATACTTAACAGTTTTTTAAACGTCATATTATCACTCCAACGCCCATTTATAAGAATCGTACGTAGACCAACGCCAAGCAAAATATCTTTCTGTAGTGCTTCCTTTGATAAGGACTTCAATGGTTTTATTTTGCATATCTATATTTAAATCATGACTTTTCCACGTTCTTAAAGCTCTTTCTGAGTGATTATAAATATCTTTTGCTTGATTATGACAATAGTCAAACGCTTCTTTTTCTGTATCAAAATATTTAATCCACTCAAGAGTATCGTCATCAATATATGGCTGTACACACCAAATAGATTTAATGTCTGTCATCTTCAACATCCTTGTTAATATCTCTTAAGTCTTTCTCTGTTTCAATATCAGATTCAGAAGCAACATTAAAACAAGCAAATACCAGTACAACAAGAACAACAGCTACCATAACGGCAAAAATAATCCAAAATTTCATAATATATCACTCTCCTAAAATTCTTTTATTTGCGATTTTAAAATACTCTTCATCAATCTCAATGCCAATAAATTCTCTGTTAAGATTTTTACAAGCAACGCCAGTGCTACCAGAACCCATAAACGGGTCAAGCACAACGTCATTTTCTTTTGAACTATTAGAAATGTATAGCTCCAATAAATCAACAGGCTTTTCTGTTGGATGCAGTTTACCACCAGTGATATTGTTGAACTTATGAACAGTCTTGCTAGAGATATTGTTGATATACTTTGCCTTACCTTTTCTCAGAAATAAGACGTATTCACAATTTTTCATATACCACTGAGATGGAGTGCAATTGTTCTTTTCCCAAACTAAAAGGTTATGCAGTTTAAATCCTACTTTTTCAGACTCGATTAGCATATCCTTCAAGCAAAGAGCATTTGTAAAAATATAACACTGAGAACCATCTTTAAGAGTTCTGTACAGCTCTGGCATCCAATCATGGATTGAAATATCAGTCTGATGTTCAAAAAGACCGTTGTTATTTTTAGACATCCAACAGGACGATTAGAGTTCTTGCCATTGTTCTTTCCACCAGTAATAGTTTTATACGGTGGGTCTGTAACGATTAAATCAATACTATTATTCTTAATAGTCTTAAACACCTCAAGACAGTTTGCATTATACAGTTTCATACCATACCTCAATCAGGGAAAATGTCATCAAGTTCACGAATTGAATAAGTCCTGTTTTCTAATCCAGAAATACGACTTAAAGTTTTTTGACTGAGTATGCCATCAAAGCTATTATCTTCAAGTATTGCGTCTACAACCACAATCAAATCTTTAGCTCTGCGTCGTTCTCTTCTTACTTCGCCTAGTTTACGCCACATCTTGTAGCCATCACAAGCATTCTTATTGTAAAACTCAGCATTGTGTTCTAGGTCAAACATCTCTCGTTCGCATCTTTCAACAATTTCAGCCGCTTCTTCTTTTTTACTTTTTAATTCAGCTATGAAATCACCTATTTGAGCAACCTGATTTTTAATTCCTTGGATATAACTAGAATCGTACTTAACAATAACTTTCTTGTGTTCAGAGAGTTTTGGCTGTTGTACTACCTGTGTTGCTTGTACGACCTCTGCTTTGCCTTCGATATGATAACCGAGATTCTTAAAAGATTTTGGCATATTTAACATAAAGCTGCTTGCCTTATCATATGTTTTGAACTGGATTGCCTCATCACGGTTTCTAGTTGGTTTTAGACCACTAGAATATTGAGCAATATACCGCTCTCCATTACAAATACAAAACGTGTTAATCAACTCCTTTCTGTCTATTTTGGTTTCTATGAGTATTATAACAAAAAGAGTAGGGTTTGTCAATACCCTACTCCAAAATTTTTATTAAAGATACATTTTTGTTTCGCTGTCAGGAATTACAACTTTGGTTGTTTTGTTCTTTTTGCTAATTTCTTCTTCAAGCAGTGGTCTAAATTCTTTCTTTCGGTCTTCTTGTGAGTGAACCAAATAAATCTTTTCGCACTCAATAGAACTGTAATATTCCAATAGTTCCGCATGACTTGCGTGAGAAGAGAAAGAATTTAACGAGATAATGTGTGCCTTATTTTGTACCTTAAAGCCATCAATATTAACAATTGGATATTCTTTAGCGTGTTGAATTTTATATCCTGTGGAGCCTTCTTGACCAGAAAATCCAACAAAACATACAGTAGTTTTTGGGTCGGACAACCACTTCTTAATGTATGCTGTGCTTCTCCCTTGTAAAAATCCACCACTAGCTACAATTATCTGGTTTGCAGTATAATTTTGATATACTAGGCTATCCGTCCATTCCGACACCTTAACAACAGCATTCCAAGAATATACTTTATTCCAAAGCTCTTTATTGTAATTTATACAATCGCTAAACCTCTCTGAAATTTTAGAAGTTAATACGCCATCAAAGACAATCGGCATTTTAAAGTCCTCATCGTCGTGGAATAGCTCATAAAGAACTGTCAAAATATCCTGAGAACGATTCAAACTAAATGCAGGAATAATTAAGCGACCACCAGTTTCTTTGATTTGCTCAACAAGAGTTTTAATTTTCTCTTTGTCCTTGTCTCTATTCTTTTTGTTATTAGTTTTCAGTTGCATACCGTATGTGCATTCACCAATAACCATATTGCATTTTTTTATTGGCTCAAACGGGTCGAGATATGTTCCTTGATTATTTGTGCTTCCCAAATCACAACAATAGCCAATAGTCTTCGTTACCCCATTTTCTTTCACATAAAAGATAATTTGGGCAGAAGAAATAATGTGATTTGAATGGATATACTGAAAAGACAGAGTTTCAGAAATTTCAATAATCTGGTTAAATTCACATTCTACAATATGATTATATGCAACCTCAACATCTTCTGGTGTATAAGTAGGATTGTCACTTACATTACCTTTCTTTTTTAATAGTTGCTGATTCTGTTGCATAATCTTAGCAGAATCTAACCAGAGCAATTTAACAATATCTCTTGAACCTTTAGGCATATATACTACACCAGTAAATCCATTTGCAAAAGCAGCAGGAATATTGCCGGAATGGTCAACATGATTATGCCCCAGAACTATAGCATCAAGACGCTTTGTTTTTAAACTCTTAATTATTTCAATATTATCACGATAGTCCTTTAAATCATCCGAGGATTGTTTCATCCCACAATCAATAAGAACTCTGTCACCACCAGTAGTTACCAATTCAAAGCAACTACCGGTCACATCGTCAGTGCTCTTTCCTAGGCTTCGCACAAAGCTTCTTTTAATATTAGCCAACTATAAAATCAACTACTTTCAATAATTTTTTAATTTTTCTTCATCTGCCGTAGATATTCAACAACCTTATCTACGTAATCTGCATTGATTTCCATACCATCTGGAATTGCAATAACAGGATTTGGACAAATATCTTTTGCAGCACTTATAAACTTGTTAAGCATATCTGGTTTCCATTTATTATGGTCAAATTTAATAACGACAATATCATCTTCTTGCAACGACAGCTTACCAAGTTCAATTTCTAAACTTTTACTTTCATCCATTAAAACTACTCCTTTAAATTATTTATAGCTGGTTAGTTACCAGCTTAACATTTCAATTGTGTTCTATTTTTTAGTTGGAGCACGATAATTCCTAAGCTCCGCACATGGCGTACTTCTATTTATAAAATCGTACATCAACGGGACTGCTGGCAAGCCAGTCTTACGCTCCCTCCGTAGTGGATAACGCCCTACCCACATATATTATATCACATATAGTTAAGTTTTGCAAGTCCTAGATTTCTAATATTGATAGCGGCATTAACATCACGGTCAAGGTGTTCTCCGCAACTAGGACAAACCCAGCTTCTATCGTTCAGGGTTAAATTGTCATTAATAACCCCACAGCAATGGCACATCTTAGAGGATGGAGCAAATCTGTCAATTTTTACGACTTTAGAACCATTTTTAAGAGCAACCCATTCAAGAATTTGAACAAATTCACCATAACTTAGGTCTGAAATTTTTCTGCCCCAAAGTTTCTTCATAGCTTCAAGATTAAGGTCTTCAATACAAATGGCAGAATACTCTTTCGTTAAAGAATTAGCTAATTTATAGAACCAGTCTCTACGACTATTAGAAATTTTTCTATAGATTCTATCAAGTTCTTTAATTGCTCGCTTTCTGTTATTACTCCCTAATTTACATCTCGAAACTTTTCTATGAGTTTTCCTTAGTTTTTCTAAGTTTTGCTTAAAATATTCAGGAGAATCTATAACTGAATAGTTATCTAAATTTAAGAAATGCTTCATGCCGAAATCAATACCGACAGCATTACCTGTGCGTGAATTAACTTCTTGCATTTCTTGTTCTGTAACTACAAAGATATAAAAATCTTCCAACTTATCCCTTTTAACCGTTACTGTTTTAATTTTACCTTGGATTTCTTGATTATTAAAATATTTATAATTTCTTTTCATAATTGTAACGGTATTGTCATTACGAAAGCGATATCCCTTTTGTTTCAAAGTGAAACTAGAATATTTCGCAATCTTCTTAAACTTAGGTGGCGATTTCTTACCAGATTTATTCCCCTTGAAATGGTCAAAAAATGCTTTATAAGAGCGTTCTACTCGCTCCGCTACATCTTGTACCGCCTGTGCGTCTAGCTGTTTCCAATAAAGATATTTTGGCTTCTTTTTTAACTTTGTAATATGTTTTTGTAAATCATATAAAGGAAGATGCTTTTTGTATAACTTATAATATGTCTTATGAGCTGCTATACAATAGTTCCAAATACAACCGGCAATATCAATTTTGTTATTAAGAATTTTATTTTTCTTGCTATTGTACAGTTTATATTTGTATGTTTTAATTACTTTAATAAGAAATCACTTCCTTTCGCCAAACTTGAAATCCAATCTTATTTACGAAACTCTCCTATTCCACAATCTAATAGCGTCTTCGCTCGTATTCTGATTTCTAGTTCTGCACCCACACTGTAAGCATCTAACATAAAACTTATTCTTGTTTAATTTATTCAAAACCTTTACAGGTTCAATCCAGTCAGACCCACAGAAAGGGCAATTTAGCAAAGGGTTTTCAGCACTCATTCTCGACCACTCCTTTCTATCTACTAGTATTGTATCACATGGTCGATGTTTTGTCAAGACCCAATTTAAAGAATAATGAATATTATCTTAAATTATTAACTAAATATATTATATATTATTATTTATTATATTTAGTTATATTATAAATATATATTATTTAATAATAAATATAATAATATCTTGTTAAATTATTAAATATATATTTATATAATAATTATTATAATTAAATATAATATAATTTATATATCTATA
>ERZ808275.617-NODE-617-length-12889-cov-9.008805_pt1 | contig 12889 bp, 6 predicted proteins | sample MGYA00520894_ERZ808275 | MGnify/ENA primary metagenome ERZ808275 (study PRJEB31516, sample SAMN03275598) | gut metagenome | biome: mammalia-associated habitat; material: feces | host: Papio cynocephalus | place: Kenya | collected 2012-08-03 ...
TCTTTTATTTTTACTAAAATTTAACTGAGGTGTAGGCCTACACAAGTCCTACACCAGATTATACAACCACCATTTTCGTGGGGTCACGCAAATGGTACTATACATTCATTTCGAGCTGTGCTGGATAGCCTGCCTTGATGTCGTAGGATTCCACCTCTTCGATGGTCGTCAGCTCGCTCACCTCCTTCTTGTGCTTGGCGGTGACATTAAAACACTCCAAGGCATACATCTCCAAGGCAGAGAGTAGCTGGATAGCCTTGTCGCATTCCACCGTCAGTTTATTCTCCCCAAGCCACAAATCGGTGGTCTCACTGCCCATACTCTTGGCGATGGTCGTGGAGTTCATTAATCCCACACGAGTAGCCTTGTCAAGCCACACCACCATGCCGTTGAGCTTGAATCCGTTCACGTTGTCGGAGGCATCGTAGGCAATGATGTCTGCGAGTTTCTCCTTCTTGGATTTCTCCAAGGTCTCCTTGCATCGCTCCTGCCATTCCTCGCTCACAAGCCCATGCTGTCTCTCCCCGAGGTTCATCAGGTAGGCGGCACGCTCCTTGCACTTGTTGCGCCATTCCGTGAGCTCGGCATATTCCTCATCGGCATCCATCGCACCATTGAGCTTGTTCTGCACAATGGCTTCCACGTCGCTTACGGAATACTTGCTTCGCACCAAGGCAGAGACAATGGCGTCGTAATCCCACACGCCAGTCTCCAAGGTGACGAAATCGTTGCCGCCGCTCTCAACAGCAACCGAGACCTTGTTCCTGCCGAGGTCGTTCTCAATGCGGATGTCCTCGACCTCGCTTGTCTTCATCTCATTTTCATTTGCCATAATATTCCCTTTCCTTTAAAATGTTATTAATCCTATATTCCTTCCTGATTCTGAAATTCTCGTATCTCCCCACCACATAGAGGTAATCGAAGAACGGCTTGCACTTCCGCACGGCCCTCCGCCTTATCGCATAGGTATCTCTGCCCACCATGAAACCCATGTAGCTGTTCAGGCTCGAAAGGTAATGCTCCAAGGCATAGGCATCATCGAGCGTGAACACACGCCGCCTCCTTACCTTGCGAAGGAAACAACCCAAGTCGTGCATGGTGGAATAGAAGCCGCCCACCGTCCTGTTGGCGGTATAGACCCTGTCCATCTTGATGACCGCCCCCACGAAGTACACACCCTTTCTCACCTCCTGTATGTACTGCTTGTCGTGGTGCATCTCCATGTTCAGTCTCTCTCGAAGAAAGGCATCCGCCCTGTCACGTAGCATCAGCACATCCCCCTTGTGACGGCACACCACGGCGAAGTCATCCACGAAACGCTCGTACCTTGCGCCAAGAGCCTCGCATAGCCCCATCATGTAGCCGTCAAGAAACGAAAGGTAGAAGTTGGCCAAGAGCTGTGACGTGATGTTGCCGATGGGCATCCCTCTAAATCGCTCTACGTTGAAGAGAGACTTATGCTTGGGTAGCTTCTCCCACAAGGACAAGTCCCCATGCTTGACGCAGTTGTCCTGCGGCCTGTGTCTTATCGTCACCGTCAGCAGATACACAAGCGTCTCCAAGTCATCGCCCTTGTAATACTTCCTCACGAAAGCCACGGCGTATCGCTCCAATATCCGTATGTCGATGCTCATAAAGAACGAGCGTATGTCGAAGCGACCCACCCAAGCCTCCTTTGTATAGTTCTCGCTAAGCTCCATGATGTCACGTCTCAGAGCCAAGACAGCCTTCTGGGTGCCACGTTTCTTCCTACAGTTCCACGACACATCGCCTTGCGCAACGAATCGCTGCTCAAAAAGCGGCTCTATCCTCATGGCTATCCAATGCTGTACGATACGGTCACGGAAGGCGGCGGCGAAAATCTCCCTTATCTTGGGAAACCTCACGCAGAAGCAGACGCTCGTACTCGGGACATACCTGTGTTCCTCGCACTCATATATAAGCTCCATCAAGTCCTCCTCGTGCAAACGATACAAGGTACACTGCTCGCTCGACATCTTGTTGGCAAGGCAAGCGAAGTAAGCGTTCATCCAACCATCTATTCTTCTGTCATCAAGAGCGGCGACAGGACGAACAAGATTACTATTATACTTGTTGTTGTTGTTGTTGACCTGCCCACTGACTGGATTGATATTCCAAGAATTATTAGCGGAATACTCCGAGGCGGCGATGCGCACTAACTTGGTCTTAACAAGCGGTTCTACGCTTGTGGCGCAACCATTTAATAAAACAGAAGAGTACATCATATTCAGAAATCGTAATCACTGAACACGTGCGGTCTGACCCATTCTTCTTGTCATTGCGGCTCTCTGCCACGCACCAATCTCCCTGCCCAGTTTTCCGAACACGGTCAAGAGGTGGGTGTATTGCACATTGCTTATCACCCTGCCATGGTCAGGTTTCTTGCTCACGACAAGTTCACCGCCAGCTCGGGCGACCAGCTCGGATTTCTCCTTCCTCGAATACCAATAGAGTTCCCTGCAAGCGGACTTCACGATGGTCATGGAATGGATAAGAGCTGAGATATAGGCAATACGTTGGTCAAGACCTGGAGAGTTGAGCGCAAACTCCGTGGCCGACATGGCTTCCATCGTCTCGTTCACCATGCGGCTGCCCACGACCTGCAATCCAAGCGAATGCTTGGGTATGCGCTCGCAAATAGCCATCAAGTCACAGAGCAACAGCTCCAACTTCCTGTAAATGGATGATTGTCTCGCGCTTCTTCTCTTTGCCATAATTCAAATGTTTTAATTCGTCATTCTCGCAAGGATGCCAAGCGAGAGTGTACCTTTTTATCGTTTTTTCTTTATTGTATCTTTTTTATTTGCTTACTTGCTCGCTTGGAGATTACCTTCCTTGCTTGCGTTTCTTGTTGTTAGGGCGGCGAAAAGCCGCCCTTGGGGAAAGATTTAGGCCTACAGCCTAAATGCGGCGACAGGACGAACAAGATTACTACTAAACTTGTAGCCGTTGCCGTAGACCTGCCCACTGACTGGATGGATACCCCAAGAATAATTAGCGGAACACTCCGAGGCGGACCAGTACCAGCTATTGCTTGGTTGCTGGAACTTACCATCAATAGTATAAGCCTTGGCAAAGATGTTGTTAGCCTGTCCTACCGTATATCCCTGCTTATGATACCAAGAGAACCTTGACATCTCACCGATGGAAGGCAAGAACCAACGCCCTTCGCCAAACCGCTCATCCAAGGTCTCGTCATCCCTAACTTTAGGCACGTAGGCATTGCAATAGCTTGCGGCAGGGTAATAATACTGTTGGTACTTCTGCGCATTGCTGTGGCTTGCCATAACCGCTGATATGCAACTTGCAAGGTTCTGCGCCAAGGTCTGTTCGGAAGTTCGCTTGGGAACAGGCAAATTCACCTTGCTGTCCTGCAATATCTTGTCACGATGGGCAATGATGTACAAGGTGTATAGCTGTCCTCTCGCTATCTTATCTCCGACAGACAAACCAACCGCATCAAGATACTCGCCAAAAATCTTGTTGTCCTTTCCCACAACTTGATTGTACATGACATCCGTAATCTCATCAAACCCGATGTCGCTGATCGTGTTGAGGGCAGTGCCATAGTCCTTGAATCCGTCATTGTCGGTGTTGCTCTCATCACGCATCACGGAATCGGACACGTTATAGCCAGTTGTAAAGTTAGGAAGCCTGTTCAAGTCATAGACGCTATAGGAGGGGTCGTCGCCAAGCGTGATTCCACTCATGCCGTTGTTTGCGTCAGAAGAGTTGTACAATCCCCACACACGACTGCTGTAGTCTGACAAGGCTATGCACATCGCCCACTTTCGATTCTTCGGCTCTATATAAAAGACGATGCCGATAGGAGAGGAGGCAGACAGACTTAGGTCATTGCCATACGTTCCATCGGAGAAGACATAATCGCCCAGCTGTACCTGATAGGCATAGAAATAAATCTCCGTTGAAGCCTCCAAGGTCTTGCCGCTGGATAGTTGCAGTGTGACTGTCACGGTCGCCTTGTCATCATTCTCACGGCTACCAACCTCAGAAACACTAATCACACCTGTCTTCTGGTCGATGGTGGCAAATGCGTTGTCGCTCATCTTCCATGACACATACACGATGTCGTTGCCGTTGGATGGGGAAGTGGATAGCTTCAAGGTATAGTTCCCATCAGATGCAAAGTAACGGTTTCCTTTCAAGGACGCACTCGTTATCCCCACCTTGGTGTAGGTCACATAGAGGCTGTTATCCTCATCGTCGATGTTCCCCCACATACCCACCATGCGCATCTTCAAGGTAGCATCCACGCTCACGCTCTCAGAGAGGGTAATCCTGCCTGTCAGCTTGGCTTGCTTGTCGAGCAGCCAGGAAAGCGTGTCAGCCGACACGTCCGTCCAATCCACTCCAAGAATGGTGAGCTTGGAGAGGTTCTTGCTGTCCTTGATTTTCCCGATGATGTCGAGCGCACTGATGTTAGGACAGGTCTCTTGGTTGATATAGACGGTTTGCAAATTGGAATATCCCTCCAAGGAAATCTCCGTCAAGCCACGCTGACCGTTGAGTGTAAGGTTAGTCATCGTGGAAGGGAGCTTCACTGACTTCAAGAACTCCTGTGTAGGCAAGGAGACTCCCGTAAGCGAAGTTCCACGAGCGTCAAGAGACTCCAGCCTTACGTTGTTCGACACATCAATCGTTCCTGTCAAGGAGAAAATGTTATGCACGTCCATCGTGCGAAGAGCCTTCATCGCCCCTACCGTCATGGAGGTCGCCTTCAAGTGTATGTCACTCTTGTTGTCAGTACCTGCTATAAGTTTCCTCACACGGCTACCATTGAAAGCAAAGGTCTCGTTGGCTGGCTTGTCGTACCATGTGCCGATGTCGCTCATGTAGTTCACGCCACATACGATGTTCTGCGTGTTGCTGTCCGTGACACCCGACACTGAAACCTGCTCCCCAGCCTTCACACGCTTACCATCAAGAATGGTGCTTTGTCCGATGGTCACGACAGGGTAGAGCCACATCGCCATCGTTAGGTCGAACCTCACTTCCATCTGCTCGGTGGAGCGGTAGTTGATGTTTCCTCCCGATGGACTCGCAGGGTCAAACTCACCGTACTTGGCGTAGCTACTCATATAGACAGTCCTGTCTCTCATCCATTGTCTCTCGCCTTCCTCCTGGCTACCGAGCGACTGCGTGATAGGGTCGGTGTCGTTGTTGTAGTTGCCATTCACCATCTGGTAGTGGGCATACTCATATCCTATTCTCGCAAACTCGTTGTAAGCCACGGCAGGAAAATACTTGTTGGTTGAAAGGAAGTACTTCTCCCAACAGCCCTCCACCGTGCCACCGCCCAGCTTCGCCATGGCAGAGAGGATTTCCTTCATGGTGGAGCGCAAGTCAGCCACAAAGCACTCCTCCATCAAGTTGTAGAGCACGTTGTCCTCGCCGTTCCAGTAGTTCTTACCAAGCGTCTCGTCGAAGTCATGTTCCTCCACCCAATACGGCTTGGTCAGCTTTCCCTGGTTGTCGAAAGGCAAGATGGAATCCAAGTCGTCTTGAAACGCACGGATGAGGGATGTCGAGTTGAACACCCAGAAGTAGGTGTTTTTCGCTCTGTTGTCGCAAGCCGCCAGCAACTTCATCATGCACATGAAGAAGAGAATGTCCTTCTTGTGGAAGTACTTGCCCACCTTGTCGGCAAACTCCGCACGGCGAGCCTTTATGAAGTCCTCGTTCACCTTGTCCCACTCCAAGTAAGTCTCATGGTTGGTGAAGTCCGAGCCAAGGCGACTCGCTATCTGGTCCTTGACGTTCAAGGTGGCATAGCTGCCATCCTCGTTCTTGGTGATACCACCAGCTACCCATGTCTTGTTGATTTCGTCGTAGCGGTACATATCGTAGCGTGCCGAGCCGTTTTCCACCTTCGTTACCCAATAGCAATAGCTAATGTCAAGGTCTTTCGATGCCTTTAACTGCGTAAGCGTGCCGTTGAAAGGTTTCAAACGGTTGCTGAGTGAATACACGAAGTTGAACGCCTCGATGAACCGTGATATGGTGTCTTGGTTTCCCATGTCGTAGTCCCATGAAGTAGTCCCAGCATACACATAGCCTTCCTCCTCGGAATCGTAGTTTACATCGCCAGGAATCCAAGGCACTTGATGCTTCGTAAGTCGTGGGTTGTTGTCAGAGCCCTCTATCATCAGCATGTCAGGCGACTTCTCCTTGTCGTAGCCGAAGGTAGGCTTGTCAGCCTTGCCCGAGCCAAAAGTGCCCAAGCCGATGAATACAGGATAACTGTCATTCTCCGTCTGCTGAAACACAAGGAATGGGTCTTCATAGACAGCCACACGGCAATTCTCCATACCCTCTTGGCTTGTAATCTCGTTCTTGCCCACAACCTCTCGGTAAAGGTCATTGTAGAGCTTGGTCGCACCCATCTTGTGAGACTGTGGAGACGAAGCCCAGTTGCGCTTATCGACGAGCTTCTTAGCCATAGGCAATCCGTCCGCGTTCTGATAGCATTGACCGTGGTTCACGCCGTTCTCGTCTTCCCAATAATTGGTTTCTGGGTCTCCCTTGAAGTCACTCTGAATGTTCCAAGTCCAATACTTCTTGGAGGTTGAGCCTTGTCCCTTGCGTGTCATATTATACAATGTGCCCGAATGCGCAGGGTCTCCAACCTTGTGGATAACGATGTCGCCGACGGTCGATGTTGGTGACTTCAACGACGGAACGCTGCCCTTATACAGCAACGTATTGTACTTCTCATAAGCCTTGGCATACGAAATCAAGCCACTCTCGCCCAAGATGTCGTTTTCGTTCTTGAATGCCTTCTTCTCCTCGATTGTAGCGAAAGAGGAAAGGCGGTTTTGGCGAATATCATTGGCAGAGAGGGATTTCTTGTAAATGCGCAAAGCGTAGATGTCGATGTCCGCACCTTGTGGAGCAATGACGATTCCGCCAGTCTTCTTGATTCCATTCACGGCTTGCCAGAAGTTGTCGCTGTCCGTATAGACGAACTCACGACTGATGATGCCGTTGATGAACACACGCACATAGTTCACGCCTTGGCTGTAGAGGTTAGGCACGATGTTGATTACAACGTGCGTTCTCGTCTCCTTTGAATATATCCAGTTCTGCGAGCCTTCCACACGTTTCTCCATGGTCATGAAGCAGCTCTCCTGCGCTTTCAGCCAAAAGCCCACCAAGTAATCGTCGGTGGTCGATTGCGTACCCATCTGCAACAACGTTCCGTTCTCGTCGGTCACGTTTCTTGTGGCAAAGTCCACCTCAATGGAAAGACCCTGCGATGGAGTATCGTCCGAATAGGCGTCATAGCTGATGTTGATTTTCTCTCCATCAAGCACACGCAAGCAGCGAGCCTTGGTGTTCTCGTCCACGAGCCAACCGTCACTGATGAAAGACAGTCCCTCGAAGGTAGCCTTCACCTGTTGTCCATTCATGGCGTTCACGATGGTGTTAGGCGCACTCTCGCTGTTGTTTCGGGTCTTAGGGTTCAGAAAGAAGTCAGCACCCGATGTAGGAGCAAAGTTCTCGCTATTGTCCACCACGACACGCAATGGGTCTCGCAACACCACCTTGTTCGATGTGAACGACATGGAAGCTGGGAAGTTGGTGTTGTCCTCGGTCTCCACCTCCAAGTCAAAGATGAGCGAGCCTATCACGCCGTTCTGCACATTCTGAATGGTCTCGGAATAGATGATATTCTCCGATTCCAAGTTGGTAAGTACAAACGAAATGTCCGTGCTATCAGTGTTCGGGTTGTATATGGCATAGTCAAAAGCCGATACGCTGCTCCAGTTTTGGAACGTACCCACGTTGTTGACAACCAAGAGTGGGGTGGTATTGCCCGAGAGCGTACACATAATGGTCTGCGACACAGATTCCGTTCTCACGCTGTCACCCGACGTAATCCATGCCTCGATAGTGTAGAGACCATGGGCGTTAGGATGGTCGATGTACGCTATGTAAGGTGTCTCCGTATAGGTATCCGTACCGATGTTGTAATCATAGGTACGAGAATACGTGCCGTCGCCAGAAGCAACCTTCAAGTGCAGCACCTTGCTGATGGTTCCCGTGATATTCAGCGGAATGGAGATTGTAGCCGAATTAGCCTTGTACTCAAATGGATTCTGCCACTTCGTCTGATAGGTAATCTGAATGTTGGTGAGCGTCACGGTGATGTTCACGTAAGGCGTCTTCTTGTTCGATGTCTTGCCGATAGCTATCATGCGCACGCTCTGAGTGCCGTCCACGCAATAAGGGGACAGGTCAACCTCGGTGTATGTCGAACCGTCTGATGGCTGCGAGCCTATTGATATAGTCCCTGCCACCTTCCACTCGGATGAGTTTTGCATTCGGGTCTCAATCTGCAAGTCCGCCTCCTCGTTCGTGTCGCTCTTGCTGCCGTCCGATGGGTCGTAGAGCTGTGAGGTGAAGCGAATCTTCGCCACCAAGTCACTCTTCTTGGTCGCCGTGATGGTCCTTTCACCAGCGTTGGTGAGCTTCACGATGTAGGATGACTCCGCAGAGCCTCCACCGCTGCCCATAGGTATCTCGGCACTTGACAGTAGTAAAAAACCATGGTTATCCTTGTCTTTCAACCATGTCGTATAAGCTTCCTCGTCTGCAAACAAACCAACCGTTACAAGTCCTGTTGCGGTATCGGTCGATAAAGTATTGATATAGGAGGCTTTTGCGTTCCTCATCTCTTTGATGAGAAGTGCATCATTTTCCAATGATTTTTGGATAAACTGACGCACACGACTACCCTTATAGTTATTCCATGCAGTCGTGAAGTCCATGATTTCCTCATCTATGATATTCTTTGCCATAAACTACGTGTTTTAACATTACAAATTCATTCTTAATATCTAATCTTTCCATGCGTCATCATCCTTCCATGGTTGGTCATCATCCCAATAGCCCATACCAAAGCAGGAACGAATAGCCTGCCAAACAAGCACTGCGCCCTTATATACCGCACTCACCACCTTCTCGCCCAAGCGGATGGCGGAAACCTCCTTGTTGTTGATAACTATCATAGGCTATTCCTCCTCGTAGAGCATATAGTAAGTGTTCGGGTCTTTCGTCGCCAACGCCTCGTATGCGGTCTCCGTCATGGATATAATCTTGGGGATGGACGATGCCATGCTTTCCACGTTTTTCTCCAAGGTATCTATGCGCCCAACAGCTGTCTCCAAGTTCTGCTTGTTGGTGTTGGCGGTTGTATTGGCGGCATTAGCCTTAGCCAATGCGTTGCCTGCGTCCGTAGCCGCCGTGGTTGCCGTGTCCTTGGCTTCCTTGATAGCAGTGGAGAAATCCACGGAATGCTTCTTCCACTCAGAGCCGTCGTAGTACAGGAAGGCTATTTCGTTCTCTGCCACGGACAGACCGCCGAAGTTAGTGTAATCGCCCACCTCGGTAGGCAGGTAGAACACCTTGGTCTTGGGAGTACCAGGATTCGTTACCCTCGCCGCAAGTCCGCAATACACCGCACCCTGCATGAGAGCATCCGCTTTCTCGCCCACGGCTTGCAACGCCTCCTTCGTGGCATAGGTCGAAAGGTCAACACTGATGTTCACCTTGAACGTCTCAGTCGTGACAGTCCACGTCCCATCCGCCTTGCAGCGATACACAGTATAGTCCGTTCCGCTCCCCACGTAGGCCATCATGCCCTTGTCGGGGTTCGGGTAAGCCGTCTGCAACTCGGATAGCGATGAGTAGAAACCACAGTTCATCTCCTTCGCCTTACTCGACTCGTCTAGCTCCATGAGCTTCGTCACCACAAGTCCGAAATTGGTGTCAAGCACCTTGGCCACGTCGCTGAATTTCCCCGATGTCGGGGTCTTGTTAAGTTGTTCCATAATATCTTATTTCTTGTTTTTACCAATCACGAGGGCACTTGAATTGAACCCAACAACCATACTCTTTTTTATCCTCATTATGATACATTCCACTTGCAAATATAAGAATCATGGCATCAGAGATACTACCTATGCCAAGTTCCGTAACTTTCGCTCCTTGGTCAATCATAAAATATGTTTGATGTTCGACACCAGCAGCATCATAATATTTCCCTGCCAAGACTTTTACGGCATTATCTTTGCTACCGCCGTTCATACGCTTAATCATCACCATGTGACCATCATCATAAGGGTACATATCTGGAAGTTGATAATCACAATTATAGTCCATCAACAAGGCTACATTCACACTTCTGTCAATGACATTGTTGCTTGCTGTAAGTCCTTTCGTCTTCAAAGCCAAACCAGATGTGTAGCCACCGCCAAAACCCAAGGCACAAGCTTCGCCTTTTTTGTTCTTTACGGAAATAAACGCACCATATCTTGTCAAGATGTCATCGACCTCATCAAGCAATCGCATCAATATAGGTGTGCCAAACGTACTCCATTGTCCCAAGATAGCTTGTCGATTCTTTCCATTGAACACGATGAAATCGTTCAAGAGAGACATCTTGTCATCCTTGCCATAGCCGATGTCCTCATTGCCTTCGTCATCTTTCTCCTTCACTACAGCAGTGCCAATGCTACCAGAGTTGATTTCAAACCCTCCAATCGTTCCCTTGGTGGCATTTATCTCACCTTTGAGCTTAGTGTTTCCGCTTTCGTCAATCTCGAAGTTTCCATTCGGTGACTTAATGGACTTCATGACACCACCCTCGGCGTAGATGATTCCACGAAGCACGATGTCGTTGAGAATAGCACGCCCCCCATGTGTCACGACGAAATTAGCCATGTTCTTTAGTTCGTCATCCGTAGGCTGGTAAGTAGGGTCATCCTTGTACTTCTGAATCGTGTAAATGGCTTGCTCCAACGAGCCACCTCCCCAAAGGAACGGAGAGTTGTCATCGTTGTAATATCCGCTCATTCCGCCAGTCTCCTTGACCATCTTACGGTCACGGAAATTGCCCACCTTGAATTGCTGAGACATGACCAAGCCACCGTCAATGGTCGTAGAACCTTCCGTCATGGCATCGGTCAAAAACTTCAAATTCTGAAATTCGGACACGCTCTTGTCATTGTCCGAGTAGGCAGGAGACCAAGCAGGGGCGATAGTTCCGTAGGAAAGCATAATCTCACAGACGGTACAGCCGTTGCCAGACATGGCGAAAACCTTGTCGGTCGCATTCGCACACTTGACATGAAGCTCGTATCGCTCGAATGTGGAAGTCATATCCACGCTGTGCGACTCGCCGCCCACGCTCACCTCCACGGCCGTGCCCTTTCCCTTGAAGGAGAGTACATAGTCCTTGCCTTCGAGCAATGGCTGGGCAAACTCCTGTGACAAGGTTCCATTTACCAACACAACCTTTCCGCTCGTTGATTCATCGGCATCAATCACAGACGCACCATCCATCTTCCAATACTTCAACTTCTCGGAATACACCTCCTTGTCATCAGAAATCTCGGTGTCTTCCGATATGTCAACACTCTCGTAGTCTCCACAGAAGGAAGTATTGCGCAAGAGATTTCCACTCTTGATGTTGAGGTCGTGCAAGTCCTCCTTCTTCGCTATCTCGTCAACAGAAGAGCCGTCGGGCAGGGTGGAGTCCGAGTTGAACACCATCGTACCCTTGAAGGTCGCCTTCTTGGTCTTCGAGTCATACTTGAAGTAGCCCTGTCCGTCCTTGTCGCCAGTATAGCTATCACCATACACGTTGCAGTGGAACACGCCCAATGCGGCATCATATCCCTCGTCCTTGACAACATGGTCAAGAGAGTAGTCGTTGATACCTTGGTAGTACTTCTGGCTTGGTGCATCATTGGAGGTGGCAGAGAGGATGATGGCCGCCTGCCTGTTGGCTTGGTCGTCGTAGCGATAGCCAAGCTGCACGATGTTGTCGTTCACGGACGGTTCGCTGGTGGTCAAAGGGTCTTTGTCAACGTTGGATAGCACAATATAGTCCTCGCCAACCTCCACAACCAACCGCCAATAGTACTTGGTCTTCACGAACTCATGCGTACCCTCGGAAATGCCAAATTGCTGACACCTCGCCTGGTCGCCCACCATAAACTCATTGTAAGCCTTTTTCTCTCCCTTGGTATCGGTCGTGTCGAAGTAGCACTTGTACTTATTAGGCTCGGTGGTGTCATCGTCCGTCAACACATTACCATTCGCATCAAGCCGTTCCACCTTGCTCACCTGCATGGCGGCAGGCGTAATGGCAAGCTCACCGCCGATATAACGCAATTCGTGGATGGTGATGCTGCGGAAGTCAGCCGCCCTGCGGATGGTGATATAGTCAAACTCGGCGATGGATGTACCGTCCTGCTTGACTGAAATCTGAGCACCCGTAGAGTCAGCCTGGTAGTGACCAAACTTTGCAGAAACAGGTTTGTCAACTTCACCTACTTGCACATCACCTTTAACGACCAATGCTGACAAACGAGCAATACCATCCTTGGTAATTTCCCAAAGTTTGTCCGCTCCAAACTTAATGCCAGAAAGGAACGTTATAACTCCACTTGCTTCATCATCCTTATCTTTTGCAAGGAAATGCTTTACGCCAAACTGCCCAAGGTACTGCGGTGTCACCACCTTTTCTTGACTAGTCTCGATAGTATTTTCATCGGCAATACCGTTCAATTCTTTACCACCAAGAATAAGCTTAGTAATATTAGCTACTTTAGCTGATAAAGAATCAAACGTAGCTTTTAAGATTGTCTTTAAGAAAGTAACAGAATCACTAACCGAATTATATTGCCACCAACTACCTTCCCCACCACTTGCCAAGGCTTCATCGGTAGCAAGAGAACCGCAGTCGAAGTTTTGTTTCCACTCTCGGCTACGATTGCCGCTATCATCTGTCTCTACTTCGGATATGATACCTTGCAAAAAGATATAATAATAATTCTCA
>ERZ808275.619-NODE-619-length-12860-cov-3.150176_pt1 | contig 12860 bp, 9 predicted proteins | sample MGYA00520894_ERZ808275 | MGnify/ENA primary metagenome ERZ808275 (study PRJEB31516, sample SAMN03275598) | gut metagenome | biome: mammalia-associated habitat; material: feces | host: Papio cynocephalus | place: Kenya | collected 2012-08-03 ...
GTCGGATATCGCCTCGATATCGTGTCCGTCTATGCTTTGCACGTAAAATCCAAACGATTTCCATTTATCCTCGACGGGTGCGATGTCGTTGATGTCCGCAACCGCGCCGTCAAGCTGCATTTTGTTGTAGTCGAGAAGTACGATAAGATTGTCAAGTTTGTGAGATCCTGCAAACATCGTCGCCTCCCAGATTTGCCCTTCTTGGCTTTCTCCGTCGCCTATAAAGCAATAAATCGTGGCAGGATTCTTGTCCATTTTGCACCCGAGAGCCATACCGACGGCGCAAGACAAACCTTGTCCCAGCGAGCCTGCCGTCATATCGATGCCCGGCGTTTTGACCATATCGCAATGCGAAGGAAGTCGAGTTCCGTTTTGATTGAGGGTTGCAAGCCACTCTTTGGGGAAATATCCCTTGTCTGCAAGCACGGCGTACATCGCAGGACCTGCATGTCCTTTGGACATGATCACTCTGTCTCTGTCTTGCTTTTTGGGATTTTGAGGATCGATATTCGCCTTTGCATAATAAATGACCGTCAAAGCGTCCATAACCGACATCGCACCGCCGATATGCCCCGAGCCGAATCTGCCGATGGTCTCTATCGCGTCGTTGCGCAGTTGTCTTGCCTTAGCGGTCAAAAACTCTTTTTGTGTAGAATCCATACTACGCCTCCTAATAAAATTAGTATATCATTTACTATGTTTTATTTCAAGAGATTTTGACACTTGTTTTATATTGCATAAACGTATTCTACACAATATTGAAAAACTTTTCCGTTTAGCCCTAAACCGCCTCCCCCCCCGATATTACTATATCTTTACAACCTACAATTAGTCGTTTTGCAATTCACAAAACAACCACTCAACGCCTCGAAAAATCTCAAATAAACCTCGTTGTTTTTGAGGTTTATTTCTTCTCGTTATCGTTGATTTTTGCAGTTTCTAACAGGGCTGATTTGCAATTTCTAACCGGATGATTTGCTGATTCTAACGCGGTTTATTTGAGATTTACTATTAAAAACTTATTCCAAAGATTTCTTTGGATTTGCGTTTCAAATCGGCTTTCTTTTCCTCGGAAATAGACTGTTCATACACCCTGCCACGCTCTTTGGCAAGGGCGATTATTTTGCCGTCGCTCATTTTTGCGATTGTTGGGAAATCGATTCCACCGCCCGTGCGCTTGCAAAAGTCGTATATAAGGAGTACGCCTTGCGCTTTTTTGTCGGATATAGAATACTTTTGAGCAATGTTTTCAATCTGCTTTTCGCTCTTGTTAGATACCACTTTTTCGCCTGCGATCTCGGTTTCATAGAACTCAATCACCTTCGGTGAAACCATATCGAACACGCTGAATGCTTTGCCTATATCACGTTGATTTGTTGACGTTGAAACGCCACAAACCACGTTAAATATTGCGAAAAATAAAACTGCGAGACCTACTATTTTTATTATCTTTTTCATATTCCACCTCGTATTTATTGTGGGTTAGATTGTGGAAAAATATGTAAAATCAAATATAAAACTTGCAAACGACCGTCTATAAGTAGTTGAAATCGAAAATTTTAACTCATATAATTGTTATTTAGAAAACACTTCTATTCTATAAATCCGTGCCTTCTGCGATATAGTTTTTATAAACTATTTGCAGATTAAATATTTGAAAAACGTATCACTATAAATAGGTGTTTAGAAAGCGAATTGCACACGGCAAATCGTCACAACAAATCGTCTATTCCATATAGTCCTGCGGATTGACTTTTGAGATATCTAACCGCCTCGATTGCGCCCTTTGCATACACTTTGCGAGAGAGTGCCTCGTGGGTGAAAGTCATCACTTCTTCGCTCGTGTTTATTCGCACTTCGTGTTGACCGAAAACGCTGCCCATTCTGAGCGAATGGACGCCGATATCGCCCTCTTTTTTCTTGCCGTTTTCGTGCCTGCCGACCACGATTTGACCGCCGATTGAGTTCTTTACTGCCGCTGCAAGCATAAGCGCAGTTCCTGACGGAACGTCCGCTTTTTGGGTATGGTGTGTTTCGATAATTTCAACGTCTATCCCCTTGAAATTATCGCGATTTTCGGCATCTAACTGCTCGGATTTTTCAAAATTTTGAGCATCTAACCGTTTTAATTCATTATTGTCCGTACGGCATACACCGTCGGAAATAGTGTTTGAGCGGTTAAAAACGGACAATGTTTCTTTGATACATTTGGCTAAAACGGCGATGCCGAGTGACATATTGTTGGCATAAAAAAGAGGAATAAATTGAGAGGCGTATTCGATATATTTTTTCTCCACTTCCGTATGTCCCGTGGTTGCGAGGACGACGGAGCATCTGCGCACAATCGCCGTTTTTAGTATGGAAATGGTGGCATTATGCGAGGAAAAATCGATAATCGCATCAAAATCGCATTGGGCGTCGTCGATGTTACAGACCGTTTCGATACCGTTTTTGGAGCAGTCAAAAGCAAAATTTTTGTCATAAAAATTGACATAATTTTTCGCATCCGAAAGGCGTTGTTTTTGAGGCGTTTTCGCCTGCAAAATCGTGCCGTCAAAGAGTTTATCCACAAACAAAACGACGTCGATATCTTTGGTGTCTTGGCAATAATCAAAAACCTCTCTGCCCATTTTCCCGAGCGCGCCGCACAATGCAATTCTCATAATATAAGTGTATATTGGAGAAATAAAATATATGAAAAACAAGCAAAAGATTGCACGCATTATGTCAAAAAACGCACGATTTTTGACATAAAAAACGCGCAAAAATGCACAAAAATTATGTTAATTTTGGGGCTAAATTATGTCATTTTTGGGATATGCCATATCATAAAAGCGAACAAAATATCATAATCCCGACATTTTATGTTCGGGAGTGATATTTGCGCTACGCGCAAGTGATATTCTCGCAAGGCGAGAGTGATATTTTTGTCTTACGCCAAAAGTGATATTGCGCCATCGGCGCAGTTGTGGAATATTTAGAAAGTGCGGCTGTCGCCTTGATTCCCACGTCGCTACACTCCTCGCAATGACAAGAAGGTGGGACACCCACACCCGAACGTGATATTGCGGCGTTGCCTCAGATGCGGAGTATTTGTATTTCGCTACGCTGGATTCTCACGTCGCAACCCTGTTGCTCCTCTGAATGACATAAGGAGTTTTTGGAATGTGTTGGGTTGTTTATACTGTTGGTTATAATCGATTTGCCTTGGTGGTGAGGGTGAGGATTTTGGATTTGAGGGCGGTGGTGGCAAAGCGGTTTGAGGCGCGCCAAGTCCAGTTGCCTTGAGCCGTTGAGGGCATGTTGATGCGAGACTCCTCGCCAAGTTCCATATAATCTTGAAGTGGGATTACTGCAAGGTTTGCTTTGGAGTTGAGTGCGAGCGAGACAAGCGCATTGGTGGGTGTTTGGGAAAAACGGCAGGGGCATTCCCTTTCAAACACTTTTTTGGTGGTTTCGTCCAACGACTCGTACCATGCCTTTGTGGGCATGCTGTCGTGCGTGCCTGTATAGACGACGCAGTTTTCGCTCTTATAGTTTTTGGGAAGATACTCGTTGGTGCTGTCGGTGAAAGCAAATTGCAAGACTTTCATGCCGGGATAGCCCGTTTTTGCCAATAATTTGCGAACGTCGTCGGTGATGTGTCCCAAATCTTCGGCGATGATTTTTGCCTTGGGGACGGCACTCGAGATTGCCTCGAAAAGCGGATAGCCTACGCCCTCTTGCCATTTGCCGTTTTTGGCGGTGGTATCCTTTGCAGGTATGACGTAATAGCCTGCAAATCCTCTGAAATGGTCTATCCTTACGATGTCGTAAAGTTTGAAATTGCGCTCGGCACGACGTTTCCACCAAACAAAACCGTCCTCTTGCATCTTTTTCCAGTCGTAAATGGGGTTGCCCCACAATTGACCGTCGTCGGAGAACGCATCGGGCGGACAGCCTGCGACCACTTTTGGCGCAAGATTTTCGTCAAGCAAGAAGGATTGCGGATTGCTCCACACCTCAACGCTGTCGTATGCGACGTAAATGGGCATATCGCCGATTATGGAAATGCCTTTTGATTTTGCATACTTTCTGACCGCTTTGTATTGCGAGAAAAACTTGTATTGGACGAACTTCCAAAACTCGCACTCGGCGGAATATTCCAATCTATTGAGTTTTGCATAGTCGTAAAATTTGTAATCGCCCCACTCCGTCCATTGCTTGTAGCCGTTGACTTCTTTGAGGAACATAAAAAGCGAATAGTCGTCAAGCCAGTAGGCGTTGTTTTGCTTGAAACGGATGTAATCGGAAGTCACCTTGAAACGAGCAAACGCTTTTTTGAGCAGCGGCACTCTCGTCTCAAACAGTTTGCCGTAATCTATACGGTTTGAGTCCGTTTCTTCCGCTTTTGCCTCGTCTTTGGTGAGCAAACCGTCACCCACAAGCAAGTCGATATCAATAAAATAGGGGTTGCCTGCAAAAGAACACGGGGATTGATAAGGGGAATCGCCGTAAGCGGTGGGATTGAGGGGCAAAACCTGCCAGCAGCGTTGACCGCATTCAACGAGAAAGTCTATAAACCTGAAACTTTGCGCACCGAAAGAGCCTATGCCGTATTTGCCGGGGAGTGCCGACACGGGCATAAGAATGCCGCTTTTGCGTGTAAAACCGAAATTGGAAAGGTTTTGTCTCATATCAGAACAGTCCCGTAATTTTGCCGTTGTCGTCAACGTCGATTTTTTCTGCCGACGGGACTTTGGGAAGTCCGGGCATGGTCATGATATCGCCCGTAAGCACGACGATAAAGCCTGCGCCTGCGCTGATTTTGACGTTCTTGACAGTAACGGTGAATCCGCTCGGCGCGCCCAGTTTGCCCGCATCGTCCGAGAAACTATACTGCGTTTTTGCAATGCACACGGGAAGGTGTGAAAAGCCTAAATCTTCAAGCGATTTGATTTGTTTTGCGGCATTTGGCAAAATGCTAACGCCGTCGCCGCCATAGACTTTGCGCACGACTTTTTCTATCTTCTCTTTTATGCCGTCGCTCAAATCATAAGCAAATTCAAAGTGGGAATTGTCCTCTTGCTCGCAAAGACGAACGATCTCTTTTGCAAGTTCCTCACCGCCCTTGCCGCCTTCCGCCCATACGGTTGAAAGCACGGTGTTGACTCCGAGTTCCTTGCACTTGGAAATGACGAAATCTATCTCTTTGTCCGTGTCTGTGGGGAAACGATTGACTGCTACGACGCACGGAAGTTTATATACGTTTTTGATATTTGAAACGTGGCGCAAAAGGTTGGGAATACCCTTCTCAAGCGCAGTCAAATTTTCCGTCGCAAGTTCTCCTTTTGCAAGACCGCCGTGCATCTTTAAAGCGCGCACGGTTGCCACGATAACGACGGCACTCGGGGTGAGATTTGCCATTCTGCACTTGATGTCCAAAAACTTCTCTGCACCGAGGTCTGCGCCAAAACCAGCCTCTGTAACGGCATAATCGCCTAGATAAAGTGCCGTTTGGTTGCAATCACGCTATTGCAGCCGTGTGCGATGTTGGCAAAAGGTCCGCCGTGAACGAGTGCGGGAGTACCCTCGAGAGTTTGTACGAGGTTGGGTTTTAGAGCGTCTTTGAGAAGGGCTGCCATTGCGCCTTGCGCTTTGAGATCCGCCGCAGTCACGGGCTTGTCGTCATAGGTGTAACCCACTATGATTTTGCCGAGGCGGTCTTTGAGATCGGACAATGAAGATGCAAGGCAAAGCACCGCCATAATCTCGCTTGCGACCGTGATGTCAAAACCGTCCTCTCTGGGAGTTCCGTTCGTTTTACCGCCCAGTCCGTCAACAATGAAACGGAGTTGCCTGTCGTTCATATCCACGCATCTTTTCCACGTGATTTTGCGAGGATCTATCCCTAAAGCGTTGCCTTGTTGGATGTGGTTGTCGAGCATTGCAGCAAGCAAGTTGTTTGCCGCGCCTATTGCGTGGAAGTCGCCCGTGAAGTGCAGATTGATATCTTCCATGGGAACGACTTGGGCGTATCCGCCGCCTGCCGCTCCGCCCTTTATGCCGAACACCGGTCCTAAAGAAGGCTCGCGAAGAGCAACGACTACGTCTTTGCCTATGCGCTTTAGTCCGTCGGCAAGTCCTATGGTCGTGGTGGTCTTGCCCTCGCCTGCAGGCGTCGGAGTTATGGCTGTGACAAGCACGAGTTTGCCGCTCTTGCCTTTGCCGTTTTTGATAAGGTTTGCATAGTCGATTTTTGCTTTGTACTTGCCGTACTGCTCGACGTACTCCTCGTCTATGCCTGCGCGCTTTGCAACCTCGACGATTGGGAGCATGCTTGCGCTTTGGGCTATCTCGATATCGCTTTTATATTCCATAACACGACCTCTATGCGACTTGCGCATATTTATTGTAGATATTATATAGAATTATATCACGGAAAACGTAATGATTCAACAATAACTTGACATATCGCTCGACAAGTGTTACAACATTATCCGTAAAAAATAAATCGGAGGAACAAAAAATGAAAGACTTTGCAAATAAGTATATTGCTTGGTATGAAGGTCTTGACAAAATCGTCAAAATTTTGCTTTGCTTGCTTTGGGACGTTCCTGCAAACCTCTATCGTCTTGCAAAGAGCGCAAAAAATGAAAGCGTACTCGGAATCGTGCTTGCTATCGTGCTTATGATTTTCGGCGGTTGGATTTTGTTTGTCATCGACATTTTGAGCCTTGCTCTCAAAGACAAAATCTACTGGATCGACGACCTCAAAGACGAGGAAGAATGCCACTGCTCTTGCTGTGAAAACAAGACGGACAATTCCGACATCGACGACCAAACAAAGTAATCGGTTGAAAAAAGAAAAGAAAAACGTGCCTTATCGGCACGCTTTTTTTTGCACGAAATGCGTTATTTTGATTTTTTCTTGGATTTCTTTTTGGATTTTGCCGCATCGTATAACTCTATCTCTTTGGCAAAGTCGATTTCTTTGAGTTCGCCCTTGGTGGCGAGATAACAATGCTTGCCGAGGGCGAATATGTAGCGGTCGTGGTCGAGGCTGTCGCTATAGACGTTTTCGACTTCCGCGTCGGGCAAAATTTCATTCAAGCGGCGCACTTTTTCGTCTTTGCGGCAGACTTTGCCGAGCAGGTGTCCGTTCTTTTTGCTGTGAGGGCTTGCGATGCAATAGTCTATTTGCATGCGCTTTGCAATCTCTTCGATGAGGAAATCGGGGCTTGCGCTGATAAGAACGCTCTTGCGAGACATGTCGCGATTTTCGGGCTTGAAGAAGTCGTAAATGTCTTTTTCGTGCTTGTCCCAATACTTTTTGACCGTCTTTTCGGTGTTGATGAGCGAGACAAAATTGAATGCGATTTTCTTGAAGATCGGCACGGGCAAAATCTTCGTTACCATCAAAAAGCCCCAAAAAAGTTGGAAGGGCAACAAAATTAGCGTCCACGGACAATGCGCCATCGACCAAAACCAATAGTGCAACGCGCTGTCGTACGGAATCGCCGTCTTGTCAAAATCGTAAATGTCAATCTTTGTCTTTTCTTGTTCCATGATGATATGATTGTAACATATAAAAAATAAAAAAGAAAGACCCAGTTTTTATTTAAATAAAAGTGATATTTGCGCCGTAGGCTCAAGTGATATTCTCGCAAAGCGAGAGTGATATTTTTTGCTTGCGCAAAAAGTGATATTGCGCCGTAGGCGCAGTTGTGGAATATTCCATAATGCGCCTTCGGCTTGATTCCCACGTCGCAACATTCGTTGCTCCTCGGAATGACATATGGGGAAATGCAATTCGGGTGTGGGTGTCCCACCCTAATCAATTTTAATACACGAAAGAGAAAAGAGAGCAAAACACTTTCGTCACGAACGTGATTAAGAGGCAATAAACGGATGAAGAGCGCGAAAAAGCCACGCTCTCGGCAATCATCCTTATAATACACGAAAGAGAATAAAATGCGATAAATAGATGAATGACGCGAAAGGGCTGCCCGAACGGCAACCCTAATTTACTAATCGTAAATGAGTTGACGGGCGGACAGCCCTGACAAAGTCAGTCGCTATTTAGCGCGTTTTAGTCTCTTTCGTGAGCAACGCCGTAGGAATAGTAATTGCGAGGCACGCTCTCAAAGATTCCGTCGCTGTTAAGGGTGATGACGGTGGTGCCGCGTTGGGAATGCTCTTTGTAGATGCCGGCGTAGGCGAGGTAGTCGATGGACATGCCGTAGGTGAGGCGGATGCCGCGAGAATCGCCGTCGCGCTTGTAGAGGACGGAGAAGTTGTTGTAGTGGTCGTGGCCACAGAAGATGCCTTGCATGCCGTGCGTCAAGCCTGCCTCGAAGAGGTTGTCCGTGCTGCTGCCGCAGAATACGCCGTAGGTGCGGACACCGTTCTTTTGCTTGTCGCTCTCGCCCATCGTGCCGTAAATGAAGGTTGTGGTTGAGCCGTTGCCTTTGATTTCTTCACCGTTTTGGGGTGTTTTGCCGCTGTCGATGACGTTTGCCCATGCCTCACGATACTCGACGAGGGGGATGTGGAAGAAGGCGAGGTTGTTGACTTCGACGCCGTTGTTGGCGGCTTTGAGTTTGTCCATGCTTTCGGTGTACCAATCCACTTGGCATTGGTGGATGTTGTCGTACTTCCATGCAATACCGAAATAGTCGCCGTCGGTGTAACTGTGGCTGTCAAAGGTTACGATGGCTTGGTTGATGGGATTTTCAGAACCCGTCGGGTTTTTGACGACTATCATGTCGTTGCCAAAGCCTCTCGAGTCGTCGCTAATCACGTCCTCGTCGTCGCAGAAACCTGCGCGGAAGAGACAATATTCGAAGGCGGAATCCTCATAATATTTGCAGATGTCCTTGCGTGTATAGAGGCTGTAAAGCTCGGTGTCGTGGTTGCCGAATGCGAACGTCCAATATACGCCGAGAGATTCCATCATGTGCGAGAAAATCTTGGTTGCGTTGAGGTTGTTGAAGGTGCCTGCTTGAAAAGGTACGGGGTATGCGATGTCGCCGGTTACCACGACGAGGTCGGGCTTTTCCGCTCTTATCATGGTTGCGACCGCGCTCATTGCCCATGCGTCTTTTTGTCCCGAGAATGCGCCGCCGCCGATATGTACGTCGGTGAATTGCAGGACTTTGAAGTCTCTGTCGGCAGGCTTTGTGAACGTCCAAAAACCGAGTTCGCTATCGTAAGTCGGCTTGAGTTGCAGGCTGTTGCCGTCTGCGTCCTTGTCGTATTCGACCTTTTGGAAGTTGTTTTCCGCTTGAGTCAAAAGTGCGTTTGCGCTGACGGTGCTGGCTATGGCGCAACCGCTGAAAAAGATTGCGATGACAAGAAATACCGCGCCCGTGATAATCAAGGCTTTGACGGTCTTTTTCTTTCTTTGCTCGGGGGTGAGTTTTTTCTTCTCTTTCTTGGCTTTTGCGGACTTTTTGTCCTCGTATTCGCCGAGAATGCCCTCCGCTTTTTCGTCGGAAGGTTGCTCTTTTGCTACCTCTTCCGTTTGCTCGATTTCATCTTGCGCCAAAGTGTCTTCGGCGTTTTTGATTTCGTCGCTCATCGTTTGCCTCCTTATTTGTTGCTATATAATCTTTAATATTTTATTTATCCGTATTTATTGTTTGTTTTTCCTTGTTTCCGAATTTCCGATTATCCGTGATTGCCGAGTGATTTTCGGGGACTTCACTCTTCGCCGCAGGCGTTTTGACTTGGGTTGTGGAAGCGGATAAAAACAACTTCCGCGCCCGTCTTGTCAAAGACTTCTCTGCTCATTTCGAGCGGATCGGCATAATAATCGCCGCTGTAATAAGCGTTGCCCACTTTCATGCCGTAGCCGTAGTCGTGGAGTACCACTTTTTCGAGGCGCGCGCCTCTGCGCTTGCAGGCGTATTCGATTGCCGCCTTCTCCTCTTTTGCGCCGTCGCCGAGCACTATCGCGCGTACGTTTTCCGCAACCATTTTGATTGCTACGATGATTATCACGATGCTCATTACGATGCCGAAAATCGCATCTACCGCATAGTCAACTCGCGCCGAGACCGCAAAGGATATAAGCGAGGTGGCGGTCATGCCCGTGTCGAGGAAACTGTCCAACATAATCGCTTTTATCGCCGTGGATTTTATCTTTTTGTTGGCGACGTAATACGCAATGCCTATGGCAAGTTTGATAGGGATCGCCACGGAGATGAGGATGCAGTTTTGAAGTCCGAACCATACAGGCTCGGGCATTGCCATACGGTTGAGCGAGCGGACGAGGAAAAGTCCGCCGACGACCGCCGATACGACCGCTACGATAAAGCCTGCGAGGTACTCCCCTCTGCCATAGCCGTAGGGGGCTTTTTCGTTTCTCGGGACAAGCAGGAATATGAACACCACGAGCGTTACGAGACAGGTGATGACGTCGAAGAAACTGTTGGTGCCGTCAAGCATTATGCAAAGGCTGTTGGAGCTGAGACCGACGTACATCTTGATTGTGGCAAGCGCAATGTTAATGACCATAGCGACGGATATGAGGATTATGGATTTCTTGATTCTGTCCTTCATTCGTTGTCCTCCTCAGCGTTTTTGCGTGCGGCGTTTTTAAGTTTGTTCGCTTTGCCGTGGCGTTGCTTTTTCGCCGTATTCGAAACGGGCGAAACGTCGGATTTTACAACGCTCTCCGTGGCGATTTTGCCCGTATCGTTCGCTTGCAAATTTTGTTCGTTTTTGGCACAATCGTCGGTTTTTGCATCGATTTCGCGAGTATAAACGCTTGAATCGTGCAAAACGTCGCCGATCGTCATTGCCTTGCGGCAAGATACAATGACCACGATAAGACCGAGCGCAAACAGCGTTGCGAGGGATACGAGAAGGATGTCGAGCCAGCCTTTTCGAGAGGTCGGAACGACGTCGTCAACGTAGAAATATATCTCGCAATTGTCCTTTGAAAGAGGCACGCCGTTTATATATGCGCCTACCTCTTCAAGCTTGTCGTCCAAGCCTATGCTTATATATTTTGCATCGTTTATAGTACCTTTCCAAGATACGTAATAATCGCCGTCCGGTTCTATGACGTTGCCGTCGTTGTCGGCAAGTTCTATTTTGTATGCGCAGACGATTTTCTTGCCGTCTATGGCACTTTGAGCATCGATGAGAGTAATTTTTGCTGTCTTGATTTCAACGAAACCTTTGTCGTAATATATTTCAAAAATATTGCCGTCAGGCGCGGTTGCACTGACTCGTTTTGTAAAGACCATATAGCGGCCGTACTGCACAAATCCGCCGTAAATGCTTGCGCTCACCGCCTCGTAATATGGGTTGTCGAAAGAGGCGGTTATGGGATATACGCCGGGCGTGTCCTTGTCCGCAGAACAGTTGAGACGGACGCCTAAATCGGCTTGCGTGTCGCTGCCCACGAGCGAATCGTCTATGGTGTAGCCGACGTTTTCAATGGGGATTAAGTCCTCGCCGACAAGCGTATATACGTCGGATATGCGCACGGTGATTCTGCGTGGGGCGACGTGAAGTCTGACAGATATATTTTCAAGCGTGAAATAGTTGCCGCTTGCAGATTCAAAATTATATTTGAGGATATATTCTTGCGCTCTCGGTGTTGGGACGATTGTGCCTTTGTCGGTTGCGCCGTCGAAAAGTGCATCCGTTTGGGAGTCGCAAAGAATGAAGTGTCCGCTGCCCGTGCTTAAAAACGCCTCGTCGGTTATCGAATTGCGTATCCTTGAAGATACTTGCGATACGGATATGCCGTATTCCGCCTCAACGGTATTTATTGTCGGAACGGGCAAGGTTGCTTTGCCGATTGTGAAATTTATCGTATCGGTGCTTTTTCTTTCAACGTCGAACCATTTGTTGTCGAACATAAACCTTTCGATTGCGGTGTAGCCGACCTCGTACGCGCCTGCGTTTACGCCGCTGCCGAACGATACGGACGTTGAGAAAATGTCAGAATAGGTCTGCTTTGTATCCGTTGCGCCGACTTTGCGATAGTCAAGCCTGCTTGACCAAAATCCAACGACTGCGCTTGAATCCTCAACGGAAATCACCGCATCGCTCTCACCTTTAGTGTAAGTGATGCTCGTCTTGTTTGCGGATACCGTACCCATAGACGGGAAAATGAACGTGAAATCAAAATAGTCGTTGGCGTTCCAACTCTCCGCATCGGAATCAAAAGAGGTCTTTGTGTCGGAAGTTATAACTCTCTTTTGCAAAAGCACGCCAGAAAGAGATTGCTTTAAGGAATAATACAACTCTTCCTTTATGAAAAACTCGCCTTGCGCTGCCCAAAACGACACGTTGTCAACGGACGCGCTCCAAATTTTTTCGCCGTTTTCAAATTCTGCGGTTACAACGACGTCGATTTTGCCGTCCGCTGCATACGCAACTCCACCGAGGGAAAATGCGGTTGCCAAAACTGCCAATGAACATATCAGCAACACGATTATTGTGATTTTGGTCAACTTTTGAGCCATAATTTCCCTCGCCTTTGAGCCTTTGGACATATAATTGTAACACACGCGCACGCATTTAGCAATACGCGCGCGACAATTATGATTGTATATTAATATACAAAGATATATTTAGATTTATTGGAAAAGGAAAGAGAGTGATATTGTTGCTACGCAACAGTGATATTTTTGGCTTACGCCAAAAGTGATATTGCGCCATTGGCGCAGTGATATTCGCACCTCGTGCGAGTTGCGGAATATTCCATATGCGCCTACGGCTGGATTCTCACGGTCGCTTTGCTCCCTCAGAATGACAGCGGTGAGTTTTGAAAAAACGGTTTATAAGCGCAATTTAGGGCGTTTGTAAAAACGGCGTGATTTAGATGAAGAACAAGAAAGAGCCGTCCGAACGGCAAC
>ERZ808275.620-NODE-620-length-12834-cov-3.166836_pt1 | contig 12834 bp, 14 predicted proteins | sample MGYA00520894_ERZ808275 | MGnify/ENA primary metagenome ERZ808275 (study PRJEB31516, sample SAMN03275598) | gut metagenome | biome: mammalia-associated habitat; material: feces | host: Papio cynocephalus | place: Kenya | collected 2012-08-03 ...
ATCTCGATTTTGTGATAGTTTTCCTTTTTTATTCTAAAGGATTTTTATACTTAGGGCTATTTATTAAATTTTAGTAACATAAATGAAACAACAAAGAGGCGCGGTTGATTTCATCAACCGCGCCTTACTTATAACGTACATATTTAGATTTAAAACTTATTCTGTTTATATGCTTTAAAAATTATATCTCGTGCTTTCAGAGCCTCTTCTTTTGTTAGTGGAGGAGTATTTTTAAGAGGATAATCCATACCTAGATTTTCATATTTTGGAATTGCCATATCGTGGTATGGCAATACATCTAGTGCTTTTATATTTTTAAGTGTTGCCAAAAATTCTCCTAATAGAGTTAAATATTTTTCATTATAGGTAATATTGGGAACGACGACGTGTCTTATCCACAATGGAACACTCTTTTCTGACAAATATTGCGCAAAATCAAGAATGTTTTTATTAGAGCAACCTGTTAATTTTTTATGTTCATCATCATCAATATGTTTTATATCCAACATTACTAAATTAGTATATTTTAGCAATTCATCTATTTTTTCGGTATTATTTCTATTAAATAAAATTCCAGAAGTATCTAGTGCAGTATGAATTTGTTTTTCTTTTGCACTTTTAAATAACTCCGTCACAAAATCAATTTGCATTAATGGTTCTCCACCAGTGACAGTAAGTCCACCATTACGTAAAAATTCTTTTACGCCATCGTACTTTTCTAAAATTTCATCAGTTGACATTTTTTTATTTAAATCTGTAGTCCAACTATCAGGGTTATGACAATACTGACAACGCATTGGGCAACCTTGCATAAACACGACAAACCTTATCCCTGGACCATCTACCGTTCCACAAGATTCTAATGAGTGTATGTTTCCAAATATTTTTTCTGTCATAATTTTATCCTGAGTTATTTTAAAAGGCGCGCGAGGCTTTGCCTCGCGCGCCTTAATTAAATTTAATTACATTGCACTATGGAATGTTCTTGAGATAACATCATCTTGTTGTTCTTTAGTCAACTTGATGAAGTTTACTGCATAACCTGAAACTCTCACAGTTAATTGAGGATATTTTTCAGGATGAGCTTGAGCGTCTAGCAATGTTTCTCTGTTGAATACGTTTACATTCAAGTGGTGTCCGCCTTTTTCAACGTATCCATCTAATAAATTTATTAAATTTTCTTCTTGCATTGTTGTCATAATTTATTTTCCTTTATTTATATAATTACCATTTTTATATTTAATAACATTGCGATTCTGAAACGAGTTCAGAATGACAATGTATTTATTATTGTACGTTTGTTTCACAGCAACCGCCATCAAGGCAGATGTTCAAATCACCCATAAACACTTCATCTTTACCTAATGCGTTTGGAATGATTGAGAAGGTATTTGAAATACCGTCTTGAGCATCATTAAATGGAAGTTTTGCAACAGAAGCTAATGAAGCTACAGCACCGTTTGAATCTCTGCCGTGCATTGGGTTAGCGCCTGGAGCTAGAGGAACCCCTGCTTTTCTACCGTCTGGAGTGTTTCCTGTCTTTTTGCCATAAACTACGTTTGATGTAATTGTCAAGATAGACATTGTTGGAATTGAATCTCTATATGTGTAATGTTTTCTGATTTTAGCCATAAAGTTTTTAACTAAATCTACAGCAATTTGGTCAACTCTATCGTCATTGTTACCATATTTAGGGAAATCGCCTTCAACTTCGTAATCAACAACTACACCGTCTTCATCTCTAATAGCTTTAACTTTAGCATATTTAATTGCTGATAAAGAGTCAGCAACAACTGATAAACCAGCAATACCAGTTGCAAAGTAACGTTTTACATCTCTGTCGTGTAAAGCCATTTGTGCTCTTTCGTAACAATATTTATCGTGCATGTAGTGAATTACGTTTAATGTATTTACATACAAGCCAGCAAGCCATTCCATCATATCTTCGTATCTTTCCATTACTTCGTCGTAATTCAAGTATTCAGAAGTGATAGGACGGTATTTTGGACCAACTTGAACTTTTAATCTTTCGTCTACACCACCATTAATTGCGTAAAGTAAACATTTTGCAAGGTTAGCTCTTGCACCAAAGAATTGCATTTCTTTACCTACAACCATTGAAGATACACAACAAGCGATTGCGTAATCGTCACCATGAGAAACACGCATTAAATCGTCGTTTTCATATTGAATTGATGAAGTTGTAATTGAAATGTGTGCACAGTATTGTTTGAAGTTGTGTGGTAATCTCTTAGACCATAGAACAGTTAAGTTTGGTTCTGGAGCTGTACCCAAGTTTTCTAAAGTATGAAGGTATCTGAATGAATTTTTTGTAACCAATGGTCTACCATCAATACCAACACCACCGATAGATTCAGTTACCCAAGTTGGGTCACCTGAAAATAATTCATTGTATTCAGGAGTTCTTGCAAATTTTACAAGACGTAATTTCATAATGAAGTGGTCAATCATTTCTTGAGCCTCAGCTTCAGTAATGATACCTTCTTTCAAATCTCTTTCAATATAAATATCTAAGAATGTTGACGTTCTACCAATACTCATAGCTGCACCGTTTTGTTCTTTTACTGCAGACAAGTAACCGAAGTATAACCATTGGATAGCTTCTTTTGCATTGCGAGCTGGTTGAGAAATATCAAAACCATAGATTTTACCTAACTCAATCATTTCGCCTAAAGCTCTAATTTGTTCTGTGATTTCTTCTCTCAATTGTATACGTTCTGGACGCATTTCACCTTCTAGAGATTTGAATTGTTCTTGCTTGTCCTCAATAAGTCTATTAATACCATATAATGCAATTCTTCTGTAATCACCAATAATTCTACCTCTGCCGTAAGCATCAGGAAGACCAGTAATAATTGCGGCATGTCTTGCAGCTTTCATTTCTGGAGTGTACACATCAAATACACCTTGGTTGTGAGTTTTTCTGTATTTAGTAAAGATTTCAGAAACTTCTGGGTCAACTTCATATCCATAAGATTTGCAAGAAGTTTCAGCCATTCTAATACCACCAAATGGTTGCATAGAACGTTTTAGAGGTTTGTCAGTTTGTAAACCAACGATTGTTTCTAAGTCTTTATCAATATAACCAGCGCCATGAGATGTGATTGTTGATACAACCTTTGTATCCATATCTAAAACACCGCCATTGTCACGTTCTTGTTTTAGCAAATCACAACATTCTTGCCATAATTTTTTAGTAGCATCTGTTGCATCAGCCAAAAAGCTAGAATCGCCTTCATAAGGTGTATAGTTCTTTTGAATAAAATCTCTTACGTTAATCTCTTGTTGCCATTTTCCGCCAACAAAAGAGGTCGCAGGATAAGCCTGTTTTTCTAATAGTGTTTGTGTCATTTTCTTTTCCTTTATTTAATAAGTAATACCTAACATGTAAAAAAAGTGATAATTATTATCAAATTTATTATACTATATTTTTAATTAAAAGTCGAGTAATGTAACAAATTTGTTGCGAAAAAAAATACCATAGACACTATACATAGATTTTAAAAGCACAACAGCATAAAATTATGCTACACTGGGACCAGTTTCAACAAACTCATTCTTCGTTTGTTCACTTTGTTAAACAAGTTCTGAATAACAATAAAAAATGTTGGCACAAAAAATAGCAAGACTCGGGATCGAACCGAGGACCTAGCCGGACTCTGCCGAGCAAAAACAATTAAGTATTGTTTTTGCGAGAGGGTTTGAACGTAGTGCAAACAACCCGTGAGGTTCTTAATATTAAAACTATGCCCGCTTTTGTAAAATGCGGGCATAAAAAATAGCAAGACTCGGGATCGAACCGAGGACCTCCCGGGTATGAGCCGAGCGCTCTCACCAGCTGAGCTATCTTGCCATTTTCTTTAAGAAATCTATTTCGGCATTCTGCTCATCTGGTGTATCTGACTTCGTTTCGTCAAGCCTCACCGAGTGAGCTATCTTGCCATTTCTTAACTTATTAAGTTGTAAATTCATTCTGCCACAAACAAATTTGAATTTCAAGTGTTTTTATTGAAGTCCGTTCAATCTGTTTTCTGGCTCTGTCATGCTTGTAATACGTAAGCCGAAGTTATCTTCTATTACTACAACTTCACCATGCGCAATCAATTTTCCGTTTGCATAAAGTTCAACTGGTTCACCCGCAATTTTTTCTAACTCAATAATTGAACCACGAGTCAATTCTAAAACTTTCTTAACAGGAAGTGTTGCACGACCTAATTCTACAGTCAACTGTAATTTAATATCTAACAAATTATCCAAGTTCTTAGACGCTTCACCTGATGCATTAGGAGCATCATCAAAAGATGCAAATTTAACAGGTTGAACTGTAACGGTGTCATTTTTCTTTGGTTCGCCATATGCTTCACCAATTAAAGGCGAATCATCCATTCCGAACATGTCATTACCTTCGTTAACGTCATTTGAAGGTGTAAACGAATCTACAAAGTCATCATTACCTTCGATATTATTAACTTCGCCAAGATTTTCAATGCTGTCATCAAAATTTAAGCCATTATCTTGAGAACTAATGTCACCTAAATTAGCATCTGAATCATTGCCAAGAGTCAAGTCGTCATCTTGTGGCATTTCTGGTTTAAAATTATCAAAATCGTCATTTTCAAGCATTATGAAAATCCCTTTCCTTATAGTTTTCCTTTTTCATAGTAGTGTTTTAACAAATCTTTTTGGTGATCATAAACTTCTGTAATTTTAACACAAACTTTGTCCTTCAATGTTCCAGGACGAGCAAAATATTTCTTTTCGCCATTAACTTTTACAATCAAATCGTCTGTCGTTTTAGCATCAAGTTTAATGATGTCGCCTTCTTTTAGGTCTAAAAATTCCTCTAATGAAATATCTGTAGAACCAAATAATACACTCAAATCAACTTTTGAAGTATTTAATTTGTCAATCATTTTTTGACGTTCTTCTGTTGTAGCAATAATACCTTTTGTTTGGAAAATATGTTGTGTTGATAAGTTACCCAAAACTGTTTCTAATACTGGATATGGGAAACACAAACTTATTAAACCAAAGTATTTGCCTGCAATTTGAACCTCAAATGTAATCAAAGCTACGATTTCACCAGTAGAAGCAACTTGTACCATTTGATAGTTGTTATCCAAGCCAACAACGTTACCTTGAACCGGAACAATATTACTCCAAGCGCTTTCTAAAGCTTTTACAATTCTTTCTATAACTTTTTTAGACAACGCTTCCTCAATATCAGTTAATTCACGTTGCTTGTATTCGCTCAAGCCCAAACCACCTAGCATACGGTCAACAATACAAGATAGAACTTCAAAGCTAACCCCTAAAAGGATTTGTCCTGGTAACGGGTTAAGTTCAAAGATACCGATTGTCATTGGTGATGGCATAGAACGGATAAATTCATCATAAGTTAATTGGTCAGTTGAAACAACTTCAATCTCTATACGCATACGAAGATAAGCTGTTAAAATCAATGAAATTTGTCGAGAAAATTCTCTGTGTAAATCTTGCAGCGCTCTTAAGTGGTCTTTAGAAAATTTATCAGGACGACGGAAGTTATAGAGTTTATAACCTTTTTTATAATCGCCTGAATCATCTTCGCTAAACACGGCAGAATCTGCGATATCACCGTCGTATATATCGCTAGAATAGAAATCATTTTGATTTTTGTTGTAATCTACCATTTTACCTCATTATTGAATAATGAATTGACCGAAGCTAACCCTAATAACTTCTCTTTCACCCGCAAAGATTGCGTTTACATCTTCTGTAATTTGTTCTTTAACCAACTCTTTACCTGCTGCTGTTGAAATTTCATCTGCAGTTTTGCTAGAGAGGTTTGAAATAACAGCATCTCTGATTGCTGGCTTATATTGAGCCATTTCAGCTTCAACTCGTTTCATTGGATCATCATCATCACCATGACCACCGTGCCCAACTTTTTCTTCTGGAGGTGCATTCAAATCTGGGTCAGTTGGGATTCTTGACAATTCTAATGCAACGTTAACTTTCAAATATTTCTTTTGACCAGGGTCATTTAAGTTCAAAATAAAATCACCAAGATCAACAATAATACCTTTTTGTATCTCTTCATCTTCTGCTGTAATATCATCAGCTTCAGAATCTTGAGCTGCAGTAATAGCGCTTATTTTCTTATTCAATAAGTTTTCTTGCAACAAGTAATTAACACCAATCAAAAGTACACAAATTAAAATTGTTGAAATAATGTTAATTAAAACAAGTTTTAAGTTATTATCAATAGGAACTTTCACAAGTTCATTATTTTCTTTTGGCTTCATATCTTTTTGTTGTGGTTTAGACATATTTATCTCCAATTTTATTCTTTGTTCAAAATAATTATATCAACTCTTCGGTTCAACAATCTTCCACCAGTTGATGTATTATCTGCAATTGGCATGTATTCACCATAGCCAACTGCGGAAATTCGATTAGGCGTAATTTTGTTTGATTTCAGCATATATGCAATGATGTTTGTTGCTCTTGCTGTTGACAACTCCCAGTTTGAAGGGAATTGTGCATTATGGATTGGCGTTGAATCAGTGTGACCTTCTACCATAATTTTGTTATCTATCTCTGATAGAGTTTGAATAATCTCGTCAACGGTTTTGTACGCATCCTTCTTTATTATAGCAGAACCTTCATCAAAAAGTACAGAGTTATTAAGTCTAATAACCAGTCCTCTAGGGTTTTTAAGCAACTTTACGTTCTCATTTTTAAGTAATTTTTCATCAAAAAGTTTTTCTAGTGACTCTTGTTGCTGAACGTCCTCCATTGCAATATTTTCAGGGATTTCAATATTATGTTCAGCAATCATTTTTGCTTGATATTTCGTAACATTTTGTGACACCGCAAACAAAACCATAAACAAAGCTAAAAGCATGGTCACTAAATCCGCATAAGAAACCACCCAACGATTAATGTAGTCTTTTGAATTTGAGTAATAATCGTTTCGCACTAAACTCTGCCTCCTGAGCGTAAAGGTTTATGGTGAAAACGGTAGTACGCAATCAATTTTTCTTCAATCACTGCTGGATTTTCTTGCATTTGAATTGATATAATTCCTTGCAAAACAAGCTCTTTAAGTAAAATTTTATCTCTGGTTTTTTGTTTTAAGTTACCTGCAATCGGTAAGAAAATAAGGTTTGCAAACCCAACACCATAAAGGGTAGCAACAAATGCTGTAGCAATACCTACACCTACCATTTGTAAGTTTTGAATATCTTGCATTACTTGAATTAAGCCAATTACAGCTCCCACAACCCCAAATGTCGGAGCATAACCACCTAAAGCTTCAAATACTCTTGACGAAATAATTTCTTCCTCTTCTTCATAAGCAATTTCAGCAGATAATATATCATACACAAGCGTTGGGTTATCAACATCTATTGCAAGTTGCATGCCACGGGCTAAAAACGGATTAGAAACTTGGTTTAAAAACTCTTGAACAGCCAAAAGTCCATTTCGTCTGGAAAAATAAGCTATTTGTATAATTTCTTCTAAAATTCTTTTTGAATCATCTTCAACTTTATAGAAAACTTCACTGACACTTTTAAACGCTCTTTTCAATGTCGTAAAATTAAAGTTTAATAAAGAGGCACAAAAACTTCCACCAATAACAATACAGAACGCTACAGGTTGTATAAGCATACGTAGCGAACCACCATCAAATTTTTCGCTTGCAAAAACAAGTATTATTCCAAAAGTCAGTGCAAAAACTGCAGTAAAATTCATCGTCTACCCCTTTAAGAATATTATTTCACATGACAAATATTAGGGCAAGTGCTTAATATTTATTATTCTAAACGGTTATAACAATATCAACAGATTTATCGTGAGGTTCTGTCGGTAATTCCTCAATATAAAGTTCCTTAGGTAAACAAACTAGAGTTTTTGCGTTAGTTTTAGTAATTAATCTATCATAAAAACCTTTGCCGTAACCTAATCTGTAATTATTCGCATCTACCATTAAAGCTGGAATTATCATTAAATCAATAGATTTAGGAGCGACAGGGTGAGTTTTGGGTTCTTTTACACCAAATTGTTTAACTTCTAAATTATCACCTTTTTTATACGGACAAACATTCAAGTTAAGTCCTGTCATACGAGGTAAAAAGAAGTTTTTATCCTCATCTAAAAGTTCTAACAAGTCAATTTCATCCTTTAGTGGATAAAAAATCATAACATTTTGAGCCTTTTTAAATTCTTCTAAAGCTCTGATTTCGTCACAGAGCAAGTGGCTAATCTTTTTTATATCCAGCTCTTTTCTAATAGCTTTAGCATTTTTTCTTAATTCTGTTTTCTTTTGCATATCTTAAAGTGTTTTTATAAAATCTACAATTTCTTTTACTGATGTTGAATCTTTAACAACAAAAAATTCTTTACTTGTTTGTAATTTTACGTAAGTTAAATTTTTTCCATCTAAAAAAGTTTCTGAGAAAGGTTTTAACATAATTGACGGAATAATTGTAATATCTGACTTTTCGTCTTTTATTGCGTTAATTAAATCGTCTGATGTAATCAAACCAGCAACTGTAATATTTTGTCCCCAATATGTTGATTTTACAGGAACGCATTTGCAAGTTAGTCCTTTTACATTTTTGTTCAACTCATCACAAACAAAGCTTATTGCTCTTTCTGCAGCATAAGAAGTTGCAAATGTAATACTTGTTTCGGTTTTAACTTTTTTAGGTAATTTAAAAGTTTTAAATTCATCAATTAAAAGTCTAAGAGAACCAACTCCATCGCTTAATTGAGAGAAATTCCCATAATATTCTGCAGGTGGAATATCCTCTCCTGCAAGTAAAAAGAACTCGTCAGAACAGCAAACACCTTTAAATTTTGAAGAAATTTTTAAAGTTTCTTCCGCAACTTTTTTGTCAACTTGAGTTAACACATTATCTTTTCTAAATTGAGTTAATCCTACAGGAACAATAGCTACAGAAAGAACCGCTTTTCCTAAGGTTTTCAAATCCTTCAATGTACGTTCTAATTCTGCGCCATCATTATAACCTGGACATAAAACAATTTGGCAATGGAATGGAATATCTTGTTTTTTTAGCCATCTCAAGTTTTCCATAATTTTGCCTGCATTTGGATTTCTAAGCATTTTAACGCGTAATTCTGGATTTGTAGTATGAACAGATACATACAATGGTCCTAAATGCATTCTTGCAATTCTGTTTTTGTCTTCTTCTTTCAAGTTAGTAAGAGTTACATAAGTTCCTTGCAAATACGACAATCTATAATCATCATCTTTTATATAAAGAGTATCCCTTAATCCCTTTGGTTGTTGGTCTACAAAACAAAATAGACAGTGATTTAAGCAATGTTTAATTTCATCAAAAACTGCCGATTCAAAAATTATACCTAAAGGTTCATCAAAATCCTTTTCTATTTCTATATCCTCTAACTCACCATTTTTCTTTTTTATAGAAAGTGTCAAAAATTCTGATTTGCAATAAAAATTATAATCAATCAAATCTTGTAACTTGCAATCATCAATCGCAAGAATTTCGTCACCAGATTCAATCTCAATTTCATCAGCAATAGAGCCTAATTCTACATCACTAACTATTGCGGGCATTCTCTTTCTCCAAGGTTTCAATTAAAGTTACAAAGTTTTGATATTCACATAACGCATTGTCTAAAACTACACGTTGATAAAAAGAAAGATGAAGATAATCATCATTTAAAATATTTTCTGCTGAAAATTTATGTTCTAAAGCTCTGGTTTTAATTCGCAACAACAATGTACTTGCTTCTTCATCTGATAGAAAACTTGCACATGAAATCTTTATTCTTGCATTGGAAAAGAATTGTAACGGATTTTCTGATAAATCCTCTAAAATCAAACGTTTTAACTCTTCATTACCTTCCGTTGTAATTGAATAAAAACCTGATTGTTTACCACCTTCTGACATTGCACGACGTGAACGGATAAAGCCTGAAGCTTCTAATCTTTTTAATGCAGGTTTTATCGCACCAAAACTTGGTTTTGTATATGCGCCAAAGACTTCTGAAATAGCCTTTTGTATTCCATACATTGTTAATTCACGTTTTATCAAAACAAATAAAATAATTAGTTCTATCATACTTTTATCTTAGCATAAACTTGTAGAAATTTAATGTTTAGATTAGAATAATAAAGTATTTAGATTTTAAGAATAGCAGATTTTATGAAAAACTTAGCAGAAATTACAGAAGAACAAATTAAAAATATAGTTAAAGAAACAAATTTACAACATATCGCCATAATTATGGACGGTAATCGTCGTTGGGCAAAAGAAAAAGGATTACCCTCTGCTATGGGACACAAAAAAGGTGTTGATGCGCTAAAAACAACACTTAGAGCTTGTGACGATTTTGGCATAAAATATTTGACTGTTTATGCATTTTCAACTGAAAATTGGAACAGAAAAAAAGAAGAAGTTGACTTTTTAATGGATTTGTTTGGTCAAACACTAAAAAAAGAAACAAAAGAAATGCACGAAAAAAATGTTGTAATTGAATTTATTGGAGATTTAACAAAATTAAGTGCTAATTTACAAACAATCTTAAACGACTCACGCGAACTTACAAAAAACAACACAGGTGTACATTTACAAATTGCTTTCAACTACGGTTCACGTTTAGAGATTGTTCAAGCCGTTCAAAATATTATTAGAAAAGGTGTTAAATCTGAAGATGTAAATGAAGAGCTGATTTCATCAGAACTTTATACTTCTGGCGCACCTGACCCTGATTTATTAATCAGAACAGGTGGCGAAATGAGAATTTCAAACTATCTTTTATGGCAAATCGCTTATTCTGAATTTTATGTAACTCAAAAATTCTGGCCTGAATTTGACAAAAAAGCGCTTGAAGAAGCTGTTTTAGAATTTAACAGAAGACAAAGAAGATTCGGAGTTTAGTGATGAAAATAGTTTTTGCAACTTCAAATCCGCATAAACTACAAGAATTAAATGCCATTTGCGCAAGTTCAGGTATTGAATTTGTTTTACCTAACGAAGGTTTCGCCCCGGTTGAAAACGGTTCTACGTTTGAAGAAAACTCACTAATAAAAGCCAAAGAAGCTTATAGAGTTTCTAAAACTTATTGTCTTGCAGATGATTCTGGACTTTGTGTTGAAGCATTAAACGGCGCTCCTGGTTTGTATTCTGCAAGATATGCAGGCACTCAAGATGAAAAAATAGAAAAGCTTTTAGGCGAACTAAAAGGCATTGAAAATAGAAATGCAAAATTTGTTTGTTGCGTAACACTTCTTGATGACAAAGGTGAGATGATATTCCAAACAATCGGAGAATGCTACGGCTCAATTGTAAAAGAGCGAAAAGGTGTTAACGGATTTGGTTATGATCCTATTTTCAAACCAAACGACTATGACTGTACAATCGCAGAATTGAGCGAAGAAGAAAAAAATAAAATTTCTCACAGAGGAAACGCATTAAAGAAATTTTTGGAATTTATGCACAAAAATTTTAATATTACGTAAAAACAAATGATTAAAAAATTTGTTGATTATATAATTAAGTTATAAATATCATTTTGAAAGGATAAAAATCTTATGATTAGCAACGAAGTATACGAAAAGTTAGAACGTGTGATTAACCCTACACACGACATTAAGTTATTCTCAGGACGCTCAAACCCAAAACTAGCGCAAGAAATTGCAGAAGCTTTAGGTACAAGCGTTGGACCTATGATTATTAAAGATTTTGCTGATGGCGAAATCTATGTTCAAGTAAAGGACAGTGTTCGTGGAGATGATGTTTTCATCGTTCAACCTCTTTGTAAACCTGTTAACCAAAATTTAATGGAATTGTTAATCATTATTGATGCATTCAAACGCGCTAGCGCAAAAACAATTACAGCAGTAATTCCTTACTATGGTTACGCTAGACAAGATAGAAAAACATCTGGACGTGAAGCAATTACAGCAAAATTAGTTGCAGACCTACTTACAACAGCAGGTTGCACAAGAGTTCTAGCCGTTGATTTGCACTCTGGTCAAATTCAAGGGTTCTTTAACATTCTTGTAGACCACATTTTTGCAACGTCAATTCTTGTAAAATATATCAAAGGTTTGAACCTAGATATGGACGAATGTGTTGCAGTGAGCCCTGATACAGGTGGTGTACAAAGAACAAGACACTTCGCAAAGGATTTAGGTTGTCCTCTTGCAATTATTGATAAACGTCGTGACAAACATAATGAAGCTATTGCAAACTGTGTTATCGGTGATGTTAAAGGCAAAAACTGCTTGATGTTCGATGATATCATTGACACAGCAGGTTCAATTACTGAAGCTGCAAAACTTCTTAAAAAAGAAGGCGCTAAAGACATTTACGTTTGTGCTATACACCCAGTATTCTCAGGTCCAGCAGTTCAACGTTTGACAGATGCTCCTATCAAAGAAGTTATTGTTACAAACACAATTCCACTAGATACCGAAAAATTACCAGAAAAAATTAAACAACTTTCTGTTGCTAACCTTCTAGGTCAAGCTATTTCTCGTATCCACGATGATGAATCAATCAGTTCTTTATTCGGTTTTGAAAAAGAAATGAAAGTGTAAAATTCAAATAAAAAAGAGGCGCGGTGTTTTCAACACCGCGCCTCTTTTTTACTAATTCTTTTTAGGAGTAGGCTTTGCCTTTGCATTTTTAAAATACTGTTCTGTCCAAGTAACAATCGAATTTTGAAATTCAGGGTGTTGTTTCAATATCAACATTCCACTGTTTCCAGACTCCGCATTCGCAACATCAAATGTTCCTTGCGCAAATCTTGCTAAACGTATTTGTTGTT
>ERZ808275.624-NODE-624-length-12798-cov-3.350859_pt1 | contig 12798 bp, 13 predicted proteins | sample MGYA00520894_ERZ808275 | MGnify/ENA primary metagenome ERZ808275 (study PRJEB31516, sample SAMN03275598) | gut metagenome | biome: mammalia-associated habitat; material: feces | host: Papio cynocephalus | place: Kenya | collected 2012-08-03 ...
CTCCTTTCTTATAGAATGAAGGTAAATTTAGTTATTCGGGACGCTACTCCCGTACTGTGCTTTCGCACCTCATACTTTCATATGAGCGTAGACTATATCTTCACCTTCGCATATATATTATAACATAAAACTTTATTATATTTAAGTTTTTTTATTATTTTTTTATATGCGGTGAGGTGTCTTCCCACTTCGGCTACGCTTGTAGCCTACTCTCTTGCGAGATAGTCGTTGAACGTTCCTTATATTACAATAAGGCTTCGCTGCTGATTATCTATTGTTACAGTGTAAAGTAGGTTAATATAACCCTTTCATTTAAACTTTACTTACTATCCTTTACCTTGTTTCTGCTCACGCTCCATATAGGCGTAAAGGCTTTAAGATTTTCCAGCATTTCAGGAAGATATTTTCCATCTATATTTCTATAAACGTGACCTATTTTACAAAGTCTACAATAATTATATTATCTTCGGTATCTACTTTGTCAATAATACCTATATACCCATTAAATACAGCAACCGTATCGCCGTTAGTATTTTCACAATTATAATTATTAACTACATTAATAACTTTATCACCTTCTCTAAAGACTTTTGATTTATCATTAGCGTAAGGGCAAATTTCATTTACAGAAGGTGAAGCAGGGTTATAATAATCTTGAATACGTTTATTGATTTTATCTACCGATAAATTACCACGCTCTTTCATAGGGACTATAACTTGAATTTTATGAATTTGAGTTTGAGCAATATCTTTTAAACGATTATATTCTTGCTTGAAACATTGTATAACACTCTCGTTGGTAGTTTGGCTATCTAATACTAATTTAAAATCTCGAAGTTTTCCACGCGTATAAACCTCGCCATTTACACAACCATTAGTAATACTTTCTCCGTCTTTTACTTTAAAACTTTCAGTAATTATACCACTTTCTTGTGCTTGTCTATGAATTTTGTTTAAGATTTGAACGGGGATAACTTTACTGTCGATTAAATCTTTAAGCAAATTTAAACTACCAATACTTTCTAATTGGTTATGGTCGCCTACTAAAATAAGTTTAGCTCCAGTAGGAATTGCTTGAATTAAAGAATAAAATAATTGCCCGCCTATCATAGATATTTCATCTACTATAATTATATCATAATTAAGTTGATTATCTCTATTATGCATAAATTTTTTATTTTCATTTACACCAAGCAACCTATGAATAGTTGACCCTTCTAAACCCGTAATTTCACTTAAACGCGAAGCAGCACGTCCAGCCAAAGCAACTTGTGCAATACTTTTACCCTTAAATGCACGCGTTAAGACTTCAACAGTTGAACTTTTTCCAGTACCAGACGCACCAGTAATAACACCTACATTACTATATTCAAATATCTTTGCTCCATTTATTTGCTCGTCAGTTAACGTCCAACCTCTTTCACTTTCAATTTCTTGTACTACTTTGTCAATAGGATAAGTAGGGTTTTGGACATCACCGTCTAATAAACGGATAAGTTCTTTTGCTATTTTTCGTTCAAGATTAAAATAAGAAAGTAAAAAGACTTTATTATTTGCTTCGTCAAAATATATAGTGTCGTTTTCTTTAAGTTGAAGAATAGCCTCTTTTAAAGAATTATAAATTTCTTCTTTATGTTCACTAAATTCGGTTGGTATAAATAGTTTTAGTACACCTTCAGTAATTACACTAGGCGTTACCCACGAATTGCCACTTTCAGCTTGATTTTCTAAGAAGTAAACAATATAGCCAGCAATTCTTTTAGGACTAAAAACTGATATTCCTACCTTTATTCCTATTTCGTCAGCTTTTGCCCAACCAATTCCTTTTACATCTTTAATTAATTGGTAAGGGTTGTTTTGTAAAATTTCTTTTAACTTACTTAAATTTTTATAACGGGTTAATAATTTTTGAATTAAATTGGCTGTTAAATTATATTGCCCAAGTTCACTATATGCTTGCTCATATTGTATATTTTCTTCGTATTTTTTTATAATTTTTTTTGCCGTAATTTCTTTTATTCCTTTTACCTTGCACAAAGCATTGACTTCTTTCTTTTTTATATATTCTAACGGGTTATCATAAGTAGCGTATAAAAGTTGTACTTGCAAAGGCGTTAGAATATAAGAAAGGAAGTTTCGCACAGCGTGATTATCTTCGGTAAGTAAAGGTTGCATATATACAATTTGATATTGTAAACCATAAGTAGGGTGATTAACTTCGTTTGCAATTAAAGAATAAGTTGTATTATTTTCACGCTTTGTCAAGTCGATTTTAGGGAGTTCTCCCGTTACACAAATATCTTTTTTTGCTTCTTTGTCCCAACAACGAAGAATTCCCCACGTCCCTTCACTTACCTTTTGCACTCTAGGATACTGAATAGATGTAACACTTACTGTTGTTTTAATAGTTTTCTTTGTTTCTAATTGCACGCATAATTCACCCTTTCTAATTTAATTTTCAATAGTATAAACTTTATTAATTTGGCATACACTTATTGACGAATTAAACATAAAATTTTGCTCTATCCAATGATTAAGTGCTGGTAAACTATTTATTGTGATAGTTTTTTGAGTCCCTTGTGTATAATCTATATAAGTAACTTGATATGTTGGAATAAGATATATTGCGTTACTATCAAAATTTAGATTTTCGGTATATTTATTGCAATTACTTTTAGTTTGTTCTTCATTTTTGTTTATATCTTCACTCATTACTTCTCTTCCTCTTCTTTTTCGGCTTTTAAATCTTCGGCAAGTTTAGTCATACGAGGTAGTTGTTCGTCTATAATTTCACCTTGACTAATAATTTGTGCGTCCTTTAAAGCCTCCACTTCTTCACGTGTACGTAAGAATAAAACAATTTGACCTTTTGTTACATCGTCAACGGAATGAGGGGCAAAAGCATTTATATTTTCTTCAATTGCTTTTGCAAAAATTGTAGATAAATGTTGCTTATGTTTAGGTTTTAAATAAAATTCAAACTCGTCTTTTTGTTCATTAAATTTAACGTCATATCTTGTATAAGTATCAATTAAAATACTTCTAATTGCTTCCTTATCTTCTGTATTTATCACAAGGTCAATGCCGTCTTCTAGATTTTCTTTTATATATTCACGAATTTCAGCGTCACCCTTTTTATCTTTTTTTGCTTCTTCTAACTTTTCATAATATAAATTGTCAATATAATCTTGGAGACCTATTAATTTATAAAGATGTTGAATGCTCGCAAGTTGTTTTAATGTATTTAATTCAAACTTAAATTCTTTTTGTTCCATATTTTAATTCCTTCCTATTTTTAAATTTTATTTTTAATTTAATTTTCTTTCTTTGTATTAGATTTCTTTTCTTTAACTAAAGGGACATAATAAGTTTGCCAATTTAATAATACATTTTTGTATTCATTTGGCACAACGAAGTATTTTGGCTCGTCGCCACCTTCAACATAATTAGAATTAAATCTATATTTCGGTTTTAATTTGTCCATTAAAAGTTGGAAAATTGTTCCTTTAGATAAAGGGTTTTCGAGTAATTTATATGTTTCACCACACGTGTAGACGTTAAGTGTTTTATTTGATAAGTCTTGAGCGGTAACTGACATTACTCCTGATTTGGTTTTCCTAACGTCAAGCACAATATAAAAATCTTTAAATTGCGAATTGACATAAGAAATATTTCCATAATATTCAAGTTCAGCATTTAATCTTTCTCCTAAATTCAAATGTTCATTAGGCAAAATCGTCCACATATCACGCATAAATTGGTCGCTATCAAAGCCACTATAAGTTTTTGCTGTTACTTTACTACAATAACCCTTAATAAAATCACTAGAGATATTATATTTTTCATTTAAAGTGATTAACTTTGCTAATGTAAATGATTTTGCCGACCCAAATTCGATAAACATTTGAATAATATTTACTATCTTTTGTGTTTTGCCATACTTTCTAAAATAATTAAGTTGTGCAAGAATAAGAGTTTTTGCTTTACCTATGGTTTTAATTATTAAGGGAAGAAGTTCAAGAAAACTAGCATTAATATTTTCTTCATATAACTTAAAAAGTTTTGAACCGTCTTCTTCACCAAAGCCTTTAATTGAGCTTAAGCCTTTATAAATAATACGTTCATTATTTTCAATACCAATAGCATATTTATCTTTTGACTTACCAAATTCAATATCATAAATTTTAATACCAAGTTCATTAGCAAGTTGCGTTCCGTCTTTAATATCTTCACTATTTGCTGCACAATTTAGGTATGCTGTCACAAATTCGTAAGGATAATAATATCTTAAGTAAGCACAAATATAAGTCAACATACTATATGCTTGAGCGTGATTATAATTGAATTGGTAAGAGGCTGAGTCCTCAATAATCTTTAAGAAAGTTTTTGCCTCTTCTTCTGCGACTTCTCTTGGTTTGTCTGACTTGTTGCAATAGCCTTCTAATATTCTAGGCAACCATTCGGCAATTTTATCTTCTTTTTTAGCACAAATATAGCGTCTAACAGTATCAGCGTCGCCACCACTAAAACCACATATTTGTTGCAAAAAAGCAATACAATCTTCTTGATAAAGTAGATAACCATAATTATTTTTTAGTAATTCGTCTATCATAGGTGAAGGGTTTTTGTACCATTCTTTTGCGAAAAGTTTATCTCTAAAACTTGCTCCCGAAGGACGAATAGCAGCCGTTACAAGGTCAATATCACTAATAGAATGCGGTTCAAATTTTTTAAGTGAACTAAAAGCAAAATCACCATTCATTTGGAATAACCCAACGGGACTATCTAACATATGTTTCCATACTTCCTTATCATTCCAATTAAGTGTTTTAGAATTAGGAAAAGGAATATGGGCTAGGTCGCAAGTTTGTTGAATGATACCTATTTGATTTACAAGTTTGTTAAATTAATATAATATTAAATTTATTTGGATGTATAATGATTTATTAAAGAGAAAAGATAATCTTCATTGATTTTTACAGTATGAGGGATACGTAATAGACGAATGTTATGTTCTTCTAAAAGTTTGGTTTTAAGTCTATCACGATATTGTACTTTATCTAGAGCATTCGAAGGTTTTGTTGCTCTTTTAACGTGGTAATGGTGTTGACCGCCGTCGTATTCTATGGCTAAATTAAGTTCTGGTAAATAAAAATCAACCCATAAATGTTTACCAGTTTTATCATTAATAAGCCAGTCCCACGTATATTGATGATGTATATCGTTATATTTAGTTTTTAAAATAGCGTTAATCAAATATTCATTATAACTTGTAATTCTTCTATCAAAAAAATTCTTATTTGGAACATCTAACGCTATTCTAAGTTCTTCTATGGTAGGGAAATAAAATCGTACAGCTTGATATGAAAAAGTACATAAATTATAAATAATTGTAGAGTTTAACGCTCCATATTTATAATAAATTTCTTTTAATTGCCTTAACATTTCATCTTTGCCAATATTACAATTATAATAAGGAATATTTAAAATTTTTAATGCATTTTCCCAAGTCCCAAAACATCTAGCAACTACACTTTCGCTATAAGTGCCATATTTACGATATATATTAGTAGACACTGAATTGTATTTTGTACAAATATTAATAATATCTTTTCCAACTTGCTCTGGAGGAGCCATTCTGCTCGTGTTAAGAGGGATATTATTCTTTTCTAATATAAAATTCAATCCTTTTGCAACTCTCCCAACAGTCGTCATACTATATTTTCCATATTTTACGTATATTTTCGTATCAATTTTGCCTTGTTCAGTATAAACTCTTAATATATCTTTTTCAACGTCATCAAAAGAAATATGGCGACAAAATTTATATATAAAATTATACTTTTTACATACATTTTGCAATCCTTGATTACGATGTAAAAAATCAACTAATTCAGTTCGAGGGATATTGGTTTTCTCTTTAATCAATTCTGTATTCAAATATCCTTCTTCTTCATTTATTCTCTTTAATTGTTCTAAAATTAATTTATCTTGTTCTTCTCTATTTATCATTTTTGTATCCTTTTATTATATTAATTCCTAAGTCATTTCTGCTTAGGTCTTAGAGTGTTACTCTAAGTTCAGAGTGCAGCATTTTCACGGGGATATTGTATATTATCACTAATATACAATAGAGATATTCTCTCACTCGTTGAGGCGGAACTTATCGTGCCTGCGGATTGAACAATCTTCAAGGTTTTTACTTTACCAAGTTGGCTCTTCCCCAACCTTTAAGTACTTGAAGCTCTAAGCCCTTTCCCGCATATTACCCGTTTTTACTAGGGCAAATCAGTCTACCCTAAAATATCGTACTTTAAACTTCCACAGTCGTGGAGTTCTTCCATATTTAAGTAGCATACATTTTTCCCGTCACTATGAAAAATACCATAAGTTTCATCAATTGGTATTGGAGAAATCACAATTCCAGCAGGGTGCATACTTTGAGAAATTGAAGTATTTAGTAAACCGTCAAAATAATAAAAAATATTATTATATTTATCTCTTGTTATTTGATGATTTGTGCTACTATCATTATCATACATATCTTTGATAAGTTTTAAATCATCCAATGAATATCCTAAAACCTTCCCTATAATATCTATTACACCACGTTCAACTATTGTACCAATTGCCAAAATATAAGAAGTATATTTTGGAGTAAAAGTTTCAATAATATGGTCATAAATTTGCTGTCGGTCAGGTGTGTAGACATCTACATCTATATCTGCTAACACTTTTCTATTTTCATTGGCAAATCTAGAAAAGATAGTTTTCCATTCTATACTATCTACGTCTGTAATTCCAAGTATATAAGCAATAAGTGAACCACTTACTGACCCACGCCCTAAACCTACGGGAATATTATTACTCTTACACCAACCAATTAAATCAGACATAAATAACATAAAACTTAACATATCTAACTTTTTAAATACTTCATATTCTTCTTTTATGCGACTTAAATATTCTTGTTTTTTATCTTGTGGAATATACCCAAGTTTTAATTTTTCATTAAACATAGAAAATAATTTTCCTAAAAAATCTTCTTCTATATGGTCGCTTATATGCGGGTATTTAAAAGAAGTATCTAATGTAAATTCTTCTACACTATCAGCCATTACATTAGTGTTTTCAATTGCTTCTAAATATTCTTCTTCGGTTAATGCTTTTTGATTTTTAAAACATTCAACTAATTCTTCATAACTTTTATAGTTAAGGTCGAAAGTATCTTCGTCGCCATAACTTTGGCCTTTATACTTCATAAGAATTTTACGACACGCAGATTTATATTCATTTAAGTTATGTGTGTCTGTCCCAGCAATTAAAGGCTTGTTATATTTCTTCGCAAGGTCAGCAAGCCAACAGTTATATTCTTTTTGTTCTTGTGAATATACGTGAGGTTGAACTTCATAATAATCATATGTACAACATAATTTTTCAAATGTTTCACTCGAAATTTCTTCAAACGCAGTTTTCCTTACTCTATTTAAAGGGCTTGCTAAACACGCTGAGATTTTAATTACGTTATCACTTAAAGCAAAAAATTCGTCAAAAGTAATTCGTGAATTATAATAAAAGTGTTCACTATCACTAGCCTTACTCATAGCAAGATTAATTTCTTTAACGCCTTCATAATTTTTAGCAAGTAAGATAGTATGGAAATTATCACGTATCTTACTACCATTATTATCTCTTTTATCTTGTGTTAAATAACATTCAACTCCGTGTATGTATTTAATGCCCATTTGGTCGCATATTTGCTTTTTTGACACCCAGTTGAATAAATTACCGTGTTCAGTAAAAGCAATGGCTTTTTGCCCCAATTTTACGGCTAATTCGACGTAATCTTTTGCTTTAGTACAACTATCTAGTAAAGAAAGGTCAGTGTGTAAATGGTAACATACATAATTTTTATTTATTTCAGTCATATAGCCACATCCTCATAAGTAAAGTCGTCGTGAATACCAGTAATTATAGTACCACTTTCTTTTAAACAATTTAATCTATTAGTAATGTTTTCAACCATAGTTTGAAAAGTATTTACAATAACTTGGTCGCCGAGCGTTCTATCGGCAAGAGATTTAGCTTTTAAATAAGTTAAATTATTATCTACAATACATTGTATAATTTTACCTTGCTTATTTGTAGTAATACCTATTACTAATGAAGTTTCAAAATCACCAATATCGTATGGAGTATAATTATATTGCCAACATTGTACATCTCTAATAAGAATTTTGTCTATATCTTGGCGACCGTGAATTGTATGTTCTAAAGACCGTGGTGTAGTGTGAGTTTTATAACGCGACTTAAGAGTGAATTGTTTGTTTTCTAATATGCTATTTCTTATTTTTGCTATTTCAGTAAACAATTCACTTATAGTTATTGAATTCGCCATTTTATTACTCCTTTCTTTTATAATATTTTCTACTAATAGTATACTATATTTTTAATTTTTTAGCACTTATAATACATAAATATTTCTAATAAATATTTAAAAAGTAGCGAGTAATTATACATAACTACTCGCTTGTCTTACTTCCCCAAAGTTTTGAAAATGCTGAGCCACCTACAATCTCTGGGTTTGCTTGTCCTTCTTCTTCTCTAGCCTTAACTCTTGCTAAATATTCTTGATAAGGCTTATGAAGTTTAGGGGAATAGCCTGATAAATTTTCTAGTCGGTAAACATCTTCATAACTAACGTCTTGCCACCATAAAGACTCGTCTTTCGTGCGTTCGTATTCTTCTTCACGCATTTCAATTTCTTTAATGGTATCAATTATAAAACCTTCTAATAGACTTGCTTCTTGCTCATTAAATTCGATAGGTAAAATACAGTTAGAAAATGTAAATCTATCTTGAACTTCTTGTGGCAAAACGCTCATAGAATTTGTAGTTGCAAATTCGACAAGAATTTCATACGCGTCGTCTTCATTATAACTTAATTCTTTAAGCATACTCTTAACTACGGCTTGTAGACCTCCTGTAAGTTTACCTTCGTTATCAAAGTGACCGCCAATATCATTTCTTTCAAGTCTGCGTTCTTTTTCTTTACCATTCTTTTGAATATATTTTACATTAGTATATTTGATAAAATTCCACGCAAGATGTATTTTATCGCAACTAATACCTTCATTTTGAGATAAAGCAATACCATAAAATTCTAATTGGCGTTTAAGTTTTTCAGCTTTTTTAAGGTCATAAAAAGTAGAAGTTTTATAATCTATAATATCTACGCTTCCGTCATTTTTCCAATTGGCAAAGTCTATATAGCATTGAATAAGATAATTCTTGCCCCCAGCGTCAGTAACTACACAAGGGTAAAATTTTTCGCACTCATACATTCCTTCTTCTTTTTTTACATTAGCAAGAAAGTGAGAACAACACATAACAAATTTACGTGCTAATTTTTCATTAGTTTCTTCGGCTTTTTTACGTGCTTCTTCGTCTAAATTATCGCCAATATAAACAAAGTTTTTACCATACATATTTCTTGCAAGGTCATAAGAAGTTTTGAAGTTTTCTACCATTTCAGCGTTAGATAAATTCTTTAAATAAAAATTTTCCATTTGTGAGTGAACAGCAGTTCCTAAACTTAAGTAGATGTTTTCGGGTTTATCTTCTTTTGTATGAAGAACATATTTTAAGAAGTACGTCCATTTATCTTCAAGAAAACAAGATATTTTTGACCAAGAATATACTTTATCTACGCCGTGTTGGAGTTTTAAAGCGTCTAATTGATTATCATTTCTAGGCATTATTTTCCTCCTCTTCTATTTCTTTTTGTATTAAAGTAAGCAATAAATCTTTCGTGATTTTATCTTGAGTAGTAATAGCAAGATGTTTTTTTATATCACCATTTACGAGTTTTAATTCACCAGAAATAATGTAGTCGGGGTCTCTCATACATCGGCATTTATAAAAACGGTCATAAATTCTAAATGAAAACGGATAATTATTTGGTTTGTTTTTTATGGAATTGGAAGTTGTTTGGTTTTTGCCTTTCTTGTTTTTTATTTGGTTTGTGGAAAAAGCAAAAGTAATTAATCCGTCTCCATAAGAATATGAACAAATATATTTGCTAATATCTTTAAGAACTTCTTCTTCAAATATTTGTGGCGGAACGAATTTATTTAACATATTGTTTCCTTTCTCTAAATAACTGTTGATATATAGTATTTAACTTGTCAGCAGGACTTTCAGTTTCTCCTAATAGATTATTAGTGTCAAGTAAATAACTTAAGTTGCGTACTCTCCTAAATCTACTACAAGTAAGTTTTAAAAAATCTTCGGGAATATCTTTATCAAAAGCAATGATAATATCAACTCCTAAAGCGACAAGCATTTCTCTTTGTTTTTGTGTAATTTCGTGGCTACCTATTGCAACGGCTGAATAATCACCATAACTTGCTCTTTGAATTACTGACCTTTCGGCTTCAAAAACTACAACATAACCTAATCTTTTTATATCATAATAGTTTTGAGCAAGACCGAATAAATGATTGCCTTTATCAAAACCATAATCACATTTGTATTTAGGTATACCAAGTTCTTTTGCGTTAGGGAGTGTAGTTCTTCTGACAAACCCAGCAATAGGTTTTGAAAATTTTCTAGGCGGAATAGTCCACTTAAACCACGGAATAATTACAGCATTTGCTTTACTATCAAAGCATAAATTAAATCTTTTACAAGCGTCAAAAGTACAGCCACTGTCTATCCAACTTTTATGTGGTAAACGGATAAAATTATTTAAGTAATCTAATTCATATCCTTCAAACTCATCGTCTTTTAAGTTACTATAAGTTCTTCCTTTTGCTCTTTTATATACTGCTAGAACATCTTCAGTAGGACTTTTTGTTCTAGAGCCTTGTTCAAAAGGAATACCTAATAAAGTATGAATTTTCTTAAGTGCTACATAAAAAGTACAATTATACACATAAGAAACAAAATCAAATATACTACCGTTAATTCCACGTGAGTATACTGATACAAATAAAGTGTCTTTGTTTATACTTACGCTTGTAGGGTTGTTGCCGTCGGGCAACGCACATCTAATATCTTTTTGAAAAGATTTACTGCTTATTTGTTTACAACCAATTTTTTCAAGTAGAGGGACAACAAGATTATTTTGTTTAATATATGTGACTAACTCACTTGCTTGCATTTTGTCCCACTCCTTTCTCTTGTTTTAGTTTTGACAAAAGGTTTAAAATATTCTTTATAAGGTAATAAGAATTACCTTAGAGAATATAATAATAACCTTTATAATTATTTTTATTTTTCTTTCTCTAGCATTTCTTTTACGACTTTAACATATTCGTCAGCTAATGCACGTCGATAATAGTTTGTCATAGGGCTTTCTTCCTTATCACCTACGCTCTTATATTCACGCAGACTTTTTTCTTCTTGGTCTACAAAACTTTCACTAGCAATGAAGACAATGGCTTTTTCGTCGCTGTAATAAGACATCGCAACTAAATAAGGATAGTAAGGGATAAGGTCAATTTTACGGTCAAAATATATTGTTCGTGTTGCATAATAGCCGTGTTTGTTTAAAGATTTTAAAGTAGGAAAAACTTTACTAAAATATCTATATTTAGTTTTACCATTTTCTTCTACCTTCTCCAAAAATTTATTATGTGCAATTTCAAAATCAATATTATATGGAGTAAGTTTTAATAAAAATTTTTGATAAAGTTTACCGCCCGTTCTCTTTTTAAACTTTTCAAAGAGTTCATCTTCCGACCCTTCACTCATATAAACGTGGTCACAAAGGTCGCACTTTCCACTAAATTTGCTCATAATTTATCTCCTTTCTTTAAATCTTATTTTATTGTTTTTAATTTCCTTCATACAGTTCCCATTCTTCTCTAGCACATTGTCTTACAAATTCTTCATCAAAAAAATTGCTAATAAAATAAGGTTTATCTGGGAATTGTATTCTAATTTTCCCGTTGACTAAACATACATAAAATTTATTTTCTGGTAAGGTTACTTTACAACCTTGTTCCATTTTATCTAATGCTTCTTTAAATGTCATTTTCTTTTTGTTCTTCTTCCTTATAAGTTGAAAATTGTGTTTTTGCTTTACCACAAGGGAACATTTCTGTACACTTACCATTTCTATAAACACATAGCGGTACAAGTAATCCCTTAAATTCAGGGTATTGTTTAACTACTTCATTGCACATTAGTCTTACAACTTCCCTTGTTTCGGGACTTGCTTGTAAACATAAACGCTTATGTGCAAGTTGCATTAAGGCTTGTGCGTTAAGAGAGATTATATGCGAAACAGTTTCACCTTGTGGTGCTAAACTTCTATCATATTTTGTCTGTCGGTCGTTTCTTTGTGTTTGAACATAGTGATTAAACCCTACGTGATGTCTAACTAAATGTACACTTACCCAATAAGGAATATAAAGTCTAAAACCAAACCATAACTCCCTAATAGGACTATGCTCGCAAGAAAGTAATTTCTTCTTCCATTCGAAATCTACCGAATTAGTAGAAGATTTTAATTTCTTGCCAACAGTGTTTAAAGTACATTCTTTCACCCATAACCAAGTTTTTTCACTAGGAGAATTAATCATTTCAACTTTTATGTTGGGGAACTTTTCACTTTGAATTATTCCCATAATTAATATTTCCTTGTATAATTTTTGCTAATAGTTTTATTAACAAATGTAGTGTTTATGGCTTCTAATTTCATTTGTTCATATTTTAACATTGTTTTTATTGCTTCAGCACAATAATCTGCACGTCTTGACTGTTCAATACTATCACCTTTTGCCCACTTAT
>ERZ808275.628-NODE-628-length-12772-cov-2.770701_pt1 | contig 12772 bp, 14 predicted proteins | sample MGYA00520894_ERZ808275 | MGnify/ENA primary metagenome ERZ808275 (study PRJEB31516, sample SAMN03275598) | gut metagenome | biome: mammalia-associated habitat; material: feces | host: Papio cynocephalus | place: Kenya | collected 2012-08-03 ...
AACAAAAATTCTTCTAATCTGTATATTATTGTTAATAGTTGCTGGGTTAATTAGTTGTATATGCAATACAAATCGCATAAGTGATTTTATTGTTTGGAATTGAAAAACAAGTCTCATGGTGTAATGGTAGCACAACAGATTTTGGTTCTGTTTGTCCAAGTTCGAATCTTGGTGAGACTACCAGATGTGTCTGTAGTTCAGTTGGTAGAACGCTGGTCTCCAAAACCAGAAGTCGTGAGTTCGAATCTTACCAGGCATGCAAAGACGGGATGTAGCCCAATGGGTAGGGTACTTGGTTTGGGTCCAAGAGGTTGCGTGTTCGAGTCGCGTCATCCCGACAAAAAGATCTCTTAGCTCAGCTGGTAGAGCACAACACTTTTAATGTTGGGGTCGTGAGTTCGAATCTCACAGGGATCACAAGTCTAACAAGTTAAAAATCAATTAGTTATGGGTTGGTCAACAGAACTTTTTACAAATATTTCTTTCAGTAGAAAAACATACAATCATAAATACGAAGTTGAAGAGGACCTAGAAAATCTCAACAAATGTATCAAGACTTGTAAGGAAACACTAAGAGACCTTGCAATTATGACAGAGCCATCAAAATACTTCCATGAACGAGAAGACTGCGACCCGATTGACCAAGTAACCGCAAAATTTGAAGATAATATGGAGTTACTTGAAGAATACTTAATTGAGAGAACTAATTTGGAACACTTGTTGTATGCTTGGGATAAGTGTCATAACAAGGAAGGATACGCGATTGAACCACCCGAAGGGATTCATTGGGACTCAGCGTATCTGTGGGGTGACTTTGTAGAATCAGACAAAAACCACAACAAAAACACAATTGATGGCTTGAAATAACAAATTTTTCTTGGATTTTTTCTTTGTAAGAAGGCATTGGATTGTGAAATTCGGTGCCTTTGTTTTTTAGAATATTGAGCGAATTTAGTATATTTTGATGTAATCAAACAGCACAAATAGCTTCTTGAAACAAAATGAGTATTCTAAGTGGACATAAAGATACACAAAATAACTCAATAGAACTCAACATGTTGCTAATCAAAAAAGCATTACCTGTTGACAATATTGAGTATAAAAATGGTAGATATTTCATCTCAAACAACCTCAAGCTTACAATGGCCTTAAACGAACCTGATATTTTGAAAGGTATTCCGTTAACTATTGATGGTTCGATTCAATTATGGGGTGAAGTAGAGGGGTTGGATATTGGATGCAATGAGATCAAAGGGAAACTCAAATGCAAAAACTGTGTATTCACATGTGTAAGTATTGAAAATGTCCTTGAAATGAGAAATACCAAAGTAACTGCCAATGATGTCACATTTATATATGCAGCAAACGTATTAGAATGCAACCTGAACATTGATAACTTAATCACAACTGGATACATCATTGACAAACATACACCAATACGGTTCTCAAATGGGGTGTTGATGATGGATAATGTGAGAAATAATGTAATGAATATTGAACGATATACTGTGTATAGGTCAACTTTCGATGAAGATGTGAAGTTAATAGAAATGGGCATGTTGGTGGAGGATGTATTGAAACTAAACTTTCAACCAAAACACATTGAAGTATATAACAACATCCGCAAACGCAAGGTAGTTAAATATAAACTGACTGAAAATGGGTATTTTGAAGAAAACTGATGCATCCGAAAGTATCATTCAGTGTCTATTTAAGGGTTGTCGAATAGAAAAACACAAGTGTTTCATCGATATCTACCCTGGGGGTTCGGGGTTTACTTATTACAAGACAGATTTGACCAAAGCAGCACCGTTTGGTAAAATACGATTCTGGGGTAATTTGGAACATGTTGGTAGTGAAATAGAAGGATTGGACTTATTTTGTGCATACCTTAAGTGCAAGTCTAATATAGTGAGGTCAACAATCAAAGCAAATGGATCTATTGTCTTATCTGGCTCTATGGATGAGGTTAAATTTGACAGTCCATTCATAAAGTGCGGAATAACACCAGTGTTTAGTAACTGTAATATGAAAACAAACTTGCTGTGTGCAGAAACCCATATTATAAACAACTCCAGTAAAATCAAAGCAGAAGAGTTGCGAACAAAAACTTTAAGATGTATAGATGTTTTGAAACAAGTACGAGATGGTAAGAAATTAATAAAATGCAGTATAATAAATAGTGAATGTCAACCTCAACGAATTATCATAGAAGACCAGAACTACAATTATATTGTGTTTGAACTCAGGAAAACAAATAGTGTTTTCAAATCTTCAGATGGTTATTGGTTTAATAGTGTAAAATCAAATTTAAGAGATACTCCAGAATGGGCGTTTTGAGCAAAAAACCAGTCGCAGACGAGTATGTACTTGGTATTATCTTTCCTGATTGCAGGGTTTGGAAAGATAATGAGTATCATATTTCACCAATACATCGGTTTACATTCAGAGCTTTGCCACCTGAACATTTTGCAGTGATGAAATTTACATATCATGGTTGTCTGAGAGCTGATAAAGCAATAAGAAATGCAAATTTCAAGTGCGAGGAACTATTCTGTGCTGATATATATGACTCAAGAGTAGTAGCATATAAAATTAATTGTTGCGATCTATTAAATGATCATATTTTGACCAAACAAATCAATTTCGGTTTTAATCCAATTTTGAAGAACACTACTATTAAAACAAGGAATTTACAATACTCAGGCCGGCTCTTCACAACAGATTGCAATATCGAAGCTGATAATGTAAGTTTGTATACTCTTGAGTTTGATAAGATCCTTGATGATATATACAAAAGAAAAATGCCTGCATGGTTTGTTGCAGGGTTGAATAATCAAATCAGACCAAAACAAATCACTATTAACAGTGCAACTGATATACACAATCGAGTAATTAGATTTACTTTAGAGGAACCAGAACAGGAGTGTATGAAAACGGTTGATGGGTACTATGTGTTGGATTTGCAACATACACCATAACTATGACTATTGCACGCATAGCTTTGCTCTACTCGCATTTCTCGGGTCGACCAATGCAATTAGTCATCTAAAGAATTTGAAGCGAAGAGAACAAAGATATAAAAGTCTATGATTAAACAGCAAAAGCCCAGTCCGAGAAGGATAGGGCTTTTTTTTGTGGAACTCTGATTGGGTCGAATATGACACAAATCGGATTTCAAAATTGAAGAGTAGTTCGACTGTTTTTTGATCATATAATAGAACCAACATGGTTCTCTGAACTGTGTTTAATATATCTGAAACATGAAAACACACTTCAAAGCCAAACAAAAACCGAATCATGCAATTGCAATCATCGGTTTTCTGAAAACATATTGTTTCTTCAAAAGAAAATCTGGTCTTCAAATTGTTCTTCTGGTGGGTCTTCTGATTCTTCTTTGGCTTCTTCTTTCTTTGAAATCAAATCAACACACATACCTGTCATGCAAAGTGCGACTATAGGAAGTATTGCACCGATTATGTATGATATTATAACTGTATTGACTTGTGGATTGGGATCCGCAACAAAGAACAAGACTGAATCGGTGAAGTATTTGATTTGATCTTGTGAGTTAATAACCATATACTGATATGATGAAAATATATTACCTATACATTGTACAGTAGTAAGTACTCCCATCAAAATCCATGGCATCTTCTTCTTTTTTCTATCTGGATCTATAAGAATCGCAAATAAGACAGCTGCTTGGCCTATCTCAAACGCACATGCAAGGATAATTGCCACCCATGATTGATTAGCAATTCCAAAGAACTCACATGCGTGAATGAGACTGACAAAGCCTACTGCAAGATACAGCAGGCCGAATAGAATTACAAGTACCTTTTTCATTTCCCAGTCGATCCAAACCCACCTTCACCTCGATCTGTGTCAGATACTGATGTGGCCGGCTTTATAATCACATCAGCAAGAGGAGCCACTATGAGTTGTGCGCATCTTTCACCAGGTTTATAGGGTGCGTATTTTATAGGATCCTCTTCGAATATTTTACGTGCGTTATCAAAATAAGTAGAATATTTAGGAGCCTTCTTGATCATTCTTGTATACCAAGGCAGTTCATTATATTCATCCATTGCTGTGTGCCAATTGCTCTGGGCCATGTATTCAATTCGATGATGTAGAGAATCTCTATGTTTGAAAACAATTTTTACATGTCCTCTATAAGTTGCAGTGTCTATAAGACCAATTGAATTAGCCAAGTAAAAATTTGTTTTATATATAGAAGATCTCGGCATAATGAATGCTGCTACACCTTTACGCGTTTCAAATACTAATCCAGTATCATATATATATACATCGTTTTCTGCATCATATTCGATCTGGACCGCAGTCAAATCCATTGCAGCATCACCATCATGAGCAAACATTGGAAGTTTGGTGTTTTGAAATAATTTCTTTACTTTGAGGGTTATCTGACACATTTACAATAAATTTTTTAATTATGTTATCGATTTCTTCTTTCGTTGTTACTGAATAATCCGGTTGAAAATTACTGATATCTCTATAAGTATCACCATACCCAAGATGTATTATAATGCCATTTTCTTTGATGAAATCGTATTCACATTGGGTTTTCACATCCCAGAAAATCTTATAGTCATCTGTATCCATTTCAGTAGCACGAACTACATTCAACCACGCCTGTTGGCCGAAAAATGATTTGACTATATAATGAGCAAAATACATCACATAATCTTTCACAATCATCCAACAATCTCCTTGAGGTAGTGAACCGAACTGCTTAACATAATTAAATACATACTCGGGTTCCAGATTCGGATGTGGTATCATGGTTACTTCAAACGTCTTCAAGTTGACATATGCGGTCATCGTTTCAGACTTATCGTGAAGGTTTATGTCGTATAGATTTGGATTGAATATCTTGGCAAGATCAAAAATAGACTCACAAAACGAATCCACACTTACATATGTTGTAGACATCGTCCTGTTTTCCGAGATGGAATCTTCATCGATTTCCAAATCCTGCTTCCTTATAATTCTATCTATGAGTTCAGCCATGTAATTTGCCCAATACCTTGGCTTCATACCTGACATTCCACATATTCCTATTAGTTTTCTCATTGAGTTTTAATTATTTATCTAATCAAAAAATAAGTGGTTTATGCAGTTTCTTTAGAAGTCGCGTAAATCTTTGATTTCTTCGCTTCAAATTCTTTAGATGACTAATTGCATTGGTCGACCCGAGAAATGCGAGTAGAAACGAGTTATGAGAGAATTAGACGGGTGTATGAATGGATAGTGAGGGATGATTCATTCCAATCCGAACTACTTTGCCGTTTGAAGATACTATTAATATCAATTCAGACCCAATTATCTCTGAATCTACTACAACACCAGTCACATCCAAATGCATTATGCAGTCACATTTGAATCTATAAGTATTACCAATAAATGATTTGGATTGTTCTATTGTTTTAGGGATTTGAGATACTGTTTCCATTCGTGAAAGTTTTTGAATTGATTGAATGACTTTGCATGATGATACTTATTAATGTTTTTTGGATTGTATATGTCATTGTATGATGAGTTATCTTCATTTGCATATGCTTCTCGCTCAAAAACATTATCATAATAGTTTCGACCATTCGACCACCACTCTTTGAAATAATCAAAATAATACCCAATCCATGTACTATATTGTTGCGCTTGTTTGAGATGGGTAGTTTCGTGTCTGATTGTTGTACTATTTATATCTTTTTTATCTCGCGTGATCAATCTACCACACCAAGACATGGCATTGTATTCTTCAAATGGAAAACAAGTCATCTCAACAACCTCAAGACCCTTATGATCTACTGGAGATGATGAGAAAAGCCATTTGATTAATGTTAGTAGTTCTTTCAACATGACTTAAATTTCATTTATTTTCGCTTCAAATTTCAAAACAATGTAATTGTATATGCAATACAAATCGCATAAGTGATTTTATAGGTCTGCCAGAGAAGCCCTGTTAGACTCAGGGAAAACCATGAAATTTTTTAGATTAATGACACATCAAAGATGTCCTCATGTAGCTTTTAATGACACATCAAAGATGCATCATGTAGCTTCACTTACTTGATATGTTGGTTCGCCATAGAGATCCGGCAGACTGATGCAAATATTTTGATGTTTTTTGGTGTCAGTATCATACCATGAAGCGTAGAAAGTAACTGTCTGTTGAAGCTCCTTGCTCGGTACGAATTGGTTTATATATTCGCTTATTTGTCGAGATCTCAAAAAATCTTCAAGTTTTCCATTAGCGGTGACGTATAAGATTGGTTTTTTATTGATTGCATATGAATCCCAATCTCTCCCAATTGCTGATCTGACGCATATATTGACAGCAAAACAAATCATATAAATCTAAAATTAGTATTTTTGACGACCTCTTTTGTCTCATCGCCCCACTTGTATCTAAATTTGATAGTGTAATATCCTTTTGGAATATGTGAGTTGATTGTCTGAGCGACAAAAGGTTCTTTAATGTTATTTAATTCTGTTATGATATCTTGTCTCTTCCATGAAAAGAACTCCCATGCTGGTTGAGAAGCATCTGCAAATTTCGAATAAGGAACTGTTTTGGTACCATCTATTTTGATCACAGGGATGCATACTATAGGATATTTTCGTTCTACGATGCTTCCAGGGTCAACAAGTTTATGGAGCTCGGGAAAGAATATTTTTTTCGTATAATATGTGACATCATCAGGTATATCAATCTTCACATTCGATCCTCTATACTTCGAAACAAACTGTATATAGTGTCCACCTTCACTATGTCTATACCATGCAATGTTTGATAATTCATCGAGAATCTTCGATACATCATATCCTTCTTCGTATTGTATAACATGCATAGTTGTTAAATAAGGAGCAGTCCCATCATCGCCATCTGAAACAGGTATATATTGTATGTAGTAGCTTTCAGTATTGTTTAACGACAATACATCATCAGCATACTTATAATTGAGCTCTTTGGTTCGCATAAGCATGTACTGATTGGGTATGTCGAATGAGCGGAAGGGATCTATTATAGGTTCACCTTTAAGATTTGATGCAATTAATTTCTTAATTTCCATTCCTACAACTAAATTATCTTCAACATACGCACGGACAAGTTTAGTATATATTTTTCCTGACTCACCAACAAATCTGAACGTTAATATGAAATTACCAGGTCGTTGAAATAAGAACTTGATTGAAAAATTGTCAGTTGATTTTATTTCATTCTTAATAGTAATGATATCGCCATGTAAATTCGTGTCAAGTTGGCCGGAAATGACATGTTCAGGAAATTTGAAGTTAGCTGTTGCAACCGAACCAATCCCGTTAAAAAACTGCCCAGCAAAAAGATTGAGTGTTGTAATGGGCATATTAGGATCTGACACATCATGGCATGCGATTATGGGTATGTATTCAAGGCCTTTATAGTCATCTGTTTTTGTCTTGATTGTGGTGTTCTCAAACAATTGGCCATTTGGGTCTTCTTGTGGTAACCCTGCGTATACATGTGCTTCATCCAGATGTACTTTAATATCTGATTCAAGACCCGATTTATCTTCAGAGCCAGAATCTGCGCCATTCCAGTCAAGATCAAAATTCCTAACTTCTGAAAAACACTCATCGTGCATACAATCATTGCCACACCATGACATGTTGATGAGTTCGGAAATAATCACATCATCAACTACTGATTGGAATATGTTGAGATGAACAGGCATAAAATAAGTCTCGAAGAAATTGCCAAGTAAGATCATTTTAAGTCTCATCTCGTTTTCTGACCATATACATGACAATCCCTTTACTTCTTTATCATCAAAAAAGTCCTTTTCATACACAGTATCTACTAAACCGTTTTCTGTTAGTTCTGTTTTTGGTGATTTGAGTGATATATATGTTGTTTTTGCTGAATTGAATAGGAGTTTCTTATACTCATCATTAAGATATGAGCTGATTTCTTTTTCGAAATACTTGACTCCGTTTGGAGTATCATATTTCCATATTTCTTTCATTTTCACAAGATCTCCATATTCAAACCATTTAAGGGAATTGAAAAGATTTTTACAAGAACCCTTATTTCCAAGCAAATCCATATAATTTTGAAGAATTTCGCGAAATTTCCTATTTAATACAATCCAATCTTCTCCATCATATATATCTGTTTTATATAACGCCTTACCAACCAAAGAAGGAATTTCAATACCTTTATTAGCAAGGTTGATTGATAATGTTTCATTCTCAGCCCAAAATTCAGCACCGAATTTGTAAGTCTTGTTACCAATTGTCAGATCAGTGATATACTCACCTTCTACATCAGCTTTGCATACAATGATTAATTGGAACCAGTACAACCCTGATTCCATCTTCTGACCAGTAATAACAATTGTATTTTTAAGATCCTTTATATCTGAAGTTGCAGGATCATAGAATTGCATATACGGACCTTCAATCGAACAAGTATATACTTGATGATCTGATGTAAAGTATATAGATTTATACCTATACAACCCTGTTGAAAACGGACCCGCCCAGATTATTTCAGGATTATAAGGTTTAGCACCTGATTCTGTAAGATCATAGAATTGCATTATTCAAATACTATATTTAACGGATCCACCACATCCACTTCTTGATTAAGATTGTTCAAAAAATCCCACCCGCCCATCAAAACAGGGAATTGGTTGTCTTTATTTATAAGTATGTTGCCATGAGAGTCAAGTCCCAGCATAGGATTCTCGCCAGGCATTAACTTTACTGTGACTGATTTTTCTCCATATGTTCCAGAAATAGGATCAAATAAATACTGTGTATCTATGTACTGTCTTTCTTGTAAAGCCTTTTCATTCTTTTCTGAAAGGAAATAACATGTCACACCATCAACTTCAGGAATATTCTGTTTGATGAGATTTATAATATCTGATTTTGGTACATATGAATCAGATTGAATATCTCCAAAAAACTCACCAATAAGAGTTCTGATTTGATTTGAGATTGTTGTTTGATCTGCAGTTTGGTCTTTTAATTTAACATATATATAAAGCGCATATTTACATAACTCAATATCAAGTATATTGTATGTCGTGCCTGCCAATTGCATGCCTGACATTATTATTGCATTCTGGATCGAATCTTTTTGGGTGTCTGATAATACAAAATCTGAGTCTTTGAGATTGAAATAATCTAATCCTGTACTCATGTTTTGCTTGTAATTTCTCATTACGATAGAATTAACCACCATCGATCCGTTCTCCGACCAAGTCCTGTTATATCCAACGAATGAGTATTTATTAAGAAATGCAGAATATGCATTAGAGTCTGATAAAATCATATTACGGCTGTTAAATCCTATCATTTTTCGAATTTGACTAATAGATTCTGAATTAGAACCAGAAGTAATAGCATCATCAGATTTCAAAGTTATATCGAAACACAAATTGCCATCCACATCATTACCCGCAATATCTTTCAGTTTATCCATAAACATGAAATACATGGATTCCTTTGCATTCACATTCCCATTCTCACCATCATGCATCAGGTACGAGACTTCTATAAGGTCATTTTTTGTGAGTTGCTTACCATATATGTCATTTCCGAATATCAAATCGAATCCACCAGTAGGACTATAACCAATAGTATACGACTGCTCGTTGGGTTCCATGTCATATAATGACTCCCTTCGCGACCAAGGAACTCCATTTACAGTAACACTAATATAGTTTGAATCCATGTATCCACTAAATTTGATATTATGGGTTTCGAGGGGAGACCCTGTGGCTGTCATTTGTTGATTTTCAAACTTCCCTTGTACTGCATAAACATTAATAGTAGATTGCAAAGCATCAGACATATTAATGGTCATTGCATTTCCCTGAAGAATTATATTATAATACAAACCATTGATAGAACAAATCAACTGCTCGTGGTTTGAAAGGATCACATCAAGGGGAATCCTATTATTTGCCTTTGGTCTGATGGAAACAAACAAACCTGCAGCCGATCCATAAGAAGGCACATATCCAGACTGAGCAGCTAATCCGACCACTGATTTTTTCCGTTGCGCGGTATATTTGTTCTGTTCAACTAAAGAATCTTCAATATATAACATTATATTATGAGCAATTCCTGCTATAACAGAGATCATCTGGCCAAACACAGTTGACTTATTAAGTGCAATGGTTGTACCAGTCAGTTTTGAAATATATGATGTAATGTCCTGTAAGAATTGACTATACTGGACACTTTTAAGAGAAAATAGTTTCACGTTATTTTGTATGTTTGATTAATCCTATCTGTTTTGCTTACCAGATCCACCTGGATAAGAGCAATGTCCCGTTCTGTTCCCTGCATAAGGTATACATTCACATAAGGTTCATATCCAAGCAAATCCATTTCGTATATATCATTCAATATTTGCTCCTTCAACGCAGCTGCCGACAAATTCAGCTCATGTAAGCAATACTCATAGTCTGTACCATAAGTAGTATCACCAAGCACATCACCAGGAGAAGTACTAAAAAGAACATCAATTTGCTGTTTTAAGCAATCTGCATTCCTGTTTATTGTAGGTTCTCCTTCTTGTAAATTAAAGTCTATCACTTTTAGTGTGGGTTTTTTTGAAAGAACACATCATCACTGTTCATATATATATTTACCAGAGGTTATCAGATCACCTTGTTCAGAAATGATATAGTATAACCCCGACTGTATCTCGTTTGGCAATTGATTTCCCTTGATGTTGAATATAACACCAGATTCGATCCTGCCAATCTCAGGGAAGACAATACCTTCTATTTTCATGTAGAATCTGTCAACTTGGCCTTTATATGCATCAAGATTTATCGCGATGTTTTCAGAAACAGCAGGGTGCACTACTATTCGGGCCACATCTCGTGACCTAAAGAATACAGGTTGTATAATGTTAGATTTTGAATCAGTCTGGGATGACATTTCAATAACCTGTTTGATTGTCTGATTGACTATTCTTGGTTTGATAAGATTCATATTTTTAAGTTCTTTTAATGAAATAACAGGAGACTTTGTGATAAGCCTTTCATATAAACTTTTTGTTACATTCAGAGGACTCGATTTGATATCCACGTGGTGAATCTTGTCTCCTGTATTAATAATTGACTTGACAATTGCCATAAACTTCATTCCTTCGATAAAATCAGAAGGTAGCTTGAACTGCCAATCGAGATTTATATTACATTGCTGTGCTTGAATAGCGGAAGCAGGAATAGTTTCAAATACCCCTTCACGTCTCCAATAGATATTATCAGAATCTATCAGGGCAACTTCTGCAGTTAAAGAAGTCACCTCACCATGTTCGCCATTATGATTTCCGCCCCACATTTTTTCAATTGTGCTTTTAAGATTCACTATACCCCCATTGACAATACCATATATATGAACTTGATTTGAATCTGCGGTCACCTTTACACCCAGATCTTCTCTATCTGCATACCATAGCGGAGCAACTGCTTCTGAAAGTTCAGTAATTGGTTTTGTGGACCAAGTATTAGTACGAAAATAAGAACCATAACCTAACCAATCAATATTATCATGAGCATCCTGATCCCAATGATAAAATGAAATTGATAGTTTTTCAATAGGCAATAGGTTCATATTTACTATGTCTTCTTTTGTCATACGAAGCAACAAAGTGTCAAAATCCATATATTCTCGATACCAAATACCTTCATGTCTGAAAGGAATACAAGGTTTAATAATTTTCTCGATATCGAACATGAATGTAAATACCCCCCTGTTTACATATACGCCACCTTCCCATCCAACTGTTTTCAAAGCAGTTCTTAAAGTATCATTTACAGATTTTATGTCAGTATCCGAAGTATTTGTGTACAATAACGTGGTAAAATCAGCATCAATCCTCACAACTCTTGGATAAATTCCAAACCGTTCGGGTTTATAATCCGGTACATATATACAGACTGATCCCGATTCGGGAATTTTTTCAGGATCTACCTTAAGCAGGTAAGGGAATTTGTGGGTCCCATCAGATATATTTATATTTGAGAATTTTGGCAGCATGCGTCACTTTCATAAAAAATAAGCATTAGAAAGTGGAGAAGGTTTGATATATATCTTTGTAAAACAAAACTAACACCCTTAGGTGATATACACATGATACTCGACTATACATACAATCGCAAACGGCACGAATTTTCAGTGTCTTATATAACTCCTACTGGTTCTAAATCAGTACTTAAATATAATGTCAATAAATTTAAGTCATATATAGAAGATCCAAATGGTCAGTTTGATAATTGGAACGGTAAGAAATGTTCTATAAAGTACACTGAACGACCTGGTGTATTTGAGTATATGACTATGCTACATGAATTGAAGAAAGAAGATGTTGAGAAGATCAACTGGAAATACAATCCGAAATTATACGCATGGGATATAGAAACGAAATTTGACCCTAATGAGTTTCCTGATCCGCATTATTCGAAATTCCCAATAACAGTCATATCAGTAGCCAATGAGAATCTTGATGTAATAGAATTAGGAACAGAAGATCTGTCAGTTGAAGATGTTGAATGGGTCAGGCTGCAAATTCTTGATTACCTCAAACAGTCACCCTTTTATAATCAACTCAATCCCCCAGATCCTAAATTCAAATACATCAAATTTGATTCAGAAGAAGAATTATTGAGATTTTTTCTCAAAGACATAGCTTCAAAATGTCCAGTAATGGCTGGTTGGAATTCGGATGGATTTGATA
>ERZ808275.629-NODE-629-length-12770-cov-2.852930_pt1 | contig 12770 bp, 1 predicted proteins | sample MGYA00520894_ERZ808275 | MGnify/ENA primary metagenome ERZ808275 (study PRJEB31516, sample SAMN03275598) | gut metagenome | biome: mammalia-associated habitat; material: feces | host: Papio cynocephalus | place: Kenya | collected 2012-08-03 ...
TTGTACGTCAAGCCGACGATACCGCCGATTGCCGTGCCGCCCTCGCCTGCGTTGGTTACAACGCCCCAACTGTTGCCACGACTGATTGTCGTGGATGCAAGCACTTGGCAACCGCTGATTTCGTTGACGGCATCGGAAGTTTCGCCCATAATACCGCCAATTCGGTTTTCGCCTTGAATTGTGACAGTATTGGACGTGCTGTCCGTACCCACGACGCAATCACGCACGACGATTGCGATGTATTCGTCTGAATAGCCGATAATACCGCCCGTTCTTGTGCCTACGTCGTCAACGGTGCAACCCGATACGGAATACGCACGTATGGTTGCTTTTTCCACTACGTTGGACGATATTTCGACCTTGTTGTTCATATTGCTTGCGGACGCATTCAACGCCGTACCCGTCGCAAAACCGACGATACCGCCGATATTGTTCTTTACGCTATACACGTATGCGCGGACAACTTTGTTGTTGCTTATTGTGGCAGTTGTACCTTCGGAATATGAATAACCGTTATTGTATCTTGCAGTATTTACAAAACCGACAATGCCTCCAGCCGAAGTCGTAATATTCTTTACGTTCTCCTCACTAAACGTACTGCCAGCCATGTTATATGCATAAACCCAAAGAGCCATACTTGTCGAACCTGCCTCGCATCCCTCAATTACGGACGATCCGTAGGCTGCGGCGACTATACCTCCTGCAATAGAACGACCGTCCGCAGATGTGGCATATGCAATAATACTTCCCGATACGCCTATTGAGCGCACCTCGGCATCTTGCACATTGCCAAACAAGCCGGCATATCCCTTGTATGCGATACGCAAATTGGCGACTTCAGTTACGCCGTCTGTTTGTTTGCCGCTGATATGACCTTTAAAGACGTTATTACCGCCATTTCTGCCGATTGGCAAGAAGTTTTGCGTGTTAAATGCAGCATTATTAGCCAAATTACCATTTGTGGTGTTGTACGCGTAGTTTCTCGCCTTCCATGTTGTATATGTATTTGTACTCGTATTATTATCTTGTTTTAAAACGCCACCCAGCGAGAACAAGTGATAGCTCTTGCCTGTCTGCCAATCGCTTGCCGTGGATAAAGACGGAGACGCTTTGGATGAGAACTTGTATGCCGCAGTTGCGGAAGGTCTTGACGTTGAGCCATCCGTTGGCAGATTTATAACCCTTGCGGTATCTGAAGATATATTTTTGTCCGTGGTTATATTATTGGTGCCGTCAGCAAACTCAACGTACTTGCCGCTGAACGTATAGCCAAGATTGACAAGTGTTTGCAAACCGAGCAAATCGATACCGTCTTTTATGACGTACGGGCTGTACTCGTCGCCTGCGTTTTGCGACCTGTATCCGCCGTAGTTGTCGTCATAGCCGTAGTTTTGAGAGTTCATGCTCAAGCCATTGTATGTATCGACTGCGAATACTGCGAGTTGCGGCAAGCATCCCGGCATATAAATATAGCCACTTAATGAGCCTGTTTTATAATCTTCGCTATCTTGTGCGCCTATGGTTGCGGTACTTGCATTCCATGAGGTTGCCAAACTCTGTATCGTGCCGACAGATGTAGTACTCTTCATAACGGCAGTAAGCGATGCAAACGAATCGAGTGTTGTACCCGTACGGACATAATCTATACTCGGATTAGTCGTAAAAATACTTCCTTCCGTATCGTTCCATCCGCTCTTATAAGTACTTTCACCGAGCAAAATATTATTTTTTATACCATAGCAGTTTGTTACTTTGATATCGCCATCTTTTGTTCCGAGATATCCTATGATATCCGCACCGTAACGAGCGTCTGTATTTTTTGACTCAGTAAAATGCAACAAACCTATATTATAACAATTGGATATATTTGCCGTTCTTATATTGCCGTTGGTATTGTGCGTCGTAACTTCACCGACGATACCGCCGTTTCTTGTATGCCAAGCAAGTTCAGCACCTACGCCGCCTTTTGCGTGGATAGTTCCCGTATTATAGCAATAGGAGATATTGACACCGCCTGTTGTTCCGACAATGCCGCCCGCATTACTTCCGTTGAAGTTATTGCCACTCCTACCAAGTGTTGTTATGCCTTGGTAATCTTTGTAACCGACCGTAATTTTGCCTGTGTTGTAGCAATATGCAATAGTTGATGCGATTTTTGTTTGTGTATATCCCGGTTTATCTTTTCCACTATCTGCACCGGGGATTGTACCGATAATACCTACGATGCCGCCTGCCAAGTTACCGACTGCGGTTACGCTACCGGTATTGTAACTTGCATATATAAACGCTTGGGTGTAGTAATCTACTTCGCCGACCAAACCGCCTGCACGAGACCAAACGTTTGCGCCACGTTTTTTATCGTCTTTAGGAGTGTTCGGGTTGTATTCAAAAGACCAAATACTACCAGTATTTGCGCTGTTGTTGATAACGAGTTTGCTCAATCCGTTGTTCTTGTTGGTAACTCTTCCGACAAGTCCGCCGATTTTTGAGCCGCCGGTAATGTTGCCCGTATTCAGGCAACTTTCGATAGTAACACTACTCGTTGCATATGCAATAATGCCGCCGGTACCATATTCATAATCATATTGGTTGCCAAGTTCTTGAATGTCTGTTTTTTCCTTCCACTCAGACATCTCGTATGAGGTAATGTTGCCCTTATTTACGCAGCCGATAAGTTCAAGAGGCGCAGATTCCGTACTGCATCCTGCAATACCGGATATAACACGAAGTCCCGTAATGTCTGCAGCGTTTGTGCAGTTTTCAAACTTGATTGCAGCAAACGGTTTGCCGACAAAACCTGCAATATCGTAAGCTCCGTTTGTGCAAGAGAACGTGCCGGAATTAAGGCTGCCGGAGATTGTTGCTGCAAGAATACTTCCTTCCACCGTCAAGTTCTTAAATGAAATCTGAATGTTGCCGCTAGTAACGTCATCATTCAAATATCCTGCATTCGGGAATGCACTAATACGGTGTTGATACTTCGGGTTGCTACTTGTTACTTCGCTGTCCGGGATGCCGTCATAATTTATGGTTATCGTGTGTCCGTTGCCGTCAAAGTGTCCTTTGAAAGACGGAGTGACTTTTGTGACGTTTGTATAATCGACGTCCGTAACCGTTACAGTTTCCACCCCATTTGCACCTTGCGTGATGTTGCCTGCAAAGTTGTAGCCTTTGTTGGATACTGCGTTTTTAACGTCCCATCCTCTGACGGTTGTTTTTGAGTTCCAATTGCATTCGTTGTCAAAGTTGTAGGTAGCGCCGTTTGTGCCTGTATGCGAGGCTTTTCTTTCAATGGTGATATCGGCAAGAAGTTTGACATACTTGCCTTTATAGTCGTTTTGACCTGTGTATATTTGCCATGCAAAGTCGTTCCACTCCGCTTGAGAACTGATTGTCAATGCAGTTGCCTCGGATGAACCCGGTTTAAGCTCACCGCTGTCGTATCTGCCGACCTCGCCCTCAACTGCGCCGACAATTACGTCTTTGTAATAGATGTTTGCAACGATACGAGTGATATTGCCGTCGCTGTCATAAAGTGCGGTTGTAACCTCTGCACGATAGTTGTCGCTTGCACCAGAGGGGGCTCTATAACCTTTTTGGGCGTTTTCGTTTCTCTCTTTGTCAAGTTGTTCCTGATCAGTTATTTCTTTTGTGAATTTCGCTATATCTTTGAACAATACGTCGCATTTGCAAATGGAATAACTCTCGCCGTCTGCCATAGATACGCCGATACGGACGATGCCGCTTGCGCCTGTGAATACGGTGGTGGGCGTGGTCATGACGGAGTCAGCGCCGCTTACGTCATAGAATGCAAGTTGCTTGAGTTGATTCGGGGTGGCGGTTTCACCTTCAAAATAAGGATAGCTCACACCAAGGAGCAATTCGCCTTGATTGAAGTTGTAGCCATTGTACGCCGTTGCCTCGCAAATGCCTGCCATTGCAAGCACGTGATTGTACGTGCCGACTTCGCTCCTTATAGTACTATCAATAAGGACGTATTTGCCGTTTTTGTTGGGGCTGGTGGTTGAATAGGTCGGATTTGTGGCGATATAAATCGTCCAACTGCCTTCGATGATCGGGCTGAGTTTGTCGCCGACTACGCCGCCTTTGGTGATTGAGGTGTTGTTGCCGTCAAACTTGAAACCTGTGGAGATGCTGTTTTCGAGCGTGCCGCCCTGCATAAAGCCGACGAGACCGCCGACGTATTTGCTGCCGAGGTAAATGTTGCTGGTGACCTCAGGGGAAGTTTGGGCTGCTGCGGCGCTGTTGGAGATTGTGCCGCCGATCATGTAGCCTACGAGACCTCCGACGTATGAGGCGTCCGCTTTGCCGATGTAGGCGTTGCTGGAGTTGCCGATATTGACGATGCGGTTGAGGACGTGGGATTCCTGCTCGAGGTAGCCGACGATGCCGCCAACGTACATATCGCCCGAAACGATTGCTTTGTTGAAGATTGCAAAAGTCGGGTTGTCAACGGTGCCTGCGCCTGTGACTTGGGAATTTTCAAGATAAAGCAACGCTTTCTTGAATACGCCGCCGATAAGTCCGCCGACGTTGCTTGCGCCATAGACGGCTGCGACGTTCTTTGCCGAAGAGGGCTTGAAGGTTACGATATTGGCGTTGGTTGAGCCATCCGGTGAGCCGTATTTGATGGTGTTGGTGAGACGGTCGTCGCCGCTGACGGTGTAATTGTCGATGATACCGATTGCGCCGAAAATTCCGCCGACGTAATTGGTTGCGTGGATTTCGCCTTGACCTTCAAAAATGAGGTCGTCACCGAATATGGTACTGCCCATATTGGATCTGCCCGCGCCGGAAGACACGTAGCCGACGATACCGCCCACGAAGTCGCCGTATTTATAATCTTTGCCAAAATTGACGGTGTTTCTGATAGTGCGGTAAGTCTTGTTGTTGTCGTCAAGAGCCGTACCCGCGATATTTGCGCCTTTGCCGAGAACGCCGATCACACCGCCGAAGAACGACGGCGTTTTGCCCGACGAAGCCTCGAATACTACGCTCTTACCGTCGACGAAATAAGACGTATTGAACTTGAGCGTGGCGTCTTGCAAATATCCGATAAGTCCGCCTACTACGCTACCGCTTCCGCCAAATTTGATCGTTGCCCACACGTCGGTGTCGTCGTACGTGACGGTGGTCTTGTCCGTGCCGTTGCCTATAAACGAGCCGTAAAGCGCACCCACGTAATTTACGCCGTTGACCGTAGTTCTCGTTGCGATTTTTGCATTGACGTTTAGTCTTGCCTTGATCGAGAGGCTATCCTCGCAACCCGACGCGTCAAGTGCACCCGCGATTGCGCCCGCGTACGACCCCGTGGACGTAATAACTATGACGTTTGCAGTCGTGGCATAGTACAATCTGTTGACGTTGCCGTCGTTGAATTGCGACGCGCGCGTGATTATCCATTGACCGATAATACCGCCCACGTAGTTGACGCCCGTGACTTTCGCGCTTACGATATTGTCGTTCGCGCTCATATTATCGTAGGACGTGTCGTAAAGCACTTGCGTGCCGTCGGCATAACCGATAAGTCCGCCCACGTAGTCTTCACCTATGATAGACGCACCGCTGACGTTGCTCGTAAACGTGCAGTTTTCAACGATACCGCCAACCATCTTGCCGACGAGACCGCCCACGTAGTTGTGCCCTACAATTTGCTTGCCCGTGTACGAAGTTCCGCCGTTGTACGAACCGCCCCACACCAACAAATCTTTGAAGTGCGTGCCTTCTACGTTGCCGAACAAGCCGACGTAATCCCTTTCTTCATAGTAGGAGGGATCCGTGTCGTATTGGTTGTAGTAATAGTTGATTGTAACGAGCGATACGTTGCCGTTTTCGTCGAGTTTGTCGCTTTTGAAACTCGCCGCTTTGAAGATCACGCCGTTGTTGCCGATGGGCTTGAACGTGTCGTCGAGGTGGATATCCGCCGTAACGACGAAATATGCGCCCGAATAGGTCTTGTCAGTCGCAAATGCGCGAGGATCTGCGGCAAGAACGATGTCGCTTTCGCCAATCGGCAAACCGTCGTCGATAGAGTTCCAAGCATTATCACCGTTGAGGATTTGGCTCAACCGCATAAGTTGCGCTTGCGTGGAAATGATATACGGATTATCCTTTGTACCCCAACATCTATTAGAAGTGTCGTTCTTGCTCCAACCGAAGTCGCTGTCAAGCACGACGTAATACTTGGTAATCGAATTTGAGAAGTTGCTGTTTTCCACAGCTGTTGCAGTCACGCTCGCACCCGTGTTGACGTGATCGGTGCCTGCAGATTCAAGGTTGGACAAGGTGTAGTTGGTGTCTAACGTTATTGCCTCAACGTTGCCGTTGCTGTATTGTACATATATAATAAAGTTTCGTTTCTCATAACTTATCTTTTCATAAATCAAGGCTTGCGGAGTCTCGCCTTGCGCCTTGTTGAGCGGATAATACGCAAGCGTGGTGCCGTTGTTGAGCGGAACGTAATCGAAAGCGTTGTTGGTGACAATCATTTGAGTATTTGCACCAAACCAAACCTTGTCTTCGTTGAAGTGCGATGCAAGGTCGTACGGAATAATATTGTACGTCCAACTCTTTTGATTGTTCGTATTTACGGTTATTTCGCCGCCCGTAGCGTCCTCGAACTCATAGTTTGTGGAGCCGATGGTTATGGTGTACGTATATTGTCCGACGTTGGTCGCAGAGAACGTTCCGACAGCGGTGAACACAGTTTCGGTCTTGTCTCCCGAAATGTATTTGTAGGTAAACTCCAAGCTGCCATCCGTATATTTGAGAGTCAATACGGCGTTGTCGCCAAGCAAACGCGAAATCGTCAAACTTTCAAGACCAAATGCGTCGTTTCTGAAAATGTTGCCGTTTGCAAGGCTTGTGTTGTAACGCAACTCGAACGCAACTTGAAGTTTGCGCTTGACAATATCTTCGCCTTTGATATTGAGTCTTTGACCGAAAATCTTTTCTTTGTTTTCATTGCCGCCGATCGTGCCATCAAGTCTGATTTGAACATCGAAATAGTATCCGTTTTCGGTAACGTTTACGTCGTCGCCTCTGAAGAGTTGGAAGAATCCGTAATAACCGTTGCGAATTGCATCGTTATCCCACTTGTAATGCGCCGATTTTCCCTCATTGTTGTATTCGGGATTGTGTCCTGCGACATACTCCAAGTCGGGAGGCGTGAGATGACCGATATCCTCGCTGCTTACACGGATATTCCATGCGCTCGTCGTTGTGGTTGCGGAAAATACGATAACGCCAAAAGAAGTGCTACCGTCCGTGTTTGCATTGATTGTCAAATCGCCGAGATTGCTCGGTTGTGCAAAATCTTTTGCAACGGTTGCCGCTGCGCCTTTATTCTCTTTCAAAAGAGCGAGATAGTAGCCGTTATCAACGGAAATGCCGCCCTCGATATAGAAACTCTCGATATTATTGTTTACTATCTTTGTCCAATCGTCGTCGTTTGTCGTGCCGATGACAGGATAAACGTTCTTTTGGAATTCAACGAGCAAATATGCGCCGTAAACGCCTGCTCCTGTGTTGTGTCCATTGACCAAATTGACGTAATTGCCCGTATAGAATGCCCAAGAATTTTGTACGACGAAATGGCTTGAATCGTCGCCGTTGAAAACGCCGCCGAGAATTGCTCCGCCGCCCGTGACGTTGTGGTCATCATCGATTGTCGTATAACAATAACGAATCGTAAAATATCCCGTTGTCGAGCCGCTACCGACAATGCCGCCTGCCAACTTTGAGGCGCTAATCTCTGCATAGTTGTAGCAATACTCTACGACAACAGCCTCTGCATTTGCATCTTGACCTTTATTGTCATCCATATAGACATATCCGACAATACCTCCGACAGAGTCCCCGTTGGCACCTGTGTCGTGAACCTTGCCCGTATTGTAGCATTTGTAAATATGAATAGATTTATCGTCGTGATATTTGGAATAAGCACGACCGGCAATACCGCCTGCATTGCCGCTGCCCGTTGACTTTATTTCGCCCGTATTGTAAGACTTGGAAATAGTGATTGTGACATACTCGTTGTCATTGAGAACACCACCGAAAATACCTGCAACGTTGCCTGTTGCTGTCACGTTTTGAGTGTTGTAGCATTCACTTATGGCAATTGCGCAGTTGTCGGAGGCTTGCGACGCAATCACGCCACCCAAAACACCACCGACAAACTTTGTGCCACTTATTCCATACTGGTTGCTGCTCTTGGTTATCGTCAACAAACCTGCATCCAAACCGCCAACGAGACCGCCGACGTATTGTGAACCGCTAACACTCGCATTATTTGCGCTGTTGGTTATGGTTGTCTTGTTTGCAACACAACCTATAATACCACCGACATAATTGGTGCCGCTAACGCTATTTTGATTTGAACAATTTGTGAAATTCGTCGGCGCATTGGTATATCCGATGATGCCACCGACATAGTTGGTGCCGCTGACTTCGCATGAATTGACAAAACCGTTTATTGCACAACTTGCATCCGATTCATATTGTATAAGATTCTCATCGCTCAGGCGAATTCTTCTTCCTATAATGCCGCCGACGCAATTTACGCCGGAAACTTTTCCGCTATTGGATACTACGGAAACAGCGGAATATGACGTGATTTCGCCAACGATACCACCTACGTAATTGCCTGTTCCTGCGACTTCGGCAGTATTTGTAACCGTGCCTGCAACACCTGTAATACTACCCCAGTCCTTTCTGCCCGAAATGCCACCGACGTAGTTTGCACCTGTTACCTTTGTACCTTTGTTGACACTTGTCGAAATAGATTCACCAAAGCTGAAACCTGTAAGACCACCTACGTAGTCGCTGCCCGAAATAAGCGACGCGCTATTCTCACTACTTGATATGTTTGTATCTTGCGCCCAGCCTGCAAGACCCCCGACGTAATTACCGCCGGTAACATTGCTGCTGTTTTTTCCGCTTGCAATAGTTCCGTTCTTCAAATATCCTGCAATGCCACCAATATTGTCACCGCTACCAGATATTTTGCTATTATTCAAACTGTTATTCTCACAGTTCTCGATAATTCCATTCGCACTTTGCACAATGCCGACAATACCGCCAATACTTGAAGTTCCGCTGACGTTGCCGTAGTTTTTGCAATTGCTTATTTTGCCGCCGTTGGTGCTGATATTTGCCACGATACCGCCGTTTTGAGCGGCACCGCTTATTGTCGCATAACTTGTACAGCCCTCAACAACCGTGTTTTTTCCGTTCAAATATCCAACGAATGCCGCCGAATCGTTTTTTGTTGATGTGACAGAAGATTTTTTGCTTTCGTTTGCATTGCCTATTGTGAGATTGCTTATTTTTCCGTTTCCTGCGAGAGTGCCGACAAGCGCACTTCTCGCACTTGTGGCATTGACGATAAAATCAACCAACGAACAGTTGTTTCCGTTGATTGTGCCTTTAAATTCAGGTGCGTGATTTTTGTCGGTGTAATAACCAATCGGCGTAAATGCCGTGCCGAGCATATTGATATATGTATTTGCCGCAAGACCGTATTTTGCAGAGCCTTGCCCGTTGTCATTGCTGGGTACTACGTTGAATACACTGCCCGCAAAACCATCGCTAACCCACGTGTGGTCATACATGTTGTCGCCACGACCGTTTATTGCCCATGAAAGAGTTTCAAAGTCTTCTCTGCATGTCAATTCAAACGGAGAAGATGTTTTTGTGCCGTACATTTGCACATATTCATATTGTTCAAGCGTGTTGCCTACGTTGTCGATAACTCTAAACTTGTAAACGCCACCTTTGTCGGCAGTCCAAGTTGCGGTTTTTGTATCGTCCGTTATTGTATCGGGCGTTATCTCGCTTTCTGCGCCGCCGTTTCTCGAAGCGTAAATTTTATAAATACCCGCCGTGGCATCTTTGAAAGTAAAACTTGTAGAACCATTCGTATGTGTAATGGTCGGGGCAACATCATCAGAAATATAAATATCAAGCCAAACACCATCATCCGAATACGTATCAACATCACCAGAATATGGCCAACTTGAAAAGTTACTACCACCGAATAACCCGAGTTCTTGATAATATGTTATTACCTTACTTCCGTTTTGAACTTCTTTAAGTCCATATTGTGTCAACAATGATGACGTAAGTCCCAAATCAGCCGTGAAACTGTGATCTAAAAGATTACTTGCTTTTTTCTCTGCTGAAAGATTGAAAAATGTTCCACCATTGCTTACAAGCGTTGTATCACCATTCGTTGATGGCTTATCACTGTGAATATGATATTTTTTGCCATCTGCACTTCCGTCACCAGTAAGAGAAATTTTATTATGCACCGTGCTTACAGCACCATTGGTAATCGCATAATATGCACGACCCTTAAAAGATACATACCAACCATAATAGTAAACTTTATTCTTACCTTCCCATCCTACGTTTGATGACAGCCGATAATAGAAATATTTTCCACCATCCTTATCAGTGTGGGAATGATAAATATTTTCAATCTCTGCTCCAACGGGACCATTGTTAACTGTTAGTCCCGACGAAATATAGTCACCGTGATATGAATTTGCCGCGTTCGCAACGTTGCTCTCTATTATTCCGTTTTGTTGGAGATTTTCTTCTACGCCGAAAGCACCGGAGAGTGTGCCGGCAAAGACAAGGACAAACAACGTCGCAAGCAATATCGCGCTGCCTGCGCCTTTCAGCAATTTCCGTATCGTTGATTGTCCTGTCCTTGTGTTTTTCATATTGTGTCTCTCCGTATGTTTTTATTTTTGGCTTGCGCCAAAAGTGATATTGCACCTTTGGTGCAGTGATATTCTCGCTTTGCTCGAGTGATATTGCGGCGTTGCCGCAGTGATATTCGCACGGTGTGCGAGTTGTGGTTTATTTTGTTGTGCGCCTTCGGCTAGATTCCCACGCTACGCTCGGAATGACATATGGATTATTACGATTTCGCTATATCGCTTGCTTGGTGGGTGCGGCTGTCGCCTACGTACGCGTGATTTATATATTTTATAATATATATACAAAGCACGCAAGAACTTTATTGGATGTTTTGTCAATTTTTTTTGAAAATTTTTCATATCTGCTTTTCTGTACCACGATTTCTCGAACACATGATTGATAAATGTGGGTGCGCCTTCGGCTGGATTCCCACGGTCACTTTGTTCCTCGCAATGACAGTTGGTGGGACACCCACACCCGAATTGGAATATTCCACAACTGCGCCAACGGCGCAATATCACTTTTGGCGCAAGCCAAAAATATCACTGTGCGCAGCACAATATCACTCTCGCATAGCGAGAATATCACTGCGCAACGCAATATATTTTTTCAAAATCTATTGACAAGCGTTGCGCATCGGTTTTATACTTAACATACCCCGTGGGGGTATAAGGAGTTTCTATGGAAAATAATTGCTGTTGCTGTCAACATCACAAACATACGCCACGTTCCGAAAGCGAGCAGAAGGCGCTCAACGATAGACTCAATCGCATTATCGGGCAGTTGGGCGGTATCAAAAATATGCTTGCCGACAATCGATATTGCGGTGATATCCTCATTCAGTTATCGGCGGTGGAAAGCGCGTTGCAAAGTTTCGGATACATGGTGCTGTCAGATCATCTCAAAACCTGCGTCGTGGAGAACGTTCTCGATGGCAATCTCGCCATCCTCGACGAAACCGTGGACCTTGTAAAGAAATTGAAATAAGGTGCGGCTATTGCCTAGATTGCCACGCTTACGCTCGCAATAACAAAAGGAAAAAACAACATTCGCTACGCTGGATTCCCACGTCGCAACATTCGTTGCTCCTCTGAATGACAAATGGAGAAAATGCAATTCGGGTGTGGGTGTCCCACCATATCGTCATTGTGAGGAACGAAGTGACGTGACAATCCAGCCGCAGGCGCACATATCAACCAATCATAACAAAAAACAAAATAACTCAAACCTTTTAGGACAATAATAAGACTATGGAAAAAACAAAATTCAACGTATCGGGAATGTCTTGCGCGGCGTGTTCGGCGAGAGTGGAAAAGGTCGTGGGTGCGATTGACGGCGTGAAGGAAGTCAGCGTGAGCCTTTTGACCAATTCTATGGTCGTCTCAACCGACGATACCGTCACCGCCAAGGACATTTCCAAAGCCGTTTCGGACGCAGGCTACAAGGCGACGCTTGCATCCGATAAGTCGGCAAAAAAGGAAAAGCTCAACCCTACCCTTGCGATGCTCATTCGCCTAATCGTGTCAATCGTGTTGCTCATTCCGCTCATGTACGTGTCTATGGGCGTGGTGATGTGGGATTGGCCGCTGTCGGAAGGTTTTAAGTCCAACCCCATGGCGATTGCAGGATACGAGCTTGCGCTGTCGCTCGTGATTATGGTCATCAACGGCAAGTTCTTCGTGAGCGGCACAAAAGCGGTGTTGCACAAGGCGCCAAATATGGATACGCTCGTGTCGATGGGCAGCGGCATTTCGTTTATATACAGCGTTGCGCTTATGATACAGGCAGGCGTGCATCCCGAACATTTGCATCACCTTGCACACAACCTCTATTTCGAATCCGCCGCTATGATACTTGCGCTTATCACGCTCGGCAAAACGCTCGAGTCGTACAGCAAGGGCAAGACCACTTCCGCAATCAAAGGGCTTATGAATCTTGCGCCGCAGACGGTGCGTGTGCTTAGGGATGAGCAAGAGGTGGAAATTGCCGTTTCCGATCTCAAAGAAGGCGACTTGTTTATAGTGCGCCCCGGCGAGAACTTT
>ERZ808275.635-NODE-635-length-12629-cov-3.491093_pt1 | contig 12629 bp, 11 predicted proteins | sample MGYA00520894_ERZ808275 | MGnify/ENA primary metagenome ERZ808275 (study PRJEB31516, sample SAMN03275598) | gut metagenome | biome: mammalia-associated habitat; material: feces | host: Papio cynocephalus | place: Kenya | collected 2012-08-03 ...
TTGCACGTAATTGGTACAGAAAGACACGAATCAAGACGTATTGATAACCAATTAAGAGGTCGTGCAGCACGTCAAGGTGACCCTGGTTCAACAAGATTTTTCTTATCTTTAGAAGATAACTTAATGAGAATTTTCGGCGGTGAAAAAATTATTCAACTTATGAACGCTCTTAACGTTGAAGAAGATATGGCAATCGAAAACCCTATCATCACAAGACAAATTCAATCTGCACAAAAGAAAGTTGAAACTTATCACTTTGACATAAGAAAATCAGTTCTTGAATATGACGACGTTATGAATGTTCAAAGGGAAAAATTCTACGAACAAAGACGTAAAGTTCTTTCTGGTAAAAACTTGTCAGAAGATATTATTTATATGATTGAAAGAGAAATTGACAGACTTTTAAGCAGCTACATTTCTCCACACATGGCAGTTGAAGAGTACATTGATGAAGATTTAAACACATTAATCAAAGAACTTCACTCAATTGTTCCTCAACTTTCTTACATCACAGTAAACGATATCAAAAACTTGCAATATGCCGATATGTACGACAAAATTGTCGATTTAGCAAAACAAAAATATCGTGAACACGAACAAGAAATGGTTGACTTCTACAACGATGTAATTTCTCAATATGAAGAAAACCCAGAAAAACAAGAACCATTTGCAGACAATAATATTGCAAGAAATGTAGAACGCGATATTATGCTACAAGTTGTTGATAACAAATGGATTGACCATTTACACAACATTGATATCTTGCGTGACGGTATTGGTTTACGTGCATACGGTCAAAAAGATCCACTTATTGAGTACAAAAAAGAGGCTTATGACCTATTCAATAAAATGATGTATGAAATTCAAGGCGAAACAGTAAAACACTTGTTCAGAACAAAATTCGGGGTTCAAATTGTACACCAAGAACCTGTTGAAACAAGTCTTTCAAAAGCGGCAGAAGAATTTGATAGTTCTGAAGACAAGGAAGAAATCGAAGTTAAACCAATTCGCAAAGGTGAAAAAATCGGACGAAACGACCCTTGCCCTTGTGGAAGCGGTAAAAAATACAAAAATTGTTGTATGAATAAAACAGAAGCGTAATTTTTTAAGGCGGTGAAATTTTTAATTTCACCGCCTTTAGTCAGACATTGCCTGACCTACACATTGTTTTAATGTTATTTTTAAGATGATATTATTTCAATTCCACCAAATCATTTTCTATCAGTGTTTTAAAGTTTTCATCAATTGCGTTTAAGTCAACGATATCAACCTCATAGGGCAATGTAGAATCTGTAAATGTTATTAGCAATTTACCCAAAATATCGGCTGAAATCTTTTCATCATCACATTTTACCGCAATGTCAATGTCGGAATACTCTTTATTTGTCCCTTTTGCACGAGAACCAAAAATGTAAAACTTTCCATTAGGAATGTATTGTTTCAGTGTGTCTAAAATGAAGTCTATATGCCTTTTTTCTAGTCCGAACATTATGCAAGTTTCTCTTTTAATATATCCAACAAAAATTGAGCTTCTTGGGCAAAATCTTCAATAATTTCAACTACCTCAATTGCAATTTTTTCATCGTAAGTGTGAGAAGTTAAATTTCTTTTTTGTCTATAATTATCCCACGTTTCTAAATCAGAGCGTAACAAGCCCATTTTGTTTGCTTGTCTAATCATTTCGTTGAAGGTCATTCCGTCAAGATTATCAAACACAAAAGCTCCATTTGCAAAATAACGTTTTATCATTTTTAATGCCAAAGAGTAGGTATATTCAAAACGTTGAATCATTGAATCTCTTGTAATCAAGTTTGTTTTGTCTTCATTATAAACCTTGATTACTTCAAATAAACTTGCTAATGCTTTTTCAAATGCGCTTAAATCAATAGTTGTCATATTTTTAACCTGCTTTTCTTAGTTCGACTTCAATAAGTTTCACAAATTCGCTTACAAGTGTTGAGTTCCATTTTTTGTTTGCATCTGCCTTAATTACGTCAAGCGCTTCATAAGGTGAAAGAGCTTTTCTATAAATTCTTGGCTCTGTCAATGCGAAGTATGCATCAATAATCAAGATAATTTGAGATGATAATGGAATATCGTTTCCTGCCAATTTGTTTGGATAGCCAGAACCGTCCCAATTTTCGTGGTGTTTTTCAATAATTGGGATAATATCTTTTACGTTTGAAATTGGTTCTAACAAGTCGTGAGCAGCCAAACGAGGGTGATTTTCAATATAAGCACGTTCCTCATCTGTCAATGGACCGTCTTTTTGCAAAATTTCTTGAGGCAACATTAAGTTACCTACGTCATACAACAACATAGCAACACGAAGTTTATCGGCATCATCTTTTTCAAGCTCAAAACGTCTTGCAAGTGTAGTTGCCATAACAACTTTAGATTTTGATGAACCTAGTGTATGCAGTGGGTTATAAGTTGTTGCAAGTGTGTCTGCAACTGAATATAAAGTATCTTTTGGATTTGAATTTTGTTCGATTGCCATTTGTAATTTTTTAGTCAAATCATGTTTAACTTCGTCTGAAACATTAATTCTGCCTGTTGCAAGAATATCATTAAACGCATTAAGTGCAACCTCTTGCCATGAAACTTCTGAAATCGGAGTTGCAAGCGTAACTTGGTTTCTGCCGTTACGTTTTGAGTGATACATTGCTTGGTCAGCAAGCTCCATCAATTCTTCGACATTATTTGCGTGTTCTAAGAAGGTCGCAACCCCCAAACTTGCGGTAATTGTGCCGACTGTTTCAATTGGAGTTGCTTCAATCGCTTTTCTGATACGTTCTGCGGCAATCATTGCACCTTTAGAATCAATACCAGGAAGAAGAACATCAAATTCTTCACCACCAATACGAGCTGGAACGTCGATAGAACGGGCGTTTTGTTTTAATACACTTGCAATTTGTTTAATCGCTAAGTCGCCGTAAACGTGACCATACTTATCGTTGATTTGTTTCAAGTGGTCTAAGTCAATACCGATAATTGAGAACGGCTGTTTTTGACGGTTAGCACGAGTAAATTCTTTTTCGATAGAATCTTCAAAATAACGACGGTTATACAATGTTGTCAATGGGTCTGTAACCGCTTGTTCTCTAACCATTTGAAATAAGTCTGCAATTGTGATTGCAAGTTCAATTTGTTGAGCAAAAATGTTTAAGAAATCTAATTCAGCCTCAGTTGCCTCAAGTCGTTGAGATAAAACGATTAGGATACCAAAATGGTTCATTTTTGAAAGAGGTACTAACATAAATGAGCGACAAGCTGTTTCGCTAAGTAATTCTTCAACCTTGTCTTCTGGTAAATCTGGAGCAATAGAATTTAAACCTGCTCTTAAATCTGTACTTTGTAAAATTTCTTTGTTTCTTAAAACTGCCTTGATAATAGAGGCTTGTTCAAAATTCATACGTTGAGTGTTTATTGGAGTTTCAAGGTGTTTGTTAATTTCGTCAAAAAGGTTTCCATTTGAACTTGCCATAACTGTGAAATATTCACCGTTTTCGTCATTACGACGTTGCAAAATGCAAGAATGCAAGTAACCCAATTCGCCTTGAAGGTTGTTTACTGTTGTATCAAGGATACTTGAAAGAGGTTTTGAAGAGTTCATCATTTCCCAAATATGTTGCAATGTCAACATACGGCGGTTTGCTTCGTTCAACTCGTTTGTACGTTCTTCAATCTCTTGTTCAAGTTGTGCGTTACGTTCATAAATTTCTAAAAAATCTTTTTTACCGCTGTACAAGTGGTTTTCGATTTCGCTAACTTGATTTGTAAATTCTTTAAATTTGTCAAATATACCCATAGATTGCCCTCGATATTGTTTCTAAATTATACAACATTTATTCAAATCCGTAAAATATTTAGTTAAGTTTGTTTAAATTTTTATGACTTTTTAAAATTTATCATTAAATAAGTCATACAGAAATATGAAATTTCAATAAGAGTGTTCATTAAAACGATGTCTATATTGTAAAATGTAATTGGAGCGAGGATATATAAATTGTTTGAATCATTAAGAGTTGGACCACAACTTACACCTAAAAATAATCAAATAATTAAGCGCAATGAAGAGGATGAGGCTAAAAAGAAAGCCAATGAAGCTGAAGGCGAAGCAAAACAAGGTTCACACCTTGCTCAAAGCCGTGGCCTAAAATACGTTGAAGATTTACAAAACGGTAAACACCCTCAAAATCCTAATGTTGGTGGCAATAACTATGCCTACAACAATCAAGTTCAAAATGCGCAAATGGCTCGCCCAATGGCAAGACCAATGCAACGACCTATGAATAATCAAATGGGCGTTGGTATGAATCGTCCAATGAGCGCTGGTCAAATGGCTGGCGCAAGACCTATGGGTGGTGTTCAGCAACCTGTTCAAACTCAAGGTGCTCAAGCTCCTCAAGGTGTTTCAGGCTCATCTAAAATGATTAGCCCTAAAATTAACATTGCTCAAGTAATCGGCGATTTTAAAAATACAGCTAAAGCTATCGGAACTCCAGAAGATATCTACGAAGAAGTTGATACTTACTTAGGCTTAGTCGAAAAAACTACTAAAAAAGATACTCCAAACGTTAAAGCAGTTCAATCTAACTTGCGTAATGCGGCAGGACTTTTAGACAAATATATTTCTGATACACTAAACAAAGATTCAAAAGTAGTTGAAAACTGGGTTGAAGCAATCTTCTTGCAACAAGTTGATTACAAATATAACACAGAAGACGTTAACGAAGCCTTCTTGGTTAAAATGCCTGAAGATAACAAAAAAGCAGAAGGTGCAGAACAAGCTCAATCACAACAAGTACAAAATGCTGAACCTCAAAAACCTAAAATGGATAGTGAATTAAAACAACTATTCAAAGATGGTAAATCAGCATCAAAAGCTAAAGACAGTGTTACAGCTTTATCAACTTTCCAAAGAGCAATTAATCGCTCAATTGAGCTTGGTGACACAGAATCTCAAGCAAAAATTACATTTGAAGTGGCTCAAGTTTATGACCACGATGATGATTTGCCAAGAGCTTTAGAAAATTACAACAAAGCTATCGAAACAACAACTGATAACAACGTAAAAGTTAAAGCACACTACTCAATGGCTCAAATTTACGACGATGTAAAACAATTTAAACCTGCAATTGAACATTATATGGCGGCAATTTCTTTTGCTGGTGAAACAGATAACTTTAAAGCACAAACTCAATCTTTGACAAAAATCGGAAATATGTATTCTGATAAATACGACAAAGAAGCGTTTAATGTTTACGAAGATGCAAAAATGGTTGCAGATGAAAGCAAAGATGCGTCAGTTAAAGGTTATGTTTCAAGTTCAATCGCCAATGCTTATAACAAATTTAACAGACCTGAAAAGGCTATGCGTTATTATTCCGATGCGGTTAAAAACTACAAACAAGCTGGTTCTGATGAAAAAGTAGCGATAAATTATAAAAAAGCAGGCGAATTAATGCAAGATTACCAAAGAATGGACAAGGGTAAAAACTTAATTCAAAAAGCTATTTTATACGCTAAAAAAGCCAATAATGAAAATCTTGTAAAAGAATTAGAAAAAGATTTACAAGTTGCATAAATTTAAAAGGTGTTTTAAACACGCAGAAAAACAAACTCTCACATTCTCTGAGAGTTTGTTTTTAACTTTATAAATCTTGAGCTTAGAAATTAGCCACGTAATTTTAGTTTTTTAACTAAAGCTCTGTAGCCATCTAAGTTGATATCTTTTAAGTATGCTAATAATCTTTTTCTTTTACCTACCATCATTAACAAACCACGTTTTGTAGAGAAATCTTTTTTGTTCAATTTCATGTGTTCTGTCAAATCAGTGATTTTTTTGCTTAGCATAGCGATTTGAACTTCTGCTGAGCCTGTATCTTTTTCATTAGCACCGAATTTTTTAACAATTTCTTTTTTGTTTTCTAAGTTAATTGACATATTCCGACTTTCCTTTATTTCTAAAAAATCTGTTTCTTAAGTCTATGATAGTATGTCAAGAAAAAAAATCAACACCTAATTTTACGCATGTAACAAAATTTGAAGATTAAGCTAAGTCAAGAATGTTAATTCTGCTTGCTTTGTTTGCGTTGCCAGCGTGGAATAAGTATAAATCTAATTGTAAATCTTTTTTGCTTCTGTTTGTTGTAAATTCTTTTTTTGCTAATTTGTATTCTTTTTCTTGTTCTTCGTATTTAACATCAGTTTTGTCTAAACTGTTGAATTTAGAACGTTCCATTAAAAATACAGATGCAGCTTTGTTGTATGCTTTTAATTGTTCTTTATATTTTGCTTCGTAAATGCTTGCTTTTTCATTTAATTCAGAGCGTCTAGCTTCTTGTTCTTTTTTCATCTCAGCAATTTTAGCTTCGCCAGCATTTTCTTTTTTGCTGAATGGATTTGAAGCGTATGATGAAAATTCTAAAGCCATTTTAATAATCCTCTTTACTCTCTGTATATATATAAAGTATTTTTGTGTTTAAAAATTGCCTATTTAGTATTGACACGGGATTGAACTGTTTTAGGATTTAATATTATTGTTATTTTGAACTTGTTTCAGAATCTCATGTTGCAGAGACTCTAAAATAAATTCATGGTGACATAAGCTGTAAATTTTATTCATGTTAAAATAGGTGTATGATTAATCGTTATTGTTTAGACAAAATGAAACAAATTTGGGAAATGCAATCCAAATTTGAATACTATTTGAAGGTGGAGCTTGCAGTGTGTGAAGCATACGCGCAAATGGGCGAAATTCCACTTGATGCGTTAGAGCAAATTAAGCGCGATGCAAAATTTGACTTGAAACGTATCGACGAAATTGAAGCGGAAGTTCATCACGATGTAATAGCGTTTTTAACCTGCGTGAATGAAAGTTTAGGCGAAAATGCAAAGTATATGCATAAAGGTTTGACTAGCTCTGACGTTATTGATACAGCTTATGCACTTCAAATTAAAGATGCTTCACAAATTATTTCAGATGATTTAGTAAAAGTCATTGTAACCTTAAAAGCTATGGCTAAAAAATACAAAGACACTGTTTGTATAGGACGTTCTCACGGTATTCATGCTGAGGTTACAACTTTTGGAATAAAACTTTTGAACTGGGTAGATTCTTTTGAAAGAGCTTACAAAAACTTTTTAATTGCAACAGAAGATATTACCATGGGACAAATTTCAGGACCTGTTGGAACGTACAGCAATGTTCCAATGGAGGTTGAAACTCTAACTTGCGAAAATTTGGGTTTGAAATCTGCAAGAATTTCTACTCAAGTAATTTCAAGAGATGTGTATGCAAGATATATGAACGAATTGGCTATGATTGCAACAATTGTAGAACAATTTGCAACAGAGATTAGAAATTTACAAAGAACTGAAATTTTTGAGGTACAAGAAGGTTTTTCTTCTCATCAAAAAGGTTCTTCTGCAATGCCTCACAAGCGAAATCCAGTTTTGTGTGAAAACTTGTGCGGACTTGCAAGAGTTGTTAGAGGCAATGCAACGACTGAAATGCAAAATGTTGTTTTGTGGCACGAAAGAGATATTTCGCATAGTTCTGCAGAACGCATAATTTTCCCTGACAGTACGATTTTGGTAGATTTTATCTTAAATCGATTCAATTCTGTTTTAGAGAATTTAGTTGTTTATGAAAAAAATATGGAACGAAATACAAAGCTTTATGGTGGCGTAGTTTTTTCGCAAAAAGTTATGCTAAAACTTACCGAAAAAGGCTTGTCCCGTGAAGAAGCTTATGAGATTGTTCAACAAAATGCTCTTAAAGCAATAGACAATAACGGAGATTTTGAACAAAATCTTCTAATTGATGAAAGAGTTACTTCAAAATTATCACCGACAGAAATTGCGGAATGTTTTGATGTTTCAGCATATTTAAAAAATGTAGATGCAATATTTGCAAAATTTTAAATATGTACTAAAATGATATAAATACACGTGTTAAATATAGGTACAAATATAAATGGATAAATTGAATATTCCAGAACCAGTGAAGGTTTTTTTATCATCATCAAAGTTTATTAACAGCACATTTTTTATTGTGTTCTGTGTTTTGATGACATTAATTATCTCGTTCCAAAACTTTTTGTTCCAACAAATTGTAGAAAATGGAATCAGTAAAAAAGATATTATTGCACAAAAGACCATTACTGTTGAGGATACAAGACGTACAGAACAACGCAGAAAAGAAGTTGCTCAAAAAGTTGATCCTATTCTAACTGTTACAGAAGATGATTTTATCAAAAATAACTTGTCATCTTTGCAAAATTCAATTGTAAAAATTAGACAAAAGGATAAAGATGCAAACGTAAAACGTGAAGAAATGTCGTTATTGTTTGATAATGAAGATGGAAACAAATCTAACGTTGTGTTTTATCTTTTAAAAATTCCAGATGAAAATTTAAAAATATTATTTGACAAGTCGAACATTACATTAATGAATGTTTTAAGCGCAGGTATTTCAGAAAAAGATGTGGAAAGACATGTCCTTAAAAACTTAATCAGACACCACTTGCCTTCTGAAACATCAAGATATCAAGGTACAATGATTACTTCACTTTTAGAACAAGTAATTGTTCCAAACCTTGTAGTTGACGAATTTGCAACAGAAATTGCGAGAAAAAATGCCCAAAATGCGGTTAAACCTTACGAAGTTACCTTTGAAAAAGGTGACAAAATCTTATTTGAAGGTGAACCAGTTACAAAATTAAAAAGAGATGCTCTAAGAGTTGCTGGTTACAACTTGGTTGAATTAAATTGGCAAGGTTTGTTAGGAATATTCTTAGTTACAGTCTTTTCAACCTTGATATTCGTATTTTACAAAAGCCAATTCAAAAAGAATTTATCAATCAATCAGTTAATGGTTGTTGCAATACTATCTTTAATTTTGGCATTTATTACAGTTGCATTGCCAACAGGCTTCTCGCCTTATATTCTGCCATTCCCTGCGTTTATTATAATTGTTTCAATTTTCACAACCCCAAGTGTTGCGTTTATTGCATCAGCCTTATTGTTATCTATTATAACTTTGGGTATGCACTATGATATTCAATTTATGACTTCGTTCACTTTGTTGAACTTGGTAGCTTCAATTTTTATGTTGAATATCAACTTTACAAGACGATTTGACCTAATAAAAGCCGGTATTTATATTGCTTGTACAGGTGTTTTATTTGTTTCAAGTATTTATATGCTTGAAAAATTCTTGATTGATATTGAAAATGTTTTAATCGTTAGAGATGCAAGTTTTGTATTCTTAAACGGTATTTTAAGCAGTATGGTTGCATTAGGTTTCTTACCTGTTTTAGAAAGTCTTTTCAAAATTGTAACTCCTTATGGCTTGGCTGAACTTGCAGACCATAACCAACCAATTTTGAAACGTTTACAAATGGAAGCTCCAGGAACTTATCACCACAGTTTAATGGTTGCAAACTTGTGTGAAGCTGCAGCAGAAGCAATTGGTGCAAATCCTATTTTGGCAAAAGTTGGAGCTTATTACCATGATATCGGTAAATTAAAAAGACCGTTATTCTTCGTTGAAAACCAATCTCAATTCGGAATAGAAAATCCACATAAAAAATTAAACTCAAGATTGAGCAAAATGGTAGTTACCGCTCATACAAAAGACGGTGTTGATATTGCAAAAGAATACCACTTGCCACCAATCATTAATGATTTTATTCTGCAACACCACGGTGATAGTTTAGCAAGCTATTTCTACAACCAAGCTATTAAAGAAGAAGGTGCTGAAAACGTAAAAGAAGAACAATTCCGTTATTCAGGTCCAAAACCTCAAACTAAAGAGGCTGCAATTCTTATGATTGCCGATGCTGTTGAGGCTGCTGTAAGAGCTATGAAGGCTAGCACTACAGAAGAAATTGAAGCCATTATTGATAAAATTATTGATGAACGTGTTAACGATAATCAACTTTCAGAATGTCCGTTGACATTGGCTGATTTAAAGACTATTTCAACAACCTTCACAAGAATTTTGAGAGGTAATCAACACGATAGAATTAAATATCATGAAGATATTGTTGATGAATTAGACAAATCACAAGTAATTTTGCCATCTCATATTCATATAATGGATAAAGAAATGGAAGAAAAAGTTAAAAAATTAGAGCAAGGTAACAATGAAAAAACCGACAATTAATATTTTTAGCGAAAATATATACGAAGGTTGGCAAGTTAATGAGGCAAAGCTAATCGAAATCGGACGTAAAATCTTAGAATATTATATGCTAAGAGCAGATATTTACGACCATAGCTGTTTAAAACCTCATATTTATGACACAATTTCTTTCGATATTTTATATTGTGACGGTGCAAAAACTCACGAAATAAATAGAGAATATCGTGATAAGGATTACGTTGCGGACATCATTACTTTTGCTATTTTTGCAGATACTCCTGTTGAAGAGCGGATTGTTTTTGATGGTGAAATTAACCTAGGTGAAATAATTTTAGCTTTGGATAAAATTACACAAAGCGCTCAAGAAAAAGGAGTTACAAAAGAAGAAGAACTATGTTTCTTGTTAGCCCACGGAATTATGCACTTGTTGGGTTTTGACCACCAAACAGAAGATGATTATAATTTTGTAGTAGAAGCGCAAAAAATGGCTTTGAATAAAATAAAGGATAAAAATGTCTAAGTTTAAATCTCAAGGTTATTTGAATACATTTAAAAATGCTGGACGAGGAGTTAGGCTTTCACTGAAAAGTGAAAAAAATATTCGTCTACACTGTATTTCGGCGTTTTTAGTAATTTTATTCGCTCTACTTTTAAAAATGAGTGTGACTAAAATCTGTATTTTAATTATCGCAATTTCAAATGTTATGGTTGCTGAGTTTATTAATACAGGCTTGGAATTTGGGTTAGATGCAGTGTTTAAAAATAGATATTCAAAACTTGTAGGCATGGCAAAAGATATTGCCGCTGGAGCTGTAATTGTAGCATCTATTTTCAGCGCAATAATTGGTGTTTTGTTATTTGGCTCTGAAATTCTAAAATATTTTTCTATTCAACCTTACTAGCGCCAGTTTTTTCAACGGTTAAAGTTCTGATATCACAGTGAACATTCAAATTATCCCAAATTTCTTTAACAGTTTGGTAAATTTTTTCGATATTATTTTTTTGTGAAATGATTACAATTGAAGGTCCAGCACCGCTGATTACAGTACCCAAAACATTTTCTTCATGTTTTAAAGCTTCTTTTATTTCTTTAAATCCAGGGATTAATTTTTCTCTATATGGTTGATGTAATCTATCTTCAAGAGCGCTTTTCATTAATTTTGCATCAATTGTATCAATTGCGTGTAAAAGCATTGCAAGTCTACGTGCATTAAATTTAGCATCTTCCATAGGAACTTTGTCAGGAAGAACAGAACGAGAAATGTTTGTTGCAAGCTCAAAGTCTGGAATGCAAACTGTAATGTGCCAATCTTCTGGCCAATCAAGTTTTCGATAAATTACAGAACCGTCATCTTCCATTGAAGACATAACAAGTCCACCCAAAATTGCTGGTACAACATTATCTGGGTGACCTTCTGCCTCTGTTGCGATTGATAAAAGAGCTGCTTCATCTGCTGGATTGCCTAATAAATCGTTAGCTGCCATTAAACCGCCTACGATTACAGATGCAGAACTGCCTAACCCTTTTGCAATTGGAATACTTGATTTAATGTTAATTTTAATCTCGTTAGGGTCTTGTCCTACAAGGTTATAAAGCATTTCTACTGCTTTATAAACAATATTGTCTTTGTCGTTTGGAATGTTATCTAATTCTTCAATTAATTCAGCATTTTCAAAGTCTTTCATAACGTTAACTTCAATGCCTGTGCTTGGCATTACTGTTTCTTCAATAGTTATGATGTTATAAATTGGCAAAGCCAAACCAAGGCAATCAAATCCTGGTCCTAAATTTGCTGTTGTTGCTGGTACTTTGTAACTTACTTTCATAATTCCCTATTTTAACATTGCTACGTTAGTTCTACCGAATTTTGCAGACAGGTCATCAATGTGGTGAACGATATACACTGAAGGTTCTAAATCTTTGTTATTTAAGTCGATTATAGCGCCCCAGTCCGCTCTGCCGTGATGAGCTGCAATCATTCTTGCTACTTCCTTAAATCCTTTACTCATGCATAATGAGTACCCGAACTGAGAGTGGGTTAACCAATCTTTTTTAAATTCTTCATTATAATCAATCAAACCAGTTTCTGTGTCAACTGTGTACTCATAAATTTTACCAATATCGTGTAAGATACAAGCGGTGTAAACATCGTCTGAATTTAGTTTTTGGAATGATGTTTCAATAATTTTGTCTGCTAGGCGTAAACATTCAACAGTATGTACCAAAAGTCCACCAAGGAAATTGTGATGCATTAATTTTGCCGCAGGTGCATTCTTAAATTCTTGCTCGTGTGTAGCGAAAAATTCTTTTAAGAAAGTTCGCATTTCTTCATTTTTAACTTTTTCAAAATATGAAGTTAACTCTGTGTAGTATTCATTTGTTTGTTCTGGAGTTAAGCCTGTCATAGCTTCTTCAATTAATTCTAATGCTGAAACTAGGCAGTTATTATATTTTTCGTTAAATGTTGCAGAT
>ERZ808275.636-NODE-636-length-12620-cov-3.908158_pt1 | contig 12620 bp, 15 predicted proteins | sample MGYA00520894_ERZ808275 | MGnify/ENA primary metagenome ERZ808275 (study PRJEB31516, sample SAMN03275598) | gut metagenome | biome: mammalia-associated habitat; material: feces | host: Papio cynocephalus | place: Kenya | collected 2012-08-03 ...
TGGATACCAAAAAGCGTCGATTGCCTAACGCGCACGCGCGTATTAACTGTACTAGCCGATTGATACAGCTGAAAAATTTTTGATCGGATTTCGATATAGTCTGATTTCGGACTATAAAATGCGAATTATTCGCAAATTTGGCTGTATCGTTGGAAAAGTGCTATTTTCAGGCGTTTTTGATACTACCAGCATTTTCTAGGACGGGGGATGGGATATGGATGAAACTGGTAGAAATGGGAGAAAATGGCATGTAGCACTACAAACCACACACCTTGTAACAGTATCGCATCCATTATCAACAAATCGCAAACCACATGGCTTGTAACAACATCATATCAATTATTATCTCTGCCAATTGGGGGGGGTTATTTTTTCTTATAAACATTAAAAATTTTCCACCATGACATAATTTACAATCTATTAACAAATAGATAAACAGAATATGGTATAATATTAGAATGAAGAAATTACAACCCCTCAAAATATCCATATTTTATATGGCGCAAAAATCTGCCCCAAAACGCCATATATGTATATAGGTATATTATATATAGGGTTTGGGGGCAGATTTTCAATCCGCCCATTAGTTTATTAAGATTAGGCAAGAGAAAAGCTAGTCGCTTTTCATCTTGGGCAGGACATGGGGCAAATCACATTATGTAAACCACAAAGAGAAAGGATGATAAATTGTATAATTTTAGTAAAGAGCAAGAGGCGCAAATCGCAGAAAGAGCAAAGTCTTTAATTGGCCAACCAATGAGATACTCTGAATTATGTCGTTCACTAGGGGTTAAGCCTGAAACTGCTGGTAAAAAGAAGGCGCGACAACTTAGAGACTTTAACAATCTATTTGACTATTCAATCGAGCCAAATGGCAAGCAAGTAAAATATGTTGTCACCAAGGTATATTCAGAGCCGCTCCTTCCATACTATGATAAAGATGAATGGTATTCGGCTATTAAAACTCGTGTGTGTGAAATTCTGCGCGACAATAACTATCAAATAACATGGTTTACAAAAACACCACTTCTTAGAAATTTAGGTGCGGTCAATGATAACTATGCTGTTATTATGAATTTAACAAAGCGGTTACAACTCGAAGATGTCTTGGGGCGCGAAATGACTATTGACCATGAAGTGTGCCGCATCTTTGGCAACCTGCTGTCCGATAGAATTTACGACGCACTTAATCGAATGGCGGAGAATGAGAAAATTATAGCATATACAGACGGCTATGTTGTCAGATATACAAAAGACGGATTGCCTCAATATTATCTTGTCCCAATGATTAAAGCTGAAGACAATAATCTTGTTAAGTCTGACCTTGGTGAATATTTGCGTAACTTAGAGATAAAGGCAATCGATGACGCCATTCAGCAAAACAATCCAGATATTCTCAAATATAGCCATTCTATCAATAGGGACTTTTATAAGCATCTGTATTATGACGATGTAGAGCAATATCTATCCAATGCGTTTTCCACCACTGAAGTTCAACAATATCTATCGGAACAAGGCGTTGATTTCGACAATATCAAAGGTGTGTATTCAGTAAAATTCATCACGCCAATCCAGCGACAAATTGAATCAGAATTAAAGTGGTTGGGACAATCACAAAAAATTATCAACGAGGCGGCAAAAGAAAAATTGATAACAACAAAAAGCAAGGAATTAAAGCGGTATGAAGCAATGAAAAAAGGATTGATAGATATTTGTATTGATTTATCAACTGAGACTAAATATGAGGATATGATTAAAGAGGACGGGAATTAACCGTCCTCTTTTCTTTCTCCGTATCTACAAAAATCATCTGGATCATGAAGCGGTTTTCGTTGCCCATTACAACTATATAATCCATCAAAGTCGAGCATCATGTGTGCCTTCTTACAATCCTTACATCTGACAACCGACACAGCATCAACTACCGGCGCGTCATTCAACCAATCCTCTATACCTTTTCTTGACTTAAAGCCAGTACGATATAGGGTTTCTTTGATATATTCAGAATCTAAGTCAATCAGTCGCATTATCAATCAATCCTTTCTTTTGGTGGATTTGGTAGCGACATCCAAGCTAACACTTTAGCATTGCGTCCATTTGCCACTTCGCCACCCCAATTACCATTATATTGATACCCTATGCCATATTTTCGATACATACAGTTGTATTCACCATATCTCCAATATTCATACCAGCAAAGTATATCTTCACCATCAGGCGGCAATTTATCTTTTACATCAATCCAGTCTGTCATTTAATCAATCCTTTCTTCAGCAATTCCATCTGCTGTACTATAGCATATATTCTTAATACCCAGCTCTTTGATATATCGCATACAAGCAGGGCATGGACGTGCCATTGCTTTGTTGCCATTTGCATATTCACGATATATATAAAGCGTGGTCTTATCAAAATCAATATCCAGATATTTTACTTTGCTCAATGCCCGAATTTCTGCGTGGAGCGAGTTGACTACGCCACTCTGATCTGGGTTAAAATCGCGCTCTGCATTGAGCCGCTTTTGGAGTGGGCTTGTTTTGGTGCTATTACATCCTGTAGCAAGCAATATGCCCTTATAATATAGCGCCGCCCCAAGATGATAGCGCGGGAACGCCGATTCATAGCTGGCTCGTCGGGCTGATTCAATGCCACGCTTAGTTCTCTGGTTCATGATATTCGTCCATTTTTGCGCCACAGTTGGGGCAATAATTATATCTTCGTTTGCCATTTACCACAACGGCTTTTTTGTACGGAACTACACACTTGCATTTACTACACTTGAAATAGTGAGCTTGAGGATATTCAATCCAATGTCCATATACCGATGGCGCAACATTTGCTTTTGGTATTCCCATAATCACATTGTTTACGGCAGCGCTATAACAATCTGGCGCAAATTTCTGTAAATTATCAATCAGTGTTTCTCTATCAATATAATCAGCCATTATTCATCTACCTCATATCCCAATTCAATCAATGTCATAATGGCATAATTAGCCATATCAAGCAACGTGTCCTCAATCTTTTCGTCTTTGACCTGAGCATCATGCGCCACAGCAAGCGACATAAGCCGGTTCATTTTATCACTCAGGCGGGTCACAGCGCTGATAATGCCGAGCTTCTTGAACGTATCACCAAATGAATCACCATAGTCATGATTCTTAGCTTTATAGACCGTATTGAGCTTCTGGCAGATAGCATAGTGACGCGCCACCTTAGGGTCAATATGTAACTTGAGGTCATCTGGTTCTGCGTCACAACATTCATCAACAGCGTTTTCATAAGCGGCTGGGTCAAATTTTTCCAAGCGCTTACACAATTCATTGAGCTTTTCGTTATCCATCTCTTCAAAATCACACCCATAGTTGTCACTGTTATTAAATGAGCATCCATCACAAGTATCGCCGCAATGGTCACAATACCATTCAAGTACATTAACTTTTTCTTCTCTTGTCATATTATTTATCCTCCTCATTGTCTCCGCAATCTTCATCTACAAAATGGACATCGGCGTTAAAAATTTCTCTCAGCACTTCAATAGCCTCTTTTGGCTCAATGCGGAAAAATTCCCTATCAGGATTAACCCGCTCTTTGTCAAAATATTTGTGCATCTGCGATTCAAGCTCAAAACAATCATCGCTGAACACGAAGCAATGAGCTTTGTACGGTTCTGGTAAGCTGCTCGAGCTGAGTTCGCGCACCCTGATAGTAGGGTTCAATCTTCTGGTTGCGCCTAGTTTTACTAATCCGGGTAGGCTTGGCGAGCTGATCACATATAGCCAACCAGCTTTGCTATGCGCCTCACGATACGCAATAGAATCAAGCCGCTTGTCAATGCTTGCAAGTTGTGCCTTAATCTCATTGCGCTCATCATCTGTTAGCGCCTTGCTAAATGCAATATTCATTGCTTTCTTTTCCTCAATGAGTTTGGCGCGTTCTCTGGCAATATCGGCCAACAACTGCTCTTGTTCTCTAAGCAGCCGCTTTTCTTCTCTGATTTTGGCCGTTTCTTCTTTCTTTTTAACCTTGATGGCCAAGTTAACATCAAACATATCAAGCCGCGCTTTGACATATTCAGCATTAAGTGCCAATCCAACCTTGCCAGCTTTAGACTGATAAGAATTAAATTTATTCTTAATCAATTCTTTACTCTTTGCAATATTGCCTGTTGTCAACGATTTTTCTTTGCTATCAATATAACCTGACATTGCATAAACCAAACCGCGTCCATACACGTCTTGCATTTCCTTGCCGCGTCTATCAGAGCCATTGAGTGTATATCCTTGCTCGATGCGATACAGACCGGTATTTACAGCAGATTCAATCTTGCTCTGTAACTCATAGCGCCGATGCTCAAGCTCGTCAAGCGAATCTTGATAGTATGGGATATTATAATCTTGCATTTCTTCAATAATGTGGATTTGGCCGTTTAGAATATCGAGTACGGATTGAGCTTCCCTTGCCATAATTTCTGCATTTTCTGCCGACTTACGACTTTTTTCTTCTTTTGTCTCAAGAGAATCAATTTCTTTATATAGCTCTTGAATCTTAAATTTTAGCAGTTCGATATAATGTTCAGTTTCTTTCTTTTTCTTGTTCAACTTGAAAATCTCGAACATTTTTAGCCGCCTCCTTATCAAAAATTTTGTCAATATATTTATCAAAATCCAATGGATTATTGCTCTTTGCTAAAATCTGCTTGGTGTTGATATTATATAGCTCGAATTGCCCATTGCCGCAATCGTTCACAATCCAATCGGTATCGCCATATTGGACACGTGGGTTAATTTTCTTTGTTCTTGGCATTGTTTTCACCTCATGGCCAAATTATACCACAGCTCGCGTCGCTTGTCAAGAACAATTTCATTTACAATTCGTTTACAATTTGACGGTTTTCCCCCTACAACCCCTTTTCTATAAAAAATAATTATTATTACAGTATATACTGTTAATACTTATATATTACTATACTAGATTATATCATAGAAGCAATAGAATGTCAAGAGGAAAATTTTTATTTTTGCTATTGACAAATAGAAAAATTTGTGATATACTATAAATAATTAAATACGTTAGTATTTAATTATACCTTATAGGGGGTTATAGGGGGATAAATTTTAGACCGATATTTCTACTTGACAAATATCAAGTTATATGATATAATGGCATTAAGCTCAAAGGAGGCTAATAAATATATGGAATTTAAGGAAATTGAGTTTAATTCACAGGGTATTAGAACTGTTGTCGTTGATAATCAACAATGGTTTTGTGTGAAAGACGTATGTGGGGTATTTGGTGTCGTAGATTATAAACGGGTTATTTCTCGGCTGAAGGATAACGAAAAGATGGTAATTGGGTGGCGCGACGCGCACCCTAATTCAGTTAAACGCGGCAACCCCAATATTGCAATGACAAACGAGCCGGGTTTATATAGAATTATTTTTTCTCTCGAACCGAAAAATGTTCGTGGCAAGAAGCCAGAAGAAATTGAAGAACGCATCAAGAAGGTTGAAGAATTTAAGACATGGGTATATCACGATGTGTTGCCCTCTATTCGCAAAGACGGTCAATACATTGATGATACTGGAATGTTCGAGGCTTATTGTCCAATCAAGTTTGACCGCGCTTATTGTTATAAGCTGATGCGCGACATTATCCGAGCCAACAACATGAACAATCATAACGCCGACAATGCTTGGCGCGATATGTATATTGGGTTCAGCAAGCAGCTTGGTTATAATATCAATACTAAGGCGGTTGCCGAGCACAAGACGAAGATTGAGTGGATTGCAGATAATGGACTGATGGAGGAATTTTGCAAGTTTATTCAGTCACAGGAAAGAGGTGATACAACGAATTGTGGAGCGAAATGAGCTACAACTGGTATCGGTGCGACGATACTGAGCCAGAGGTGTGGGATGATGAATATGAGCTAACTGAGCGCGATTGGGTGCTTTGGATATATGGGAGTTCAGAAAATGAATTAGAGGTGATTTGCTAAGTGCCATTGACAGAATTTTGCTTCATCCCTTCCGTTGCAACAGATGCTTTCTACACGCCAGACGAACAAGTAATTCATAATCGTCTTGTTAAATTATATACATTGCGTATGCGAGAAAAAGATGGACAAAATCGCAAATGGCGTTTAGCATCTATCAATCGTGTAATCAAGAAACATAAAGACGTGCTTGTCGGATTGCTTAAAAAATCTCTTGAAGATAACATTACGAGAGAACTTAATCCAGATGCAGTAACAGATAAAACGATTATCAACTTGTTCTGCTCCGAGTTGACCCGCAGTCTTGACATTAAGACATTTGAGCGAAGTGATAAAATAATCATCGTCAATGTGTTCTTTTTTGAAATTCTTAACAGCATTATTCATAATGGGTTCAACTATAAGGGCGACCACTACATTTTCTACTCATGCGGCGCTGGTATGATACGCACAAAGCGATTTATGGCCGTTAGAGAAAAAGATTATCTGGAAGTTCAACAGACATTGATGTGCGGCTTAACCATCGATTCAATTAACGCTCAGGGCGGTATGAATGAAAACAAGCTGTTGAGCTATAAGAGCCTTATGGCATCTGCAACAGACAGAATGGACGATTTTGATATAGACCGATGTATTGTAGTGGATGATTTTGAGATGCCGGTAACTGCCGAGTCAGATTTTATTGATTATACGGATTATAGTATTACTCGCAAGGTGTCTGAGACGGTTATAGCCGAAACTGACGGGTGGGGTATGTGTTGTAAGCCCGGATTCAAGACACAAATCATACGCGGCCCGTGGATAAAAGGACTGGTGTCTTATTTCGATTTCAGAGGGTGGCTTAGAGAATATTGTCCCGCTAATGATTGGGTTGTTACGGATATATATGGCAAAGAGTGGAAAATCATCGAAGATGATATTCAGTATATCTTGACGAAATCGATGTTTAAGTTGTATAAATTCTATCCTAGCTGGTTCTGTTATAAGTCAAACTTCAAGAGTTATGGTTGTCACTTCGGTTGCTGCAAAGTCGAGGAGGACTATATTCCAAAGGCGCGAATCAACTATCAGATGCTTCAGTCGTTAAGTGATATGACGGATAATGAGATTGAGCGACTTATCGCGAAGACAGTGGATGAAATTGATAGTGTTGGGCGTGACTATCAAACAACGATGCGATTACTTGGAGCAACTGAGAACAATCAGACAAAAACAGCCATGCAAGAGGCGTTGACGATTTATCCTGAGTTGTTCAAGGACGTTTACAACAGGGAGCTGCTGAAGCAAACTAAGAAAAGTCTGGTAAAGCAAGCAAAGGGCGGCAGATTGAGAATCAATGGTAAATACTTGTTCATATCACCTGATCCTGTGGCGTTCTGTGAGTGGTTATTCAAGGGTGAACAATTCCCAACTGGATTGCTTGAGAATGGTGAAGTGTATACCAATCAATTCAAGGATGGTGACGAGCTTGATTGTCTGAGAAGTCCCCATCTTTATCAAGAGCACGCTGTTCGTGTCAACAAGCGAAATGAATTGACTGATAAATGGTTAGGTGGTACAAAGTGTGTTTATTTTAGTTGTCATGACATGATTAGCCGTATCTTGCAGCAGGATTTTGACGGAGATATTAGCCTAGTTGTTAAAGATAGAACGTTGACAACTGTAGCAAAGCGCAATATGCAAGGGATTGTTCCGCTGTCATATGACCTTAAAAAAGCTCGTGGCGGTATTATTGACGCAGACAGGCTATATGAAGGTGTAAGTACAGCATATACAGGAGGCTCAATCGGTCCAATTAGTAACTCTATCAGTAAGGTAAAAAATGCCAATGGCGGCAAGATGACCGAGGAACAAATCAGAGTTATTGCTTGGTTGACAATGAAAAATAATCAAGTCATAGATTAAATGATAGTCCACTCATATGGCGACATATGATGTGAATGATGGTGAACCTACAAATGTAGGGTGTGCGGCATATGCCGTGCTAACGGTAAAACCCTAAACGCATAAAGCGCATGGCAATACCGTGGCAAGCGAATGTTTGATGTTATCATAAAAGAAAGGAGGTTTAGGTGTGAGATCAAATGAAATTAAAATAGGTGATAAATTTGAAAAATTGACAGTTGTTGAATTACCAGACAAAAGAAATAAAGAAGGCAAATTACTTGTAATATGTAGGTGTGATTGCGGCAATGTTGTCGAGGTTGTTAAATACAAATTAGTCCAGCAGTATAAGCCAATTCGTTCTTGTGGGTGTTTGAGACTTGAGAGAGTTCATCAGAACAAAACTCGTCATGGAGAGTCTGGTGGTGCGATAGTTGGCAATCGAAGCAAACTTTATAGGACGTGGTCAAATATGAAGTCGCGTTGCTATAATCCTAACGTTCGTAGTTATGCTGATTATGGAGCAAAGGGGATTACAGTTTGTGATGAGTGGTTAAATTCTTATGAAACATTCAGAGATTGGGCGTTATCCAATGGTTATCAAGAAGATTTAACTATCGACAGAATAAATCCACATGGTGATTATTGTCCAGAAAATTGTAGATGGCTCACTCTGCATGACAATTCATCTAGGGCGCATGAAAAGGCGTGTTGGGGAAGAAACTTAAAAACTGGCGAATATGTAGAGTTTGTGAATATTAGAAATTTTGCAAAAGACCGCAATTTAAGTTATTCCTGTATTGACAGAGTGTTACATGGACGAAATAAAACCCATAAGGATTGGATATTTGGTTATCAAGAAAATTAAAACATCAAACATTTGAAGCTGTAACGACTAACTGTTTTCAGTGTAGCTTGTATGTGAAATTCCTACTTGCGAAGTGCCATCCATCTCATTGAGATGAAGAGATAGTCTACTCCGACCGCTTAGAGCGGTGTTAAAGTATCTCGAAAGAGACGGTATAAAGGTTCGCAAAGACCTTGTGGAAATCGGAGCCACCAAAAGAAATTGCAGATATTATAAAAAAATACACTAAATCCAAATTACCAAACTTCTTTCAATATGCCAAAGACAAAGACCCAGATACACAAGTTGAGCCAGCCAACAATTCCACGATGAATCGTATATCGGCCAAGATTCCTACTTCCCGAATCCACTATAATAACAAAATTGGGAAGTTTGATTGGACGATGCTGATTAACAAACAGGTCGATTATACGACACGGGAAGAATCACCAATTATTGAGCGGTACAACTACTGGATTAAGAATCAGCGCCGATTTGATTATGGCGATGATCCGCATATCAACGAGGATGATTTGTATAAATATCGCACAATCGCCCAAGATATTGTGGATTATAGCGCCGAGCCACTAGACGTTGTGGTTAATAGCTTGGTGGCGTATCTATATACGGTTAAGAAGGCAAGCAATAAAAAAATGTTGTGGGCTTGTTTTGGCAAGCAGATAGTAGAAAATCTGAAAGTCAATACGGCCACACTCAATCCAATCTGTCCGATTTGCGGCAAGCGGTTCAAGCCGCGTGATGTATGCCAGCATTACTGCTCTGAGGAGTGCTATAAGAAGGCAGATAATCAGCGCCGTATCGCATCGCGTGAAGCCCCACCCGTCCGCATGGGGGATATGTTAAAATAGTAGGAAATATATGGATAAAATAAGCTACCCACAATATATAGTGGTAAAGTAATAGGGAAGGAGCAATATAATTGCACAAGAATAAATATCCACGGCTTGGCAAGGCCGATATGAAAAAAGAGCTGATTCGGCGCACAGGAGTTGACACAAAAATTATTGAAATTGTGCTAACGGCATACCACGACATCATCCGCGAGACGCTACAGCACGGTGTCGAGTATTCATTGCCTGACATTGGCGTGATTACATTCCGTGACCATCCGCCAAAGCCAGCGGGTGAATATTGGAACGGCTTCCAGAAGCGGCGTATGTATTACCCTGATAGAAAGGGCTACTATCGGCTAGAGTTCAAGGCCGAAAAGCATATGGCAAGCTATGTTAAAGCTGGTACGCTGTATGGTAAAGGCCCGACCAAAGAGGAATGGGACACTTGGGTACTAGAGAATTATCCTGATAATCCTAAGTTTGCTAAGGAAGAAGAAGATGGCTGAACATAACAAGCTGAATCAAGAATTTTATGCTTATGCTGGCGGATTGCTCAATGTATCGCCCCAGACTGCCAAGAAATACTGGATGGGATTTGTTGATACTATCATACATATTCTTCATTTTGATGGTAGGTGTCAAATGCCAGCAGTAGGAACATTCTCATTGGAGGAATTACCTGAACGTAGGGTGATGGCTAAAAATGAACAGGGGGAGCTTGTTGAGCAAATCAATCCAGCTTGGTTTAAGATATTATACAAAGTTAATGAAGATTTTCTTAACAATGTCAATGGGCGCGGCGTTACAAAGAAATATCGTAAGCGCGTCCGTGAACGTAAGTTGACCCCCAACGACCTCAAGTTGCTAACTCAAGCCGAGGCTGAAAGAACGGCTAGAAAGACGCTTGAACAACGAGCGCAAGAGCGCATGGAAAAGGCAAAGCAACAGAACTATGATGATTTTATCAACGTCATCAATAAGAAAAAAGAGGAATACGAACGGAAACAGAAGGAAAAGGAACGGAAATTGAATGAATCTACAGAAGATACGACAGGCGACTGAGCTACTAGATAGCAAGCTAATTGACTTGCAGGAGTGGACGGCTCGTTGTCTTGGCGAAGATTATAGGGATGTCTGGTCAAGTGAATATCTGCGAAGATGTGCCGTGTTTATTCGTAATATGCTGAATGGCGCGGATGATGCCGAGACAGATGAGAAAGATGCCGAGATTTTAGACCAACTCAGAGAGGCAAAGATTGAGTTAGAGAAAGAGCGGCTCAAGTTGCGTACAGAAAATATCGAGTATGCGGCGAATAAGCGTGAGGTCGCGCGGCATGATATGCTCAATGAAGAAATCGTGGCTGCAATCAAGCGGCTTGAGCCAATTAAGTTTAGTCGCAAATTCGAGCCAGACCCGATTCACGAGCAAGTTGGCGTACTGTGTATCGGTGATGAGCATTATGGCACGACTATTGACATGGATTCACTATTTGGTGAGAAGGTAAACGTGTATAACCCTGATGTATTCAAGGCGCGAATGGAAAAGCTGATGAATGATATTGAGGATGATTCTTATTCAGTATCATCATTTAGTCGCCTAGTTGTGTTTGATATGGGGGATTCCATTCAAGGCGCATTGAGGCTATCTGACCTCATGAAGCTCAAGGCTGGTGTTGTAGACAGTGCGATGCAGTATGCGGAATATATTGCTCAATGGTTAGTTGAACTGAGTGAACGCCTACAAGTACCTATTGAATATATTGCAGTTGGAGGAAATCATTCGGAACTCAGGATGCTTAATAGCAAAAAAGGTGATTTCCCAGAAGATAATATCGCTAAGATTATCACGCAGATTGTGTGTCTGCGACTAGCTGATAATCCAAATATTGAGGTTGCGCCATACGCTGAGTGCGGCTTTAAGACAATTCAGGGCGTGAATATCCTAGCATATCATGGTGATGATACAAAGGATGTTACTAGAGAAATTGCGTTCTTTGAGGATTACCACCAGATTGATATTGACATCCTATTGCTTGGACATTTCCATCATCTTGAGCAACAGTCGGTTGGCATTGGCTTGAATACTGAAAAAGAGGTAATCAAGTGCCCGTCTATTGTTGGTATTGATGATTATAGCAAGAGATGCCGCAAGTTGTCAAGAGCTGGTGCGTTGCTCATGTTGTTTGAAGACGGCCAAAAGACGTGGACTAAGAAATATATTTTGAATTGATTAATTCTCTACTAGGTGATAGCTACGGCTGGTTAATCATGCTTACGGGGCGATTGACGCATCTAGCAGGGTTGAATAAAAATCCTATCCGTCCTGCCTTCCCGAAGCCTTGCGTTTAGACGTGGGGGTGTTGATGTAGAGAAGGTGGGATAGATGATAGGCGTATAGCAACAGGTGTGTTATACGAACGTATGAAGTATATGGCCTGGTTGTCATGGGTGATATATGGACGTTTGGATGGGTGCTCAGCTACCGCAAGGCAACACGATAAATGCTGACCGACCGTGCGCGAGGTAGGCTAAGGCGAGATAACACGGTAATCTAAGACCCATAGCCCCATAATTCCCAACATGGCGTCATGTGTGGGTGAGATAAGATGAGACGCACTGCGGTTCCCATGTGCATGGGATGAGGGATTAAATAAGACCAAATTGGCGGTAACACCAAGCGAGTCTTAGCCGCGAATTAAAACATAACAGTGAGTGGCGCTAGATGCTTGACGGCGCTTGATAAGTAAGGCTTTAATGCTTGTATCTAGGTAGATACTGAAACTGCCTGTCGCTACTACTCATTGGCGGCTATGAATATCCGAAAGGAGGTCACTTTCTCTTGAATTATCCACTGGTTTATCCGAAGCATAATTGACGAAAGGAGGTGACAGGGGCTACGGCCTCATATCTACAATAAGCCCAACTCAATGGGAACTGTTGTTTTGAACCTTGACAACTGAATAAATGGAATAAACGAACGGCTGGCTCTATATGAGCTGGCCGTTTTGTTATATCTAAACGGAAATTGAAAGGAATG
>ERZ808275.637-NODE-637-length-12619-cov-3.916269_pt1 | contig 12619 bp, 22 predicted proteins | sample MGYA00520894_ERZ808275 | MGnify/ENA primary metagenome ERZ808275 (study PRJEB31516, sample SAMN03275598) | gut metagenome | biome: mammalia-associated habitat; material: feces | host: Papio cynocephalus | place: Kenya | collected 2012-08-03 ...
AGTTTTGCTTAGCAAAGCCTTGATAAGCGTTCTGGATGGATCCCATATCAGTACCAAACTTATTAGCATTATCAGCCATGTCTACCATAGCTGTATTTGCTACATCTGCGGATTTAGCGGTATCTCCTCCTAATGAGGATAAAAGGGAGGCACTAAAGCTAGTTACCTGCTCCATGTAATCATTTGCTGATATTCCTACTGTCTGGTAGGCTTGATTAGCATACTCTTTTACCTTGTCTGCATCGCCCTTAAAAAGCGTTTCTACACCGCCTGTACTTTGCTGGAGCTTTGCTCCCTCATTGAGAGCTCCGCCTAATACAGCTCCTCCAGCTACCGATACAGCTACAGTAACACCCTTAGCAAGGCTCTTTAGCTTGTCCTTGATTGATCCTAGTACCTTACTAGCCCCATCTTTCACAGCTACCATAGGCTTAGATACCATTTTTCCTACATCTTTCAATGAGGATTTAATAGATCCTAACACCTTTGTAGCTCCGTCTTTGAGCTTTACAAACGGAGTAAATACTTTACTTACCGCCTTAAGCCCACTCTTTACCTTACCAAGTACCTTTGTAGCTCCATCCTTAGCCTTTATAACAGGCGTGGCTACAATTTTCTTTACAGTAGCAAGGGCTACTCTAATCTTATTGATCCCAGCGGTAGCACCGTCCTTTATTCTTACTACAGCGGATACCGCTTTAGATCCTAGCCCCCCTAATGTATTTTTGATTTTAGAAATGCCTTGTGTCGCAAGATCTCGGATCCTTACGATCGGAGTATATGTGGTAGCAATTTCCTTAAGCCTCTGCTTGATCTTACCTACAGTAGGAGATACTGTATCTTTTAAGTGGATCACTGGAGATACTGCTGTTTTCTTGATCTCTTTGATCTTTTCTACAATCTCATCAACCTTTTTACTAGCCTCATCCTGTACCTCTGCCTTAGTAAGAGCTTTCTGCTGTGATAAGTTATCAATATTTTCCCTAACACTGTTAAGTACTTCTGTAGCCTTATCATGTGCTGTAATTACTGGATCTGCTTTCTTTTTGTTGAGCTTACCAATCTCTATACCAGAGCTAGAGAGTTGCTCTCTAAACTGCCTCTGCAATTCAATATTCTTTTTCATAACACCAGCCATACCATCATGTAAGGTTAATTTTGCTCCAAACTCAAACATCTCTAAACACCTCCTTTACTGTGAAATTTAATAAGGCGTATAGCCCCTATACTGCTATACGCCCTGTCTTATAATCTTCTTTTATTCTGTTTGCTAACTTTCTCAGCTCCGCCCCTCTTTTGTGAGGCGGTAACTCATAGATCTTTTTTACCTCCTCATCATAATAAAAGAGGAATGATCCCACTACTCCCTCTGTAAGGTCTACCAGATCTAAGCGGAGCTCCTTATATTCCAGATCATTTACAGCCATAGGATCCCTCCTACATCAACTTAGCCATTTTCTCCAGCTCTGCATCTGTAGCGGATGGATGGATAGCTCTAAGATCATCCATAAGTTCCTTAAGTTCTGGATCTACCTCTGCCTCCCCTGCTCTACTTACTTTCTGCACTGGAGGAGGTGTAATACCTAAGGCTCTTAATGCCTCTGGATCTGCACTAAGGAGCTCCTCTCTCTTAGTTCTTAATCTCTCAGCCTCAATGAGCTCTTTATTAGCTGTTTCCCAATCTTCCTTAAGTTTTTCATATTTACGAAGTCTTTTTGTAGCCTCGCTAAGGTTATCTTTCGCTGTCTTATATTCTTCTGACCATAGATAGTTAGATAACTCTCTACTAATCCACTCGCCCCTAGATCTCTCCGAAAAATAACCTCTATCTACCAGATCATCAAACTGCTTATTAAGTTTTACTCTGTAGCTATTCTGTAAATTTTCTGGTACATCTTTATATTTTGCAATATCACTATTTGCTTTTGCAATTTCTCTAATAAAATCGCCGTATGTATGAGGCTCTTTTCTTCTTTCCTCCTCAACCTGTGCAATAATACGCTCTCTGTGTGCCTCCAACTTAGTAGTAAGTCCTTTAAAAGCTGTATCATTCATCCACTGAGCCATGCTACCTGTGGCAATTCCAGAGGTTCTATCTGCCTCGTACCTTTTTCTCAATTTGTAATCTTCTGGATGTTCCATTTTTTTTTTACCTGCCTTTCTGTAATAAATAATTTCCGCAACTAGAGGCGGTTATCATCATACTAGGTCTACCTCTTTTACCTGTCTGGGGATACTCAGCTATCAGATCTCCACGCTTTATCATGTTTGTAACTGTTCGCCTTGTCACTCCCAGCATATCCATAACTACCTCTACTGATAATAGCTCCATACTTTCCACCTCCTGCTCTCATAAGTAAGGGCACATTTTAAGGAAAAATATGTATATTTTATGGAAACTTTTTCAAAAAAAAAGAACCCAGATCACTAAAGATCTGAGCTCTCTTTCTTAAGTTTCTTTTCCCTGTAAAACCCTCATAACTACAGGTAACCGTATCCCACATGTATTATTATACCTCTAAAAGCCTTATTTTACAAGGAATTTCTAGCCTCATAAGTGAGTTAGATATTACCGCTAAAGCCTCCTCCTGCATCCGTTTTTACCTCTATACCTACCTCCAGCATTTGAGACATACTAAGAGCGGAAAATGGGAGCTCCATCTGTACCCTCCTATGCTCCTGCTCTGGAGTTTCGTAAAATCTCTCTAATTTTTTCTTTTTAGAATTTGATTTATCTAAATAATAAGGATCGTGCTCTCTTAACCAGAGATCCGCCTCATCTTCTTCTCTCCTGTTACCTATCATCTTTCTATTTCCTCCTACAAAATGCTAAAAGAGAAGTGCCTAAGGAGGCTCTGCCTCCCTTTTCTCTTAGAGAAAAGATTTTCTTTTCTTTTTAGTCTAAGTATTATTATATTCTTAGTACACATATTGTGTACAGTCTGTACCCATAGTGTGTACAATATTGTACCCATTATGTGTATAGTTTAGAGCTACTGTACCCATAGTGTGTACAGTTAAAATACTGGATCTGCGTTAGCTCCTGTTTGTATGCCTACCAACTTATCCTCTATGATCTGGTAATATTTCTTACCGTTCTCTTTAGTCAGAATACGGATATATCCGCCATCCTCCAGCTTTGTTAAGGATCTGATAATCTTATTCTTGTAAGTGCCTGTAATCTGCTCTAACTGGGAGTAACTGTAATAACACTCATTATTCATTTTCTCATAGTAGTAATAAATCAAAGCATAAAGATCTTTCTCTACTCCAGAGAGCCCCAGCTCCGTACTCATCCAATAATACACTGTATAATAATTCTCTGGGTTAATTGTTTTTGCCATTGTCTCCGCCCCTCCTTACAGCTCTTAAGTGAGGGATCTTAGTATTATTGATCTCCTCCACCTCTTTTTTAAGGTATCCCTGTTTTACCATGCTACCAACCAGCCTTATTAAGGAGTTAATCTCCATCCCTGTAAAATCTGCTAAATACCTGTAGCCTCCAGAGTACTCTCCAGCATCATATACAATAGCGTACACTACTAAGGCGTTACCCTTTAGCCCCTCTTGTGCCATCCAGCTATACAGCTTTATCTCCTCATTTCCTGTTATCTGTTTTCTCATCGTGCTCCTCCTTACTTTCTGATACGAAAAAGAGAGAGGTAAGGCTCATTTACCTTAACCTCTCTCCAGATCGGAAAGATTTACATAGCATCGAATATTGAAAACTAAAGGCTATCATGTTATAATAGCCCCTAGAAAATGTCAGTTGCTTATATGCGGTTATGGTATCTGGTTTACCTTAATCCCTGTGTAGTACTGCCAATACTTTACAGGATCTGATATAGCATCTCTTAGGAGGTGCTTTTTTTTCTTTACCCTCTCTAGGTTCTTTTCTATTATATCTATACCCCTATCATTTTGCAAGTATTCATTGTGCATTTTCAACAAGTTATACACCTCCCATATAATATATTATTGTACATTTATTATATAACCCTTATATAAAATACCTCTAAAATCAATTTTAAGAGGCTTTACTTTCATACCCTTACAACTTACCCATATAAACACATAAAACGCCTACAGGAGGTACAGAGGAGCCCACAGAGGGGAGTACATCACTTGTTACCCACCTCTTAAACGCTTTCGCTTGTGGAAGTTTACTAGAAAGAATGAGGGAGTATAAACCACTTTCATTGATAAGGGTTAGCCCTCTAGTAGGAATATCAAAGGTAGCGTTTTCCGACCTTTGAAGTATTCTCTTATCCTCTGTTACTTTCAAAACTGCCATTTTGACAGTTTTGCTTACTTTCTTCTTAGTTGGTTTACTATCTGTGTTTATATCTGGTATAGGTTCCACATTTCTGTTGTTTGCATTTAACACTTTTGTTTCTTCCATTTCACAATTTTGTTAAATGGAGAAAGCAAAAGAGCTAACCCACACTCCGGCGGATCAGCTCCCATATATCAACAATTTTCTATTAAAAATCGGCTCCATGCTACAGCATCATCCTCCCCATACAGCATACTGTTAGCCTCCCTGTATGGGATCCTGTAATCAGCCTTAGGATCATCCTCCATTAAGAGGTATTTCCTGCTAAGCTCTCTCGCCTCGTTCTGGAGGTGGTGCCTAAACTGGTGGAGAAATGCCTCTAGCTCTGGATCTGCTAAGTAGATCTCCTTAGTTTGGAGTACATAACTGTTATCCCTTACCCCACAGGTAATAACAGGGATCCTAACCATGTACACCTCCGCTAACTCTGTATCCAGCTCTCTTATCAGCTCCAGCCTCTTTCTAGGATCTGCCTGTTTATATCCCTTTGCTAATGTGTTAGCTACAGGCTCCAGAGCCTTACACTCCTTATAGAGGCTCTTATAAAGCTCTACTCTCTCCTCTATTGTCATTCTCTACGCCTCCTGTGCCTGTAGGTTAAAAGTCATATCATTTAAGCTCAGACCGTACAGCATAGACAAACTAAAGCCCTGTGCCATCTCTGGAGATCTCTCTCCAGCCTCCCAGCTCTTAACAAGCTCTACAGATACTCCCATCTGCTCAGCTACAAACTCTACACTAATTCCAGCCTTTTCTCTTGCCTGTCTTAAATTTAATTTACTCATCTTACATATCCTCCTTTACAAAACTACTAGGTGTTACTTTATCAAAACCAGCCCATTTAGCTAAGGCATTGAGGGCGGTACAAAGATCCTGCATCTCCTCATAGCTCTCACACTTTGTAACCTTGCCACAGGCTTTATACTCCTCTTGAAATCTAGGGATTAAGTCAAGCTCTGCATACTCCAGCACATACATATATACATGATCGTCCATACTCTTACACCGCCTCTCTATAAGCTGTGTAGCTCTTGCGGATCCGTTTGATCCTCCATGTGATACTAGAATTTGCTACATGAAAAGCCTTTGCACAATCTGAGAGGCTGTAACCCATGAGGAGGAGTGTAACCATGTAGCGATCTTTATCCTCCAGCCCCTCTAAGTACTCATCTACCTCTATCTGAGTAAACCTATCACAATCTAAGCCTCTTACATCGTCTTTATTGATCTCTACCAGCTCCTCATAGCTGGCTGGATCCATACCGTTATATCTTTTCTGACAAGTTACCTCATTGTAGAGGCGGTTTAAGTGCTGGCGTACAAATACCTTAAGAGCTGTGGTAAAAGTAACGCCTCTGGTAGGATCAAAGTTATCTACCGCCTTTATAAGAGCTATATAGCTCTCACTAAGGAGATCCTCTATCTCATACTTAGGGATCCTGTAATCCATAACGATAATGTGTAAAAGCCCTGTATTTTTCTCCAGTAATGCTCTAAATAAATCCTCATTGTGAGTAGTTTGGTACTCTATAACCAGATCCTCGTTAGTTCGCTCCTGTAATTTCCTGTATTCCTGCATATCCTTTACCTCCTGTTCTCTTGTATAAGGTACCTTATATGTGTATAATAATCTAAGGTACCTTATATGTCAAGATAAAATTCCTCAAATTTGAGGTAAAACTTTTAAAACAGAAATGATTATGTTATTATAGAGGAGGTATATAATTTATGTTAGGAGCTGAAAATATGGGAGCTACTGAGGCACAAAAAAGAGCTGTAGCTAAATATGATGAGGGTAAAGATCTTATTAAGTTTCGTGTACCTAAAGGGAAAAAAGAAGAATACCAGAAACTAGCGGAGAGATCTGGTAAAAGCCTTACCGCCTACATTACAGGCGTATTAGAGGAAAAGCTAAAGGAGGAGCACTAAGCCCCTCCTAATTTTTTGCTATTTTTCTTTATGTAATTTATCTTTGATCTCCAGCCCCACCAGTACCGCTAAAAGGATCACAATAATATACTCTACCCAGTTAGGGCTCCTCTGAGGCTCTGTAGTGCTTTCTGGAGCGTTTATAGTACTTACCTCATTGACTGGCTGTATCTGGCTCTCCTGCCCCTCTGGGGCTGATATGGAGATATTATAGCTATCTCCTGTGATCTCTAGCTTTACATCTACCCCCTTAGCCTCAATATTGATATTCTTATCAGCTATAGAGCTACTCTCTGGAGCCTCTGTAGTGGCTGTATCTGAGCCCTTAGCCTCTGGAGTGGATACAGTTACAGGTACCGTAACATTTACAGGCTGTGAGGCGTTTGTGGAGGCTGTGGCTGGCTCCTGCTTATCCTGTTGATAGTAATTATTTACAGTAGAGCTATTGTTACTGTTTTCCGTTCTGGAGCTCTCACTCCTGCTATTATCCGTATTACTCACAGAGGAGGAGTTTGTAGTATTTCCTCCTACTGAGGAGCTATTGTTAGTAGGGCTGTTATGCTGGCTGTTATCTGTAGTACTGTGATCGCTGTTATCTGTAGTAGTATCTCCTCCGCCTGTCTGATCCGCATTACTAGGAGTAGAGGGCTTAGGATCCTCTGTAGATGGTTCTGTGGTATCTGGTTCTGTTGGTTTAGGCTCCGTAGGCTCTGGATCTGAGTTATCCCCTGTATCTGGGTTTTCTGGATCTGTTGGGGCTGGATCTGTCGGCTCCGTAGGTGTGGGATCTGTTGGCTCTGTATCCGTCTTACCATCATCCCCTCCACTAGGAGGCGTTACTGGATCCGTGGGATCTGGTGTAGATGGTTCGCTAGGATCTGGATCTACTGGCTCTGTCGGATCTGGCTTAGTAGGTTTCTCTGTAGCTGTTAAGAATTTCAGATAATCCTCAGAGCCTCCTACTGAGGTATTAGTATCATCCTCCCACCCTGCATAATAGAGGTTATAGTAATTTAACCAGCTATCAAACTGCTCCTCTGTGGTGCTGTTGGTATATGTTCCCTCGTTTGCTATGTCTGTTCCCTGTACTGTGGCTGTATTGCTCCAGATCAGAGAGTTATCTACCTCTAAGGAGCTATTGTTATAGATCCCTCCGCCTATTCTGGCATTATTCTCTTTGATCTCAGTACCTTTTACTGTGAGAGTGCCTCTGTTATATATGGCTCCTCCCATCTCATCCGCCCAGCCTCCTTTTAGAGTACAGCTATTAACTAAAAGGTTACCAGAGTTGAAAATATGGCTACCATAGCTGGCACTATTCTCATCAAAGCTACAGCTACTAAGCTCCACCTCTCCAGAGCTAATATTTATAGCTCCTCCGTTATCACTCTGGTTAAAACATTCCGTAAAATCACACATACTAAAATAAGCATTTCCGTTAATCTCTACAAATGGCTCTGTACCTCCCACCTCCGTAGAGTTTCCATCAAAGGAGAGCATCCTAAAAGAGGCTTTGTTATCGGCTCCATAATCTCCAGATACTACCAGCTTAGCCCCTGCCTCCATACGCCTAAGAGTAACTGCTTTATTCTCAGACATATTAAGATCTACGATAGCTGAGATCGTAATAGTACCCTGTATGCCTATTACATCATTATCCTTAGCCTCCGCTATCGCTGTATACAGTGATCCATAATCCTTTACAATAACTGTAGGATCATCTTTCTTAGTACTTGCCTGTACTCCCAGCGTGTTACATAGCAATACCAGCACTAAGGCTACTATTGCCCCTCTCCTTAACTTTCTTTTGTTCATACTGTAAATCCTCCTGTATTACTTATTTAGCCCTTGTATGAGGCTATGAGAATATTATACAGGAGGGCATAAGAAAAGAGCTGTAAACCATTAGTTAAATGATCTACTGCTCTTAAACTACCAAAAGAGAAAAAGCGGTATTACCTGCGTTTCCTTTTTTGGATGTCTATATGCTCTTTTCCTTTGCTATAGCCAATCAGCTATTAGCCTCATTTCCACTATTAAGCGTGATACTGATTTTAGTATCCTTATCTGCATATCCTTTATCATAATACATCTTAACAATCTCCTCTACTGTGTACCCCATTACAGCATAAGAAAATATCAATACTTTTCTAGGTCTTACCTTACCCTCTACAGGAATTACTCCTACATAAATCTTGTTAAATACCTGCTTAAGAGTTCCATTAGTGAGCTTATCCACATCTAATGAGAGGATCATCTTTTTATACTTCTCAAACCGTTCCCACTCTCTTTTTATATTCTCCTCATACATAGTAAACGCCTTGATTTTTCCCTCTAATACATCCTGCTCATCATTGAGGGCTTTTACCTCTTTCTGGTATATCTCTTTACTAAGGATTCCATCCGCTCTATCCTCTAGTAAAATCCCCTTTTTACGCTCGATCTTATCAATCTGTTTTTTAATTTCTGAAACATCATCTACTGCATGATCCAGCTCATACATAACTTTTAAATACGCCTCAAAGTTAGTTTTTAATCCGCCTCCATCACGCTCCTTTATATCATACTGGAGCCTAAGGATCTCCTGCTTTACCTGCTCCTCTGCCTCTGGCTCATTGATACCATACTTATTAGTACACCTCTGGAGCCCATACTGCTCATAATTTCTACAGCTCCAAAAATAGCCTAAGTCGGTTCTGGTTCCATCCTTTTTCTGTCCGCCTCTGCGTTTCTTTCTGGTGTAAGCCACTCCACAATCACTACAAAAAAGCATTGTAGAGAGTAAATGTCCGTTAGTGTTCTTTCCCTTAAGATCTTCTGTAGAGTATCTGGCTTTCCTCGCCTTACGGATCACAATAGCCTTATTCCATGTATCATCATCTATAATCTGGAGGGCTTGTATCTCATGTACAAACTGATCCTCCTCTGGTATCGCTATAGTTGGATCTGTAGCCTTATACCCCTGTTTTTCCTCTATATGGCTCCTATACATCCCCACATAGATAGAATTGCTAAGGATACCGCTAACCTGTTGCTTATTCCAGAGTTTTCCCTTTTTGGTAGGGTGCTTATCTAGTACAGTATTAAGATATACAGCGATTGCATGAGCACTCTTATCCTCCTCTGTGTAAAGCCTGTAAATAAGGCGTACTGTTTCCGCCTCTGCCTCATTTACAACTAACCCTTTCCCCTTTTCAATCTTTGTATATCCAAAGGGCTCATTGCAAAACCACTTACCAGCTTTCTGTCTTTGCCTAATCCCCCACTTTACATTATTACTCTTTGTGAGGCTTTCTTTCTGGGCTACACTAAATAAAACTGCTAATGTCATATCATTTTCTGGATCTATAGAATTAAGCTGGCAATCCTCAAAGAATACACCTACCCCTATAGCCCTCAGCTCCTCACAGGTCTTAAGCCCATCTACAGTATTTCTTGCAAACCTACTTACCGACTTTACATAGATAATGTCAAAAAGCCCTTTTCTGGCATCCTCTACCATACGCTCAAAGGCTTTTCTAAACTTAATACAAGTACCAGAGATACCCTCATCAATGTATAACGCTGGTAAAGGCTCTGTAGTGCCATCTCTCCTACAAAGCATACCATAAGGAGAGGGTAAATAACCATCGCCTCTAAATTTCTCCTCATAATAAGCTCTCTGGCTTTCTATACTGGTTTTCTGTTTCTCTTGATTAGTACTTACTCTACAATATGCTACGCATCTCTTAGCCATCCTGTATATCCTCCTTTATGATCCTGTTTATTATCCTGTGGCTCTACTTAGCCTTAATAAACATAATCACAGCCCTCCTCATTTTTTAGGGAAAAATTATACAGGGGCTATATAATTATTTTCACACACTAAAAAAGAGCCTACCCATGCTCTCACATGAATAAGCCCTCTATTTGCCTCATACAGCCCTTTTTCCTCTTTACCCTTAACTTTATCATATAAGGGTACTTATACGCCCTGTAGGGGCTCCTATGAGTTTCTGGCGGTATCTATCCGCTTTCTTACCGCCCTACATTTCTTTTCTAAGTCTTTCAGATCCGCTAAGAGCTCCTTACTCATATCTATCCCATAATTTTGTATATCACAATGGAGCTGAGCCTCTAAGATCTCTATTTCTCTCTGTAAGGCTATACAGCTAAAACCATCCTCATATCTTACTCTAGGCTCACTCATTCTATACAGCCTCCTTTGATAGCAGATCCTTAGCCTTTTTAAGGGCTCTCTCTGCCTCCTCCATAGCCTCTCTAAGCTCATTACTCATATCCATAGCATAATTATCTAGCTCATGGTGTAAAATCCTCTCTGTGTGTGCAATATCTGTTATAAAGCCTTTTTGTATTCTGTAATCCATTCCATCCGCCCTCCTGTACTCCGCTAGATCTGTAGGATCCTGCTTTTTCCTGTAAATCTCCTGTAATTCTATTACTAAAGGCTGTAGATCCTGTGGTACTGGTTTCACTATCTCCAGCTTTCCCTCCTCCAGCTCTACATACCCTCTTAGCTCTATCGGTATTCTTATCACAGGCTCCACCTCCTCATCTATCCTAATCATATTATATCAAATTCCTTAACATTGAGGGCAAAAAAATAAGGGCTACAGCCTGCACCAACGCTAAGCCATAGCCCTTATGTATTACTGTCTAATCTTTGCAATTAACGCTCTATCCCAATCACTATACTCATGCTCCTCATCTCCGCCATATTTACGCTTTAGCTCCTCAATATGCTTAGAGTGATCTCTGCCTCCTACAGGCTCATTAGATCCGCCTCTCAACATCCTAGCCTCATCATTACAAGAGATTTCTGTATAGTCTGGATCGTTTGCTATCCGCTCCCTTACTCTGATAATATCCTCTGGATCTGTAAGAGTGAGCTGGTTATGATCTTTTCCATTGCAAAAAAAGTATCTATAGTGCGTAGATCCTACACACACCCTTTTACCTGCTCCATTTTTCTCAGTCTCAACGCCTCCAACCCACGCATAATCCTCACGGATCACAAATAACCAGCGACAAGGAACGGAGGAGATGAATGTAGCCTCGTACTTGATCTCCTCCATAGGATCACTCCTTTACCTCTGTAAACTCATTATCTACTCTGGTCTTAATATAATCTCTAAGGATCTTGATCTCCTCCGCATCGTTTGTAATATAACGGTTCTGCTTTTCTCCTCTGTTAAAGAAAAAGGTCTTTCCCTCCGCTGTAGTACGATTTTTGTAAATAGCTGGGTATAACTGATATAATGGCGTTCTACACTCAAAAATTACACCCTCTGGATCCGCTGGCTCATTGCCCTCCTCATCCAGTTCTACAATAAGATAATCATTTCTGGATGCAATATAGGTTCTCATTCCCTCAATAGCATCCTCACGCTCCAGCGTAAGCTCATTATTACCAGCTCCCTCTAAAAAGGTATATGATTTATTTACCATATCTGGATCTGGAAGACTCTGGAGCTTTTCCCACTCCTCTGTACTTCCGATCCACTTACCCTTTTCGTCATAGGGTGCGTGTACAACCCCTACATGAAAAATAAACTCATGCGGTACCTGTAGAAATGCCTGTCTACTTCTAAATGTTACTTTACTCATTATCGTTTTCCTCCTTGTGTTCTTTCATGTATTGTTTATATTCCTCTGACTGGCGGATCTGCTCCTCCTCGTCTGCACTGATTAAAAAGCCCATCTCTAAGCCCTCCTTAAAATACTAAGCATTTACTGTTATCTCTTACTCTGGATCCTGCTACAATCTCCAGATACTCCTTAGCCTCTGCTATTGCCTTTATAGCTCTCTCCTCATCGGATCCGCCTTTTATGATCTTAGCCTCTAAGGATTTTATTTTCTCCTCATCCGCCTTATGGCTTGCCTTACTCACATAAGGGAGAGGCGTATCTGCTTTATAATATCTCTGTTTGAGCTCCCAGATCATACAGTAAGCTCTTAAGCGTACCTGTACATTAAGAGGAGCTGTATTAGATACTCCTGCTAAGCTCTCTCTCTGCTTTCTGGCTTTATATTCTATCTGTCTGGCTCTTTTCTCTCCATACACGCTATAAGCACCTCCTTAAGCGGTCTAAAATGCCACTTTTTGACTATATCGCCCATCTCTGGGCTCGTTTCTTCCTCTGTGTGAGTAGGTTACTTTTCGTACTGGTTTTCTTACATTTCCTCATTAACAAGCTCTTTTAGCTGTTGGAAAAATGTATTTATACACCTATCTATTGCATCGGTTCCCTCCTCAGCGTTATCCTCTGGCTCTGAGGGTGTTCTTCTGTCATCCAGATAGCGTAACAGTTTTAATACAGATACGTTAGAGTAGTACACTCTCCTCCGCCCTT
>ERZ808275.639-NODE-639-length-12608-cov-4.491994_pt1 | contig 12608 bp, 21 predicted proteins | sample MGYA00520894_ERZ808275 | MGnify/ENA primary metagenome ERZ808275 (study PRJEB31516, sample SAMN03275598) | gut metagenome | biome: mammalia-associated habitat; material: feces | host: Papio cynocephalus | place: Kenya | collected 2012-08-03 ...
TTTCCCTACAGATGACAATTTTAATACGAACTAGATGTTTTATTTAAAATTTAAGAAAGGAGGTAATAAAATGGAATTAAAATTAGGTAAAATGACTAGTAGAGAACTTGCGCAATGGTTTGGTGTTAAATATGAAAGATATTCTCATAATATTAGTAAATATTTAGAAGTATTAGAATTATATTGTGATTTTGAAAAAATATATGGTGGAGTTATTGTCAAAGAAATTTTTATTGAACAATATGATAAGAAATTAAATAAAAAGGATAAAGAATTATATATGAATGAAATTGAAAGATGTGTCAAAGAACAAGATGGATTATCAACTGTTGTCGGAATGGCAAGAAAATATATGTCAAATAATGAATATGATGATTTAAGAACCGCACAAAGACGTTTAGGTAAAACTGGTGAAAAGTTATTTGGTAAAACGGCGTTAAAAACTAAAGGAATTATTGGTATGAGAGAATATGTTTGGGCGATAAAATTAGATGATTATAATCATTATCGATATATGAGTATTGAAGAACAACAGATACTTTATCAAATTATGGAAACTTATTATACTGTTGAGCCAGAAAAAATTTTAAAATTAGCTTTATTGGATGAAAGTTTAAAAAATAAAGAAATTGAAGTAGACGAATACTTTAATCTTAAAGAAAGGTTAAATCTTAGTAGCTTTAGTGAATGTCTTAAACAATTTTCTATGGAAACTGGATGGACTGTTGTAAGAGCTTCTCGGCATGAAATAGGAATAGAAGAGAATTGTTGGGAAGGACAAGTCTTAGTAAAAGATTATGATTTTTAAATAAAAAAAAATAACCCTGACTAAAAAGTCAGGGTCTTGTTATAGAAAGGAATTTTAAATATGTTTGGAAAAGAATTACATTGCTATATCGGCAAGGATTATGAAACTGAGGATAATAGAAAATTAAAATTAAAAGTTAGGAGTTGATGAACCAGTAAAAACGACGTATAAGGTTGTTAAATATTTTAAACCGGAAAAGGTGGTAAAGAAATAAGATTTTGGAAAAATAGAGAGAAATGGCGGTTTGAGGTTGGGATGCTTTGAACCGCCAATCTAACTCTCTAACCTTATTCTAAATTCTATTCTTTAGGTTTAGGTTTACGTAAAAGGAACCCACTAAATTTTCACTTCAAAAGGAATCACTCAAATTCTCATCTGAAAACTCCTCTCTCTCTATCTCTCGCATATTGCAAATTTAACTTTTAAACCATAAAATTCTAATACTTCTTCCCTCTCACGGGAAAAAGTTCGTGGGAAAATTTTTCGTGGCGATATTTGCCGAAGTACTCTTTTCCTGTTCTATTTTTATTAACTTTTCAAGGTACAGAATTAATCTCTTTCGTCACCTTTTTATTAAAGTATAAAGATGACAAAAAATTTGCTGATTTCTCCACTTTTTTTTTGTAGGGCCATTTTTGGACGTTCTTGTTTAAATGAGCTATTTTAAAATTTAATATATTACGAGAGACGAAGTTATTCTTAATATTTTTTCTATAAGTAGATAAAGTTTCTATATTTTTTAAGCTATAAATATAAATAATAGCTTAAAAATTAAGAAGTTTTTGCCTCTTAAATGAAAAATGCCTTTAAGCTAAAATGTATTAATTTTTAAAGCTATAGTACCAAAAATTAATACACTCTAATACTTCATCTAAAGGTAATAAAGTATCACTTATAGCTTAAAAAATGGGGTACTTTTTCCTCTTTAATTAAATTATTAAAAATATAGAAAGGAAACTAACAAATTATGAGTACAGAATTAAAATTAGGAAAAATGACAATGCGAGAATTATCAGTTTGGTTTGGACTTCAACCAGATAGTTTAAGTAAAAGTAAACCAACGGGTAAAGAAAAAAAATTAAAAATTTTAGAAACATATGCACAATATCATTTTGAAGGTAAAGACCTTTATATTGATAAAATTTTATTCCCTACTTATTCAAAAGCTTTTAAAATTATTGAAAAAGAATTTGATAATACTTGGGGTAAAATTATAGAGCCAGAAACTCATCAAATTAATCCTGTTTTAAATAAAATGAAAATTGATACTTGCGCAAGAGTTGGCAAAACTATTTGGTATAAAAATAAAGAAGTGCAAAACCAAATAAAAATAAGTACCGCTCAAGTTTATACCAATAAAGTAAAAGTAGAACGGTATGGACGCAATTATATTAATGAACTAGGCTCTAGAGGTTATTGCGAACGAGTTTGGATGAACCGAGATGAAACTGCGCCATTAGAACCAGAAAATCTTAAAATTTTAGACGAGTGCGCCAGTATTGCTTATTCAGATAAAACTAAAGTATTTGCCAAAATCGATGATGATTATAAAAATGGCAATCTTAGTTTAGAAGAATATAAAGAAGCAAAAGGCAACGTAAACACTTTAGACAGCTATGATTTATTCGTAGAATTAGTCATTGAGCGGTTAGGTTTTATGCCGGTCAAGCGCACTCGATTAGTAGATGGACACTCTTGTTTAAACGATTTATTTTAAAAATCATAGTCTATAGAGGGGTTACAAAATAAGGTGGATATGTCAACTTTTTTTTGTCACCTTTTTTGTAGGGCCATTATATATATATATTAATGGGGTTAATAAAAAGGTGACAAAAAAAAGTACATTAAAACCATATTTTGTAACTTTTCTGTAAATGTTTTTGCCGATTTTGGCAATTTTAATTAAAAAAGTAGTGACACAACAAATATATTATGTCACAAAGAAAGGATGTTTTAAAATGTTTGAATTAAACAAAGCTTACTCAGCAAAAGAACTAGCAACACTTATGGGGATTTCATATCAAAATTTCCGTAACAAAAGGAACCTATATGAATCTCATTTGAAAAAATTCTATCAATTTACCACTGAGCGCAAGGGTCGCGGCAATGGCATTTACTACACTCTTACGCATAAATATAATGATTTTATTCCATATAAAGATTTCGCAAATGCCACTCGCGAACGTACTATTAAAACCGCAATTGTAAAAACTATTAATAAAGACAATCGGCAAACAGGTGCAAACATAGCTTGCGCAATTGCCAATGATGATGATATTGTCGTACTTAAACTTGCGGATTCCACTCTGACAGCCTATGTACGATTAAATCTAAAAGATTTTCTAACTCCAGAGGAATCAGAAAACGGCAATAGTTTTTATACAATTACTGACACTTGTTGGTGTTATTTAAATAAAAATACTAATTCTTATCAAGTAATGACCGAACAAGAGGTAAAAGAATTGCGCAAATACTTTAACGCAAAATCAGAATCTGAAGAATTTATTTACTCACAATTTAAAGATAAAATGATTAGCCGTGAAGAAGCCGCTAAACAATTAGGTGAGTTGCGTTTAAATAGATTTGCAGAAGGTTTGCGCAAATTTGCGGAAAAGCATAATAGCAATTATCCTATTAAAGTACCAGTGTATCAGAAATGTGCTTTTTACAATGGTAAATACAAAGAATACCAAAGTTTAGAGTAAGGGGAAAACCCTTACTCTATTTTCTTTTTACAAGAAGTTTTTTAAAATATTTTGTCCTTAAAGTGTTTATGTTTTACTTTATTTTACTTTTTACTTTTGCCGCAACCAATCTCTTTAAAAAACTTATCAAAGATATCCTCATAAGCGCTCATAGCGGGTGTCGCGCAAATTTGATCGATAATCTTCTTTGTAGCGGGTTTGTGCAACTCAATTAGAGTCTTTACAGAATCTAGCATGCCGTCGCGCACTTCGTCGATATCTTTATCAGAGAGTTCTTTAAAAAGAGCGGGGTCTTTCTGAAGTAAAACTCTTAAGTAAATGCGGGAAACTGCATCAAGTACTGGGTCAATATCTTTGGGGTTTGCAAGTTTGCCGTCTACTTCATTATCGAACCAATCAAGGATAAGATCTACATCTTCTCCCATTTGATAGATTGGCTGGCGATAGGGGTAGAGAGTTTTCTCTTTCTCGTGCTGCGCACTTGCTTCGTTAATAGTATCGGTGATTTCTTTAATGATATCTTCGAAATCGCGCCCAGCGGAAAGTTCAGTTTGAATGTATTTGTTAATTGCGGAATTTGTCATAGAGCACTCCTTTGCGGCGATGCCGCTGAAATGATTTTTTTATTTTTTATTTTTTTTTACAAGTATATTATACAATAAAAAAATAATAATTTCAATGAGCGCGGAATTTGGGGCTAGAATGAGGAAGTGGGGTTCGTTATGAGAGTTTGCGCTAGCATGGGTACGCGTTATGAGGCTGCGGCTCTGCCGCAACTTTCGGGAAAATCGGGCGCCTTATGAAGAGGGAGCTAGAAGTAGTAAAAAATTCGCATATAGAGGTTTTTTGGCAAGTTCGGCCGGATTCATACCTGAACCGGCCGTTGCGAACATACGTTCTACCTACCTACCTTAAGCCCTGCACTTCTAACTTTGTTAACAGCTTTTTTCAATTCTGCGTCTCCAGTGCAAATACAAAGATATTTTTTACCTTCCATTTCATGTACATAGAAATCATAATCTTTGTCTGGTTCAATCCCTAAAAGTAATCTAAGCTTTGAGGGGATAACCAAACGACCCACATTGTCAATTTGTCTCGAATATTCAGTTTTAGTCATATGTTTCTAGATTTTTTCCCATGACCTAGGCAGTTTTGAAAAACGACCCTAACACGATTACTCGCGTTAGAATCTGCAAAAATTACCATTCGCAAGGCATTTTCGCACATAATTCTCTCATTGGGCAGTTGCGGCACGAATCTTGTGCATAGCAAAACTGCATAATTACCAAAAGAGCTTTCAAAACTTCAGCAGTCATTTGGAAATCTCCTTTCTTTATTTTTCTGATAATATTATATAATATTTTTTTTATTTTGTCAAAATTTCGGGAAATTTGTCGAATTGTGCCGAAAGCAAATGAAAGAAAAGAAAAATGCGGAGGCTGCTCTAGATTCAATAATTCGCACCGGCGCGATAGTTGGCGGTGCGGCCGGGATTTGTTAACATTTTATTCACATTCTGTTCATAATTCACACAAAATTCACACTTTATTCACAAATTTTTACAAAAAATTCACAAATTCTGATAGATTTGTTCATATTTTCCCCTCTCAACAGCAAAAATATGAATAAATCCATGCGAATTTGTGAATAAACTGTAAATTTTCTTAAAATAAAAAGAAAAACCGCTCACTTTTGTGAACGGTTTTTGAATTTTTATTCCATATTTGCAATATCGTTCAAAGTTTCTTCAAATTCATCCGCGCAGTCTGTGAACGGACAAAACATAGCAAGCGGACAACCGCAACAAAACACTCCTTCGCATAGTCTTTTGTCGGCAAATTCTGCTACAACTTTATTTAGAGTTTGTACGGCTTCGCGCTCTGTTTCGTTTAATATAATAATCGGTTTGTTGTTAATAGTCATAATAATCAATTCCTTTCATAATTCAATAACGTATTCTTTGCGAATTTTAATAGTTACTTTTTGCGGCTTGCGGTTGCCGCAGTCAAATCTATCATTTCTAACAAACTCTCCCACATTTTCTTCAATCCATTTGTTGCGATTGCGATCTTCATATCGAATTGTATTATACTTTGATAGTTTCAAAGCAAAATCATAATTGAACTTTTCCCCTTTCGGCATGGTATACTGTTTTGCGCGTTGGTAGTTTCTTGTATGTTCCTTTCGACGGCGGTCGAGGTCGTTTGTAGTGCCTATTTTGAGAATATAACCGCCGTCGGTATCTACGTAGTGCCCAACATACAAGAATTCTTTTTCTTGTATCAATGGGTTACTCCTTCTTTTTGCGTTTTTGAATAAGTGTCAAATCGAATGTTTCAACGCCTATTTGAAAAGTTATTTGCCGTTCCGCGTTCACTATTTGTAAATCGTGTACTTCGTAGCCGCTGTTTTCTTGAAGGAACGTGGCAAGCTCTGAAATAATGCCGCCCTTCGTGGGGTTTGCTTTTCGTTCCCTCTTGTTGAAGTTGTAAACGGTTTTCTTGCGCGTGCCCGTGTGTGCAAACTTTTGCGCAATTTTTGCGGCGGTGGGGTCAAGGTCGAACGGCGTACTTTCGCCGCGGTCTATTTTTTTGTCATACTCTCGAATTTCTTTTGCTTCTGCTTCGGAGCACTGTAAACCGTCTTGAATACGCTTTATCGCTTCGGCTTCGCTGATTTTCTTTTCCATTTGTTCCCTCCGTGGGCGGCCATGTTTCAGACCGCCCGAAAAGATTTTTTAGAGCTTGTAGAATTTAGATTTGCCGCCTTCGGCTTTCTTTTCTACTTTGCCAGCTTCGCAAAGCGCACGCAAGAGGGAAGCCGCTTTCTGGTTACTGCTAACTTCTTCAACAGTTACGCGTTTCATGACTTCGGTTGCGGTCAAGCCGTTTTCTTCGGAAAGAATACTATTCAAGATTTCTTCTTTGATTCTTTCATTCTTCAAGTCCGTTTCGGTGGGTTTGCGGTTTGCGTTCTTGTTGCGGATTCTTTCAAGCTCTTCTTCGGTAAACTGAATAAGCTCTTCGGACGCGTCCGCACTCTTTAAAATGTTAATGATTTCTTCGTAACGCTGTGCCTTCGTGATTCTTTTGCTTTTTTCCATAATTAGCAACTCCTTAATATTTTTTTATTTTTGTATCAAGTGCGCGCTCTCTTGATTACGTATATAGTATATCACAAGTAGCGCATTTTGTCAATAGGTTTTTGAAAAGTTTTTTGAAAATGTTTTCGACATTTTGTTCATGAAACACTGTCGTTTGCAATTTCTTCATCGCATACAAAACTTGCTTCGCGCATGAGCGCGACACGAATATTTTCATTGTAGCGGTTGACTTCGGCGGCTGTACAACAAATGCCCTTCATGTTAAGATACTGTGCGATAAATTTATTTTGCGAAACACGATTTGCAAGATATTTTAATTCTAACAATTGTACATATTCATTCAATGATACAATTGCATTTGTTTCTTTTGCAAGTGATAATAATTTATCGGTGTTGCGTTCGGTGGTTGCTAAAATAAGTTTTTGCAATTGTGCTTCATCGGCTTTTTTCGCAATATCAAATGCGATACCATTAAAAATTGCTTCGTTCATTATAACTCTTTCCCTTCCATTACAAAATATTTTGCGTGGGCGCGGTCGGCAATTTCATGTACAAAACCGCTTTCTTTTTGCGTAGCACAATAAATATTAAAAATGGTGTGTTTGCCGACGTTGCAAATATAACTGTGCGGAATGCCGAACGAATTTAAATCTTCGTGGAATTTTGCGGCCTGCGCGTTCTGTACAGTGCATTCTACCTTCCAGAGCTTATCACGGCGCATTTTTTCTTCAAGCCATTTTACAAGCCATACGCCGACAAAATTACAACCGCCTACAATAAACACTTTTGCGGCAAGCGGCAATTCGCATACCATGTAAACAAGTACGACGGTGTAAAGTCCGTAGGCAATAGCGTTTGCGGTTGCGGCGGTAGCTTTTCCAGCTTTAACCGTCAAAATACTTTTTGCGGTTTGAATTACAACATTCAAAGCGTTTAACGCAATGAAAATCAATAATAATTTCATGTCCATTTGTTTCTACCTCTTGCGGTGGGGTGGCATTTAACCACCCCATTTTTCATTTGAAAATTATTCTTTTGGAGCTTCGGGAAGGTCATTTACAAATTTGTAAAACGGTCTGCTTTTTTCTTCTACTCTTGCTACGCAACCCATTTCGACAAGCTTGCCCAAAAGGCCGGTGACTTTCTGCGTGCTTTCGACTGCTTCGTTGTACATAGCGCGGAAAATTTCCGAAACAGTCATTTTGTCATGTGCCTTCAAAACGTTCAGCACCTCAACAAATAATGCACGTTCTTCACTGTTGTTGGAAAGTTTTTTTACGCTCTTGCGGTTCAGTGAAATAATCATGTTTTCGACCTTTTCGCGGACTTCCTGCGGTATATCGCAGTTATCCACAATGTAGGAAAGTGCCTTTGCGTTAGTCATTTTGTTCTTTTCCATAGTATCTACCTCATACTTTCTTGCGGTCGGTCGCAACCCTAAAAATTTTTTTTGTATCAAGGTGTTTCCCTTGATTACGTGTATATTATATCATGATTCTTGCAGTTTGTCAATAGGTTTTGAAAAATTTTTTTGATTTTCTTTTCGACAAATTATTCATAAAGTACTTTACGCATTTGTTTCTTCTGCCGATAGCAGTATTTTACAATTTCTCTTTCAATTTGCACATCTTCTAAACCGGTGTGCGATTCAACAAATGCCGGATTCTTTTCAATAAACTTGTAAAGTGTTTCCGCGCTTGTGGGTAGTTTGCCCGTGGCGGTGCGAAGATTGTTTTCATCAACAAATTTTGCGTAGGTAGGTTTTTTGTGGATAACGCTCCGCGCCATTAACATACTATCCCATACTTTTGTACCATAAGGGAACCAGTAGCGAAAGCGCGATTTTGTTGTATAACGTTGCGTGTTGTTCAATGCTACAATATCAAAACGCGCGTTGTGGGCGCATACTTCTTTAACATTGTATTCTTGCATATCAGCAAGCATTTTTTTACGAATTTGCGCGGTATTTGCGCATAGCCGCTTGCCTTCTGTAAGATCTTCAAGATACTGCGGAATTTTATTTGCATAATAAGCCGACCGCATGAGATCTTTCTCAAAAAAGAAGATATCACTGTTAATGAAACTTCTTTCAAGATAGACTTTTCCGCGTGTGTCTACAATACAATAGCCGATATCATAGGCGAATACGTCGGAAAAATCTAACCGTCCTTTTTCATCGGAATGACCGTTCACTGTTTCAGTGTCTAAAATTAAAATGTAGTGTTTTCTTTTGTCCATATTGAACAACTCCTTTCTTGTATGGCTCTATTATATCATGAAAAGAAGCGTTTGTCAATAGAAACTTTCAGAGCATTTGTTTCCGGTTTGTTCACAACTTTGTGAACGGTTCATAAAGTGTTCATAAAGTTATGAACTGTTCACAGAATGGACACAGATTATTCATAAAGTGTTCATAAAATTCATAGTTTGTTAACATATTGGACATAGAATGTTCATATTTTGTTCACAATTGACAGAATATTAACAGTATGTTCATAAAGGTTTCGGGATTTGGACATAAAGCGTTCACAAGTTGTTCAAATATTGCGAAATTATGAACGGATTGTCGAAATCTAAAATTCCTCCCGTGGCGTTGGAACACGGGAGGGCGACAGAAAATATGAACAGAAAATTAACAAATTATGAATAAAATATTAAAATTATGAATTCAAAATGAATAAATTCTATCCCATCTATTAACAAATCATGAACGTTTTGTAAACTATTACCATTTCGGGAACAGAATGTGTCCAGTTTATTAACAACTTTTCTCCATTTGATGAATTTTGTAAACAAATTGTAAACTTTCTGAAAAAATAAAAAAAATAAACCGGACTTTGTGTCCGGTTTATAAAATTTATTTTAATTCATCTTTTTCAACATATGTTTGACTACACATTGTTAAAACAATTTTAGAATAATCGTCAGACGCAATTTTTTCACCATCATCATTTTCAACAGCTTCTAAAATGTAATATTTTGTATTTTTATCAAAAACATTATCACATTTAATTTTTGTCAAAGTGTTTAATACTGCTATATCAAGAGTTTCTTCAAAAGTGATTGTCCCTGTGTCATTTGCCCAATCACCGTTTACAATTTCTTCTTTCATGATAGCATAAATTTTTTTCATAATAATCAATCCTTTCATTTTTGTAAAACAAATAATATATCATCTATTAAAGCGTTTTCATCCCACCCAATAAGCCCAGCAAGTTCTTCAAGTGTACAAGTCATTTCTGAAAAAGGCTCTTCTACTATTCCGAAGCGAATTTCTTCCTTTTTCAATAATTGTAATTGAAGTGCTGTGGCAATTTTTATCAATTTTTCTGCTTTTTGTTTTACCTTTTCAGTTAACTCCAATGTATCTTCATATACATCTGTTGTAGTATATTGCCCATTTGCAAAACGCATAATAATCAATCCTTTCTATTTTCTTCTTTTGTAAAGATAAAGTCTAACCATGCCGCGCCGGCAATTGAGCAAGTGAAGATTAGAATCAAAAGCTGTATAATCATTTATTTCACCTCTCTTTCAGTATCTATATTATATCACACTTCGCGCGATTTGTCAATAGGAAATTTTCGACAATATGTTCAAAATTTCTTTTTCATCAAATGCAATCCCGTTCCATTTGTTCCGATTGTCGAATTCATCGTCAAAAAGAATGCCGCTTGCATATCGTTGCTTTGGTGCTCCATATTGTACTATATGAATATGGTCAAAATGGACTTGCGGCAGGTGCTTCCGCAACCATTCTACCTTCGCGCGTCGAATGCGTGCGCGGTATTCTCTTGACGCGTTCTTACTTGCCCATGAAATAATATTCACTTCATAGCCGAGAAGCTGAAGGCGGTTTATTTCATCGGTGAGCCGCTTCATATCTACAAGCGGCTCTGCGGCCTCATATGGGAATGTATCTTCTTGCATGAGATATTCCAGCCACGACGGCACATGATAGAAATCTATCAAAGTGCCGTCCATGTCAAAGTTGATTTGCTTCAAGCTATAACTTCCTTTCTTGTTAAAACAATAACTGCATAGCATTCGATTTTTTGATCTTCGAATTCATCGGTATAATGATAGGTTATTGAACGCCATGAGCTATTGTCTATAATCGGTGTGTCAACACTTGCTTCAACGCGAGGATCTGCGGCAAATGCATAGGAAGCCTTTAACACTCTTTCTGCGGCTTTTGAACCGTCATATACAATGACGGTAAAGGCGTCTACTTCGGCATTGTCAAGCGTTTCAAGTGATCTGTCAGCGCCGATAAATTTTGCGCTTTCAGAGTCTTCCTTTGCAACGGTTTTTGCAGTGTGTTTTAACATTTCGAAATAAGTGATAGTGTTCATGTTCATACCTCTTTCTGCAAGCTTTTGTTTCGGTGTCTTGCTTACCTCTTGTTTACGTATATATTTTATCACAATTCATCGGGTTTGTCAATAGGTTTTTGAAAAATATTTTTATTTTCTTTTCGCGGAATAGTTTACAAATAGTTTACAGATAAAGATAGATAACTTCATCTATTGTGGGAAGTGCCGGTTTGTAAACTTTCTGTAAATCTTTTGTGAAGAAATTGTGAATGATTTGTCGAATCGCGAATTCGGCCTGCCACGAACAAATGTTCGCTTTACGATAATAGAATAGACTGCCGCTTGCGCAAACAGTCTTTCTTTCCCTTGTTAGATGAAGTCTGCTTCTGTATCAATGTGCGTTAAACCTTCTGCTTCACACTCTGCGTCCCAATCTTCATTGCTCAAGCCCATGATATCTATTCTGTACAGCTCTACGCCGTCGCGACGTACCGACAAGCCATTCCAGTAAGATTCATACAATTCAAACCCTTTTTCTTCCAATTCTTCATCATCCATGTAATTTTCAAGTAGCTCTTCAAGAATCATTTTAGAATTTTCATCTTCAATATCGAATTCCATCTGCATGGGATAGTAGAGCGTGATAACAGTTACTTCATCGCTGTTTTTGCCGGGTTGGTTTTCCTCGACTTCAATATCAAGGCTTTTGTAAGCCTTGATATTTCCTGCAAAATAATTGTAAGCGTTTTGAGCAAGTGCATTCATGTTCATGTCCTCCTTAGAATTTTACTTCGTTGCCGTTCTCATCGGTGATTGAGAGAATGACCGTTCTCCACTGCTTATTGATCATGTTGATAGCTTCATGGCAAGCACGTGCGGAATAGGCGGCGGTAGTGGTTGCCTTGTTGTAGTCGATGAAGCCGAGAAGATTTTTTTTGGTGTAAGTGATAACGAACATGATAAGTACCTCTTTCAAAGTTTGATTTGTTTTTTTGTTTTCCTCTTGTTTACGAGTATATTATATCACGGTTGAGCGCATTTGTCAATAGGTTTTGCAAAAAAAAATAAAAAAAGTTTTCGACAAAGTGTTCATAGAAAAAGATTTTGTTTTAAAATTTCTCCTTCGGCAGTGAAATTTTGAGCCGACCTGCCGGAGAAAGTTTAAAATAGTTTCGGCGGCAGCTTGTGAAATTTTTAACAAGCCAGCTGCGAGGAATTGTTTACAAAAAGTTTACAATTTAGGGATTTTGAACAAATTGTAAAAAGTTTGTGAATAATTTGTAAATTTTTTGTAAACAAATTTAATATTTAAAACTCGCTCCGCGCCGAACATTCGCGGAGCGGCGTTTATTAAAACAAATGGTGCTCTGTTTGAGGGGGCTATTGTTCGTTTGGCGCGTTCGCGAGATAGAAAGTATGAGTCTACCCGGGGCGTAGTTTTCGGGAAAAAATTTTTTATTAATATGTTAATTAATTGCCTCTGAGCACAATAATTTCCAAATCAATTTTTAAATTTCAAAAAACTAAACTTTACTAACTAACGATTTTTCAAATCTAAAATCTTTAAATCTTACCCCACTAAAAACAATTTCTCAACTGCATCTTTTTTATTTCTACCTACATCTCTCACAACATCTTTTTCCCAAAGTACTTTGGGAAAAAGATGTTGTGAGAGA
>ERZ808275.647-NODE-647-length-12482-cov-9.505432_pt1 | contig 12482 bp, 10 predicted proteins | sample MGYA00520894_ERZ808275 | MGnify/ENA primary metagenome ERZ808275 (study PRJEB31516, sample SAMN03275598) | gut metagenome | biome: mammalia-associated habitat; material: feces | host: Papio cynocephalus | place: Kenya | collected 2012-08-03 ...
CGAGACTGATTTGAAATTGTTTCGAGACTGATTCGAGACTGATTTGAAATTGTTTCGAGACTGATTCGAGACTGATTCGAGACTGATTCGAGACTGATTTGAGACTGTTTCGAGACTAAAAAAAATAAAAAACCGCCTCATTTTCTTTGTACTTTAAGATAATAATTGTATCTTTGCACCAACTTTTAAAAGTTATTCTTAACGACATGTACAAATCGTTACAACAGCATTTTTTTGACACACTAATAGAAAATGAGTAAAGATACATTAACTCATCGGCTGACGGAAACCATCGAGGAACTTTCAAGCCAGGAGTCTTTGAAAGGTCTCTTCCATCAGCACAGAGACGGAAATCCACTCCCTTCGGGCAAGGCGCTCGAAGACATCATAAGTCTGTCTCGTTCTATCCTCTTCCCGGGATATTTCGGCAACTCGTCGGTCAATATCTCCACCATCAAATACCACATCGGAGTAAGAGTAGAGAAACTCTACGAGATGCTATCCGAACAGATTCTGGCAGGACTCTGCTTCGCCAACGACTGCGAGACGGAGACTCAGGCGGAGCTACAGCACCAGCGCGCCAAGGCAGGTGTCATCGCCGCCAAGGCCATCATGCAGTTCCCTAAACTGAGAAAGATTCTCGCCACCGACGTGGAGGCTGCCTACGAGGGAGACCCCGCGGCTGTGAGCCAGGGAGAGATCATCTCCTGCTACCCCGTCATCAAGGCGATAACCAACTACCGCATCGCCCACGTGCTCTACGAACTGGGCGTGCCCCTCATCCCTCGCATGATGACCGAGCTGGCGCACTCGGAGACCGGCATCGACATCCACCCTGAGGCCACGATAGGAAAGCACTTCACCATCGACCACGGCACGGGTGTGGTCATCGGAGCCACCTGCATCATCGGCGACAACGTGAAGCTATACCAGGGCGTCACCCTCGGTGCCAAGAGCTTCCCGCTCGACAAGGACGGCAACCCGATCAAGGGAATCCCTCGCCACCCTATCCTGGAGGACGATGTCATCGTATATGCCAACGCCACTATCCTCGGACGCATCACCATCGGAAAGGGATGCGTCGTGGGAGCCAACGTCTGGGTCACCAAGGACATGCAGCCTAAGACGAAGAAATACAGAAAAGAAAAACAAAGTTTATTAGATATAGAATTCAATAATGGAACAGGAATTTGAACTCATTGCCAAGACCTTCATGGGCCTGGAGCCCGTCTTGGCTGAGGAGCTCACCCAACTGGGTGCCAACAATGTACAAATAGGTCGCCGCATGGTATCTTTCACTGGCGACAAGGAAATGATGTATCGTGCCAACTTCCAGTTGCACACCGCCATCCGCATCTTGAAGCCTATCAAGCACTTCAAGGCTCGCTCTGCCGAGGAGGTGTATGACGAGGTGCAGAAAATCAAGTGGGATGACATCTTGGATGTGAAGAAGACTTTCTCCGTTGATTCAGTGGTCTATTCAGAGGAGTTCCGCAACTCCCGATTCGTGACCTACAAGGTGAAGGACGCCATCGTCGATTGGTTCCGCGAGAAGCAGGGCACACGTCCTAACATCAGCGTTTCCAACCCAGACATCCGTCTCAACATCCATATCGCCGAGGACAACGCTACCCTGAGCCTCGACTCCAGCGGCGAGAGCCTCCACCGCCGTGGCTACCGTCAGGAACAGGTGGAAGCACCATTGAACGAGGTTCTTGCAGCAGGTATGATATTGATGACTGGCTGGAAGGGAGAGTGCGACCTCATCGACCCTATGTGTGGCTCGGGCACCATCGCCATCGAGGCTGCGCTCATCGCACGCAACATCTCCCCAGGCGTGTTCCGCAAGGAGTTTGCCTTCGAGAAGTGGAACGACTTCGACCAGGAACTCTTCGACATGATCTACAACGACGACTCCCAGGAGCGTGAGTTTACACATCATATCTACGGCTACGACATCGACATGAAGGCGGTGAACACCGCCAACCTCAACGTGCGTGCAGCCGGCATGACCAAGGACATCACCATCCAGCAACAGGACTTCAAGGACTTCACACAGCCTGCCGAGAAGAGCATCATCGTGATGAACCCTCCATACGGCGAGCGCATCTCCACCCCTAACCTCCTCGGTACCTACAAGATGATAGGCGAGCGCCTGAAGCACGCCTTCGCTGGCAACGAGGCTTGGATTTTGAGCTATCGCGAGGAATGTTTCGAGCAGATAGGCTTGAAGCCATCCATCAAGATACCTGTGTTCAACGGCAGCTTGGAGTGCGAGTTCAGAAAGTACTCTATGTTTGGCGGCAAGATGAAGGAGTTCCGTGCCGAAGGCGGCATCGTGAAGACCGAGGCTGAGAAGCGTGAGATGGCGCAGAAGCACCGCTTCAAGAAGGAGCGTGAATTCAAGAAGCGCATCACCGAGGAGACCGAGAACGAGGAGGAGGACATCCGCTCGTTCAAGTTCCACACCCATCGCCTGGAGGACTTCGAGAAGCGCCGTGCCGAGATTCGCCGTGGCGGAAGACCTAGAATCGGAAGAGACGACGATGACGACAAGCGTGGCGGAAGCCGTGGCTTCAAGGGCGATCGCAAGGGCGGTCGTGACTTCAAACGTGGCGGTGACCGTGACTTCGACGGAAAGCGTGGTGGCGGTCGTGACTTCGGCGGCAAGAGAGACGGAAAGCGTTTTGACAAAGGCGACAAGCGGGGTGGTTTCAAGGGCGACCGCAAGGGCGGCAGAGACTTCAAGCGTGGCGGCAAGCGTGACTTCTCCCAGTTTGAGGACGAGGATTAAGAAAACAACGCAAAAAGTACTTAATAAATTAATATTCAGGTACTTAACAGAGCCTATGCAGTAAAACACTGCATCATGTCACTTAACTCTCTGATTTCCAATTTGTTAATACACATGACGCACTAAAACAGTGCATAGGCTATACTGTATTTCACCGTATAGCCACCCTTATGTCCTAAAACAGGACATAAGCTCAATGATATGCACTAAAACAGTGCATATCAATTCACTTTCTACTGCAAAACGCAGTATATCAACTCTAATCAAGAACAAACGAGTATGAATGTCAGAAATTCAATATACAAACTTTCATTCGCTGCTATGATTTCGATGATGACAATGAATGCGACCGAGTCGATGGCGCAAGGCAAGGCTGCCGGCAAGGAGAACTGGCCTGTGGTCGCAGCCCAGAAAGGCGACAAGTCTTTCACACTGGAAGACCTCAACTTCGGTGGCAACAACTATCGCAACATGGTGGCAAAGAACCGCTGGTGTACCTGGTGGGGCGACGAGCTCGTGCGCCAAGACATCGATGCTTGCTACCTCGTCAACAAGAAGACAGGCAAGGAGACCAAGCTCTTCGGCATCAACGACATCAACCAGTGGATCGCTCCTACCAAGGACATCAAGGTGAGAGCCTTGTACAACGCCCAGTTCCCTTTCGCAGGCAAGAACATCGTGGTCGTGAGCAACGGCAGCAAGACTTACACAGTAGATTGGAAGAAGCACAAGCTCGTTAGCGAGCTAGACTGGGCTGAGGGAGAGAGCCTCTTGGAGGCGAACGCACAGCAGAACGCCTTCGCCTACTTGAAGGGCGACAATCTCTACGTGCGCTCCTTCGACATCGCCAACAATGCCAATACGAGAGAGAAGAAGTCGCACGACTTCCAACTTTCTACCGACGGCAGCCGTGAAATCGTCTATGGACAGAGCGTCCACCGCGACGAGTTCGGCATCTCGAAGGGCACCTTCTGGAGTCCCAACGGCGAGAAACTCGCCTTCTATCGCATGGACCAGAGCATGGTGACCGACTATCCACAGGTCAACATCCCTGAGATTGGCTTCGACCATCCTGAGACACAGAGTTGCATCGCCACTCCCGCACCAGACAAGTATCCGATGACGGGCGAGACCTCCCACAAGGTCACCGTCGGCGTGTTCGACGTGTTGACTGGCAAGACCGTCTATCTGAAGGCTGGCGACCCTACCGACCGATATTTCACCAACATCGCCTGGAGCCCGGACAACAAGGTGATCTATATGTTCGAGTTGAACCGCGACCAGAACGACTGCCGACTCGTGAGCTACAACGCCGAGACGGGCGACAAGATAGCCGAACTGTATCGTGAGACCGACGAGAAGTACGTGGAGCCATTGCATCCTATCCAGTTCCTGCCATGGGATAGCAACAAGTTTATCATGCAGAGCCAGAAGGATGGTTACAACCACCTCTACCTCTGTGAAGTGAAGAACGAAGAACGAAGAGTGAAGAATTCAAATGCTTCATCTCCTAGCTCTTCAACAGAAAAACAAGATGATTCTTCACTCTTCACTCATCACTCTTCACTTAATATCCGTCAGTTGACCAGCGGCAAGTGGGTGGTGATGGACGTGCTCGGCTTCTATCCTAAGCACAAGAGCATCGTCATCGCCAGCAACGAGTGTTCCCCTATCCAGCGCAACATCTTCCTCGTGGATGCCCTCTCGGGCAAGCGCACGATGGTGGACGACAACGGCAAGGGATGGCACAACGCCACCCTGAGCGAGAGCGGCAAGTATCTCTACGACAACTACTCCACCCCTACCGTGCCTCGCAAGATAGCGATTATCAACAATGAGTTGGGCGACCGCATCCCATACTTCACCGCCGAGAACCCTTGGAAGGGCTACAACGTGCCTGAGTACTCTTGCGGAACCATCAAGGCTGCCGACGGCGAGACCGATTTGTACTATCGCATGGTGAAGCCTGTCAACTTCGACCCCAACAAGAAGTATCCTACCATAATATATGTATATGGTGGTCCTCACGCCCACAACGTGGATGCGCGCTGGAACTACTGCAGCCGTGGTTGGGAGACCTACATGGCAGAGAAGGGTTATCTGCTCTTCATCCTCGACAACCGTGGAAGCGAGAACCGTGGCAAGGCTTTCGAGCAAGTCACCTTCCGCCAGCTCGGCCAGGAGGAGATGAAAGACCAGATGAAGGGCGTGGAGTACCTGAAGAGCCTGCCTTACGTGGATGCCGACAGACTGGGCGTACATGGTTGGAGCTTCGGTGGCTTCATGACGATCTCATTGATGACCAACTATCCAGACGTGTTCAAGGTAGGCGTGGCAGGTGGTCCTGTCATCGACTGGCACTGGTACGAGGTGATGTATGGCGAGCGCTATATGGACACTCCTCAGACCAACCCAGAGGGCTACAAGAAGACCTCACTGCTCTACAAGGCGAAAAACCTGAAGGGCAAGTTGCAGATTATCCAGGGCTTGAACGACGTGACCGTGGTGCCACAGCACTGCCTCACCTTCCTGAAGGCTTGCATCGGCGCAGGCACGCAGCCCGACTTCTTCGTCTATCCTGGCGAGCCTCACAACATGAGGGGCCATCAGAGCACTCACTTGCATGAGCGCATCAGCCAATATTTCTTCGACTATCTGAAGTAACAATATAAAAAGGAGTTAATATGAGCAATATAAAAAGTCAATATCAAGGAAAGTTCAAGTCTGAGACAAAGGATCATAAAATAGAAAGCAAAACAGTCTCAAACTACACATCAAAGACAGAAATACATGTTGATTCCAACATAGAGGAAGCTGCGGAACGAGAAGCATTTCTTATGACTTCCAAACGCAACGCAGCTATTATGTTCGCTAAAGATTTATAAAATGAAATACGAACAAAGAGATATCGTTGAAATCAACTTCATATTCCCTGATGGAACCTCCAAGCCTCACCCTGCGCTTATAGTAAGCAACAACGAGTTGCAAGAAACTGAAGGTTTCATATACCTCAGCATGATTTCATCTAAGAATTATAACAGTGAATATTGCTATACGTTGGATGATGAAATGCTGACCATTCCAATGAGGAAACAAAGTTATGTAAAATGCCAACTTTTAGTAGGCGATATAGAACGAGATGTCATAAGAAAAATTAGTAGAATAAAACAACCTTATTTTGACGAAATTGTCAATAAGATTAAAACTACAATTTTCTAATAGACATATTCGCCACAACAAGAATTCAATAATAACACAAACAATAACTTACAGCAAATGAAAATTTTATTGTTAGGAGGCGGTGGCCGCGAGCACGCCTTAGCATGGAAAATCGCTCAGAGCGAGAAAGTGGAGAAACTCTTTATCGCTCCTGGTAATGCCGGTACTCAGAATGTCGGCGAGAATGTCAACATCAAGGCCGACGACTTCGAGGCTCTCAAGAACTTCACAGTCGAGAACGGCGTAGATATGGTAGTCGTAGGTCCTGAAGACCCACTGGTAAAGGGAGTCTATGACGACTTCAAGAACGACCCTCGCACCAAGGACATCCCTGTGATCGGTCCATCGAAGGCTGGTGCAGTATTGGAAGGCAGCAAGGACTTCGCCAAGCAATTCATGAAGCGCCACAACATCCCTACAGCCAAGTACGAGACTTTCGACGGCGAGCATGTGGAGGAAGGCTTGAAGTTCCTGGAGACCTTGAAGGCTCCTTACGTACTGAAGGCCGACGGCTTGTGCGCCGGCAAGGGCGTTCTCATCCTCCCTACCCTCGAAGAGGCCAAGAAGGAGTTCAAGGAGATGCTCGGCGGTATGTTTGGCAACGCTTCCGCACGTGTGGTCATCGAGGAATTCTTGAGCGGCATCGAGTGCTCCGTCTTCGTATTGACAGATGGCAAGAACTACAAGATTCTGCCTGAGGCGAAGGACTACAAGCGCATCGGTGAGCACGATACTGGCTTGAACACTGGTGGCATGGGTAGCGTTACTCCAGTGCCATTCGCTACCAAGGAGTGGATGCAGAAGGTGGAAGACCGCATCATCCGTCCTACCGTGGATGGCTTGGCTGAGGAGAACATCGACTACAAGGGATTCATCTTCTTCGGTCTTATCAACGTGGAGAGCGAGCCAATGGTCATCGAGTACAACTGCCGCATGGGCGACCCTGAGACCGAGAGCGTGATGCTTCGCTTGAAGAGCGACATCGTGGATCTCTTCGAGGGTGTGGCTGCTGGCGACTTGGACAAGAGAAACATCGAGTTCGACGAGCGTGCGGCTGTCTGCGTGATGCTCGTGAGCGGCGGTTATCCTGAGGCCTACAAGAAGGGCTATCCCATCGAGGGCATCGACGACGTGGAAGGCTCCGTGGTATTCCATTCTGGCACAGCCTTGAAGGACGGTCAGGTAGTTACCAATGGTGGTCGTGTCATCTGCGTCGTAAGCTACGGCAAGGACAAGGACGAGGCACTGAAGAAGAGCTTCGCCGAGGCACAGAAGATCAAGTTCACCGACAAGTACTTCCGTTCCGATATCGGACAAGATCTTTAAATGAATGTATAATGTATAAATAATGAATGATAAATTCATTATAATTTATCATTTATAATTCAATTTTGATGTTAAGAAAGAAAACATTTCAAAATAAGGTAGCGGCAAGCCGCTATTCACTCCCTATCACTGCAATCCTTGCCACCGTGGCATGGGTTGCAGTGGGCTTTATGTCGCAAAATGTCTGGGCGGAATTCGCTTTTACGATTATCTCCACCCTGCTCATGGTGCAACTGAACAACCAAAACTCTCTGATGCGTACCTATAGCCGCATGGTGTCATGCAGTTTCTTGGTGCTCATCACGATGGCAAGCCTTCCTACCCCATCTTTCAGGGCGAGCATCGTCACGATGTGCTTCATCGCCTTCTACCTCATCGTCTGGAACACCTACCAAGACCGCCAGGCTGCGGGATGGACTTTCTACGCATTCTTCTGCATCGGCTTGGCATCGACGGTATTCATACAGGTGCTCTATTTCATGCCGCTGTGCTGGTTGATGATGCTATTTTTCACCAACTCGTTCAGTGCCCGCACCTTCGTCGCCTCCCTGATAGGCATCGTCACACCCTACTGGTTCATGGTGATTTACTATGCTTTCGCACAAGATGTGGATGGACTTCTGGCACATCTCATGAGCTTCATCGACTACCAAGATTTGTTCGATTACTCCCAGATAACGATACACCAGATACTCAACATCAGTTACATCCTGCTCCTGGGCATCATCGGTAGCGTCCACTTCATGCGCACAAGCTACGCCGACAAGATACGCACACGCATGATATACGAGTCGCTCATCATGATGATGTTTGTGACTTTTGCATTTCTCATCCTCCAGCCTCAGCACGAAGACGAACTGTCTGGCATCATGATCGTGAATGTGTCGCCGTTAGTGGCCCACTACGTCACTTACACCCGAGGCAAGGTTTCGAACATCTCTTTCATCGTAATGATAGTGCTGATTTTGTTGATTTTAGTATATAACATATTGGTTCCTGACATGACAGTTCTACAGGCGCTGCAATCATAAAGAAAGTGATCAAAAAAGGAAAATTCTGGAAGAAAGTTCTTAAAAGAAAGGTTTAAAAGACAATTAAAGACAAAAAGAACCATAGATAGATGGGTTGGATAATAGATTTTTTAGTCACTTGGGGCTATTGGGGCATGTTGGTCTCCGCCTTTCTGGCAGGTAGTTTCTTCCCCTTCAGCAGCGAGGCAGTGATGGCAGGATTGCAGGCGGCAGGTTTGGAGCCTATACCTCTTATTATATATGGCAGCATCGGCAACGTGCTCGGTTCGATGTTCAACTATGGCGTCGGACGACTCGGCAAGATCGAATGGATAGAGAAATACCTGCACGTGAAGAAGGAGAGCATGGACAAGGCTGAGCGATTCATGGCGGGCAGAGGAGCATGGATGGGATTCTTCGCCTTCCTACCTCTGCTGGGAAGTGCCATCACCATCGTGCTCGGCTTGACAAGAGCCAACGTTCCGATTTCGATAATCAGCATCACCATAGGAAAAGTATTGAGATACGTACTGCTCGTCTATGGACTGAGCTTTATCTTTTAAAGTGAAGAACGAAGAGTGAAGAGTGAAGAATTCAAATGTTTAAGTAATTAAAAGTTTATCATGAATTGTTTTATGAAGCAGTTTTTTTATCTCATATTATTTTGTGCAGTTTTTGCAGGCTGCAAGGGGAAAAGTGACAAAAAGGAATTCGACCCAAGCAAACCGACTGTCAGTGTCACCATCGAACCATTCCGCTACTTCGTGGAGCAGATTGCTGGCGATGATGTCAATGTCAACGTGATGGTACCGGCTGGCAGCAATCCAGAGACTTATGAGCCTACCGCTCAGCAGATGGTGCAACTTTCTCAAAGCATCCTCTATTTCAAGGTGGGCAAGATAGGATTTGAGACCACGTGGATGAAAAAGCTACAACAAAATGCCAAAAAGATGAAGGTGATAGACACTTCCGCTGGCATCGAATTGCTGAAGACCAAAGGTGGAAACTTTGATCCACACACGTGGATGAGCATCCACAGCGCTGAAATCATCACCGCCAACATAGCCGGTGCCCTGATGGATGCCTTCCCAGACAAAGCCCAGACCTACAAGGAGAACTATTGGAAATATCGCACTCATCTCAAGGAACTAGAGAAAGAAATGGACAAATACGACTTTTCTGTGGGCTATGGTCGCCAAACAAGTTTTGTCATCTACCACCCTATCCTCACCTACTTCGCCAAAGAGCGATATTTAGAACAGATTCCTTTGGAAGAGGAAGGCAGGGAACCAAGCATCAGCCAGTTGAAAGACATCATCAATCTGGCCAAGTCGGAAGACATCAACTTACTCTTCGTGCAAAAGGAGTTTGCCAACCGCAACGTGCAAACTTTCATCAAAGAAACAGGGGTGAAGCCTATCGAAATCAACCCTCTAAGCTACGACTGGGAAGGACAAATGCTCTACATCATGAAATGTATCGCTAAATCGAGAAAGACCTACCAAGGTGCGACAAGAGCATGGGCTAGGCAGCAAGCAGTAAACCATTAAATACACCTCGGTTGTATTAGAACAAGGTTCATCTCATCCAATCAGGTTCATTTCATCCAATCAGGTTCATCTCATCTAATTAGGTTCATTTCCTTTAATCAAACATTTGGCTATCCTATGACTCCCATCATAAAAATCGAGCACCTCTCAGCAGGTTACGATGAGAAACAAGTGCTCAACGACATCAATCTCACCGTCTATCAAGACGATTACCTTGGCATCATCGGTCCCAACGGTGGTGGCAAGACCACGCTCATGCGCCTCATCCTCGGACTGAAGAAACCGACGGAAGGAAAGATTCGTTTCTTCAAAGCTGTGAAAGACGAAAAAGGTGAAACGTGCAAGGACGAGAAGGGTGAACCTACCGTCCAAGAAGTGAAGGAGATAACCATGGGCTATCTCCCACAGTACAACGACCTCGACAAGCAATTTCCCATCTCAGTATATGAGGTCGTGCTGTCGGGTCTGAGCAAGTCGAAAGGTCTGTTCTCACGATATTCCAAGGCACAGCACCAACAAGTGCTCGACACCTTGGAGCGGATGCAGCTCGCCGACTTGAAGGACCGTCATATCGGAGCATTGAGCGGCGGACAGTTGCAGCGAGTGCTCCTCGCCCGTGCCATCGTCGCCAAGCCAGACGTGCTCATCTTGGACGAGCCCAATACCTACATCGACCGCCGATTCCAGAAGCAGATGTACGAGATGTTGGAGCAAATCAACAAGGACTGCGCCATCATCATCGTGAGCCACGACATCGCCGAGGTGCTCAACAATGTGAAGCACATCGCCTGCGTCAACCATCATCTACATTATCACGACACGGCGGATATGCCAAGGGAGAAGCTCGAAGAGCATTTTCTCAATGTATAAACATTTTGTTGCGGCATAATATATAATATTACCTAAAAAAACAACTAAGAAAAGCTCTATATCTTATCTTTTTAGTATCTTTGCAAAGTTATTTTCGAAATACATACATTAAAGTTTAAACAATAATGAAACAGTACAAATTGGTGGACAATATCTTCGGATGGGTCGCATTCATCATAGCGGCTTTCACTTATTGTTCCACGATTGAACCGACAGCCAGTTTCTGGGACTGTCCTGAGTTTATCACTACTGCTTACAAGCAAGAGATCGGTCACCCTCCTGGGGCACCATTCTTCATGCTCATGGGCAATTTCTTCACACATTTCGCAAGCGATGCCACACAGGTGGCAAAGATGGTGAACACGATGAGCGCCCTCCTGAGTGCCGTCTGCATCATGTTCCTTTTCTGGACCATCACCCACTTGGCTCGCAAGCTCATCATCGGCGACTGGAAAGAGATGACCACCGCCAAGATGATTGCCATCGAGGCATCAGGTATGGTGGGCGCACTCATCTACACATGGAGCGATACCTTCTGGTTCTCCGCCGTGGAGGGTGAGGTGTATGCGTTCTCGTCTGCCTTCACTGCAGTGGTGTTCTGGCTGATATTGAAGTGGGAAGACCACGCCGACGAGCCTCACAGCGACCGTTGGCTCGTGCTCATCGCCTACATGACTGGCTTGAGTATCGGCGTACACCTGCTCAACTTGCTTTGCATCCCTGCCATCGTATTGGTATATTACTATAAGAAGGTGCCACATGCCAACTTGAAGGGTTCCCTCCTGGCATTGTTGATTTCCTTCTTGGTAGTCGTTGCCGTACTCTATGGCGTGGTACCAGGCATCATCACCGTGGGCGGATGGTTCGAGCTGTTCTTCGTCAACGTGCTCGGTTGTCCATTCAACACCGGTGAAATCATCTACATCATCTGCCTTGTAGCAGCCGTCCTTTGGGGCATCTACGAGACATACAATGCCAGTGACAAGAACGAGAGAAAGCAGAACATCGCCTTCGTACTCGGCTTCGGCATGCTCGGCATCCCATTCTACGGATATGGTTGGAGCGCAGCTATCACAGGCATCATCGTCATGGTGATTCTCTGGTTCGTACTTCGCTACAAGCGCAAGAAGGAAGTCGTGGCAGGCGTTGACGAGACTACAGGCATCAGCAAGAAGAAGCTGCAACTCCTGCCTCTCATCTCCGCTCGTGTCAAGAACACGGCATTGCTCTGCATGCTGATGTTGATGATCGGCTACTCCAGCTACACGCTCATCGTCATCCGCTCTTCAGCCAACCCTCCGATGGACCAGAACTCTCCTGAGGACATCTTTACCCTAGGAAGCTACTTGAGCCGTGACCAGTATGGCGATCGCCCACTATTCTACGGACAGGCATATACTTCGCAAGTTGCTCTCGAAGTGGATGGCAACATGTGCAAGCCTGTGATGAGCGAGGGCGCTCCTGTATATCAGCGCAAGGAGAAAGCCAGCAAGGACGAGAAAGACTCTTACTTCATCGTAAGTCACAAGAATAAATACAAGTACGCACAGAATATGCTCTTCCCTCGTATGTACGACTCTGGTCATGCACAAGCTTACGAGGACTGGATGGGTGGTGTCGATGGAACTGAAGTTCCTTACGACCGATGCGGTGAGAACATCATGGTGAAGGTGCCTTCACAGGTGGATAACATCCGCTTCTTCCTCTCCTATC
>ERZ808275.649-NODE-649-length-12454-cov-2.762642_pt1 | contig 12454 bp, 10 predicted proteins | sample MGYA00520894_ERZ808275 | MGnify/ENA primary metagenome ERZ808275 (study PRJEB31516, sample SAMN03275598) | gut metagenome | biome: mammalia-associated habitat; material: feces | host: Papio cynocephalus | place: Kenya | collected 2012-08-03 ...
AGCAAAGCAAATAACAACTCTATTACCAAATATTCTGCAGGATTAAATTATTATTTTCATAAACAACATCTAAAATTTAGCCTAAACTATGTTTTTGAAAATCACGAAAGCGAAACTTGTCGGAATCACGTTCCCGAAAGTCGAAGTTGAGTGGGACGGAAACAAGCATAGCGCGTTTATAAATTATACGGGCGGCGAATTGCCGAGTGAAGTCAAAGTTACATACGACGGAAACGGACAAGCGGAAGTCGGCAACCACACGGTTACGGCAAAATTCGAGGTGAGCGACAATTACGAGCCTATCGCGGATATGACGACGTTGCTCGTCATAAAAGAAAAATATTTTAATGTCACTTTCGACGACGGGATTTCAGACAAAGTCATACTCAAAGTTGCGCACGGTCAAACGCTTTCGGACGTTCCGAGTCCGACTGCAAAAGACGGATATTCTGCGCGTTGGAACGTCGAAAATTTTGAGAATATCCTTGCAGACGTCAACGTTAAAGCAATTTATACGCCGATAGAATACACGATTTCTTTCGTATCGGACGATAGCGTCGTGGCAACGAAGAAGTATAACGTGGAAAAGTCCGTCGATTTTGACAATATTTCAAAACGGCATTACGTTTTCAAAGGCTGGTACGACAACGAAAACTGCTCGGGCGAGAGCGTAACGAAACTTTCGGTCGGCAATTTCGGCGATAAAAGGTTTTACGCGAAGTGGTCCGCCGTCGAGTATTTCGTGACGTTCCACGTTTACGGCGGCACGAACGCCGAATCGAATACTAATTGCGAGGGAAGATACAAATACACCGTCGAAAGCGATTCGCTGTTGCTCGGTGCACCGCAAAAGGCGCACTATACGTTCGGCGGTTGGTACGTTAACGAGAATTTCGAGGGCGAACCCGTTGCGATGATAGTTAAGGGCGCAAGCGGAAACTTCGATTTGTACGCAAAATGGATTGCGTGCGAGTATAGCATAACGTACGACTATCGCGACGGCGAAAGTTGCGACAATCCGACTTCCTATACCGCCGATTCCGAAGACATAATCCTTGCCGCTTCGCACAAATTCGGTTACGATTTCGTTGGCTGGTTTGACGGCGCGGGAAACGAAATCGAAGTTATAAGAAAGGGCAGCAGCGGCAATCTGATTTTGTACGCCGAGTGGTCGGCTATCGAATTTTCCGTTATTCTAAACGGTGCAAACGGCAGTTACTCTACGACTTTGACGTATACGATAGAAAACGAATCCGTGACTTTGCCGAAAATTACGAGAACGGGTTATACGCTTGAGGGTTGGTTCGACGAGGACGGGAATAAATACGAAACCGTGGCGGGTTCTATGCAAAAGAATATTTCGCTCACGGCAAAGTGGAACGCCGTTTCGTATGCGATAAACTACGAATACGACGGCGGCTCGCAAGTCAAAAATCCGACTTCATATACCATAGAGGACGAAATCGTTTTGATTGCTTCCGAAAAAGACGGCTACGTTTTCGACGGTTGGTTTAACGGCGAAAACAAGGTGGAAAAGATTGAAAAGGGAAGTTACGGCGACGTTACGCTTACCGCGCGTTGGACGAAACGCATTGCCGAAGTCAAATCGGATTTTGTCATAGGAAACGGCGTTCTAATCGGGTATACGGGCGCAAATCTGTCAATTACCGTTCATTCGAGCGAGGCAGGGCAGACGGTGACTTCGGTTGCGGCAACCGCATTCGACTCGGTGCGCGCGTCGGTCACGCAAATAGTCATAGAGGAAGGCGTGCAAAGCGTTGAAAGAGGCGCGTTCGACGGTATGACGAATCTCAAAACCCTTTCGTTGCCGTCCACGATTTCGACTTTGCACAGAGGTATGCTCAAAGATTGCGCTTCGCTTGAAGATTTGACGATTCCGTTTGCTTCGTTCGTCACCGAGCAGGATATAAACGCCGTTGCAAACGACGAAACCGCCGCGCTTTCCGCAATCGCTTACGACGATACGTGCGAGGAAGGCTACGCCGTCGGTTTTACGTATCTTTTCGGCAAGCCGTCAAACGAAGATTTGTTGTCGAAATACGAAAGAGTGGAAGGATATTGCAAATATCTACCATACGGTTCTTGTAACGTAGTTGACACTGCTTTGGAAACGTGGATTCCTAATTCGCTCAAATATTTGACCGTGCTCGGCGGAAATATTTTGATGAAAGGCTTTTCAAACGTATCGTCGTTGCAGTACGTCGTTTTGAAAGACGTGTCTTACGTTGATCATAAAGCATTTTCAGAATGTCAAGCACTCAAAGAAGTGAAAATCGAAAGCGAAAATACGACATTCGGCAAAAAGTTGTTTGAAGGTTGCTCGAATATGACGATTTACGTCGCCTCGCAAACGCAAAAGGATACGTTAGATTCGCAAATAGAATCGCTTGAAAACGTCGAATGTGAGGTTGCTTCAAATTGACATTTGTGCTATTATGCCTTTGAGGTGACGTATGAACGCATTGACACTTGTACATAACGCAATAAAAGCATATTTGCCAAAGGGCGGCGTTGCGATAGACGCAACGGCGGGGCGCGGCTACGATACCGCGTTTTTGTGCGAACTCGTGGGCGAAAACGGCGCGGTTACGGCTTTCGACGTGCAAAAAGACGCAATAGACAGCACACGCGATTTGCTCGAAAGCAAAGGACTTTCGGCGCGTTTGATTCTCGATTCCCACGCGAATATGGCAAATTATTTTGAAAAAGAGAGCGTGGATTGCATAGTGTTCAATCTCGGTTATCTGCCGAAGGGCGATCACAGCGTTTTCACCCACTTTGAATCCACGAAACAAGCCGTCGAGAGCGGACTCGAACTGCTCAAAAGAGGCGGACTTATGACGGTGAGCGTGTATTACGGCGGCGACAGCGGCTACGAAGAAAAGGACGCGCTCTTGCCGTGGCTCAAAACGCTCGACGACGAAAAATATCAGGTTCTTGCGACGTTTTTCTATAACTGGAAAAAAGACCCGCCCATTCCGTTTTTTATAATCAAAAATTAAAACCGTGCGATTAGAATATCGAAAAACATTGCGATTTTGCAAAAATACGCTTGCTTGAAAAGAGGATAATATGAACGATACCCATAAAAAATACAACGTGCTTTTCGTTTGCTCGTCAAACGTGTGCCGAAGCCCTTATTGCGAGTTTATGCTCAGACGAATGATTGAAAACGACGAGGATTTGAAGGGCAGAGTGGAAGTGCGCTCGTCCGCCGTTTTTAACAAGAGCAAAAGCATATTCCCCAAAGCCGTCGATATTCTCAAACGCGAAGGTTTCCCCGAAAGCGAGATTCTCGCGCACAAACCCTCTTTCAAAACCGACAAAGAGAGATTTGAAAACGCCGACGTCATCATCGGTATGTCGCGTATGCACAAACTTTTGACCCCTCGCAAGTATCGCTCGAAGTATATTACGCTTTCCGAAGCCGCCACCGACAAGTATTCCCCCGTTCCCGACCCGTTTTTGGCTACGTCGCAAGCAGAGTATGACAAGACTATGAGTGTATTAAGAGATTACGTTTCTCTCTATTTTCAGAGACTAAAAAATGCGCTAAATCGCGCCTAACTTTGTCAGAGACACTCGTGCGACAACTCATTTACGATTAGTAAATTAGGGTTGCCGTCCGAGTGCCTCTTTCGCGTTATCCATCGATTTAGCGCAGTTTTATGTAATTTGCTTCTTGTTCTTCATCTCAATATCGCGGTTTTAACTGTTCAAAGGACGAGAATAAAACCGCCGTCCGCGAACTTGCAGAGCGGACTTTCTAACGCTCACTCATTCGAAGTGTACTTATAAACGGAATGTGCAATTTCGAAGACGGAACACGAGCCGCAAGGCGGCGAGCCTATGAGCGCCGAACTTGACGGACTGTACAAGTGAACGGGCGAGTGTGGATTTTTTTTCGCCCGTGAACGAGTGGCATAACAAGAGGACGATACTTTTCTATGTGAGTGCCGACTTCCCCTCTTGCGAACGAAGTGAAATCTGATAGAGAAATGACGCAAGTTTGAGCAATAGGGGAAAGCCCGAAGGGAAGGGGTGATGTGTTATTTAGGGGACGCACGATTAAACTTTTGTAGAGGAAGAACAAAACACGTGAGGAAGGGGGAAGCTGTATTTTTTTTAATTTTGCAAAAAATTTGTGGATTTATAATCATAATTGATTATAATGGATTCAAAGAGGTTATTATGCAAGACATCAAGGAATCGAGAAAAATAATCAACGAAGTTGACGAACAGATGGCGCGCTTGTTTGAAAAACGTATGCAAGCGTGCGAGCAAATCGCGCTCTACAAAAAGCAAAACGGATTGAGCGTTCGCGACAGCGAGAGGGAAGAACAAGTCGTTACGAACAACGCAAAACTCATCGAGTCGCCCGCGCTCGTGCCGTATTACAAGGATTTTATCCGCGCCACTATGGACGTTTCGTGCAAATATCAATCCTCGCTTATGCGCAAAATGCGCGTGGCGTATTGCGGAACGGAAGGCGCGTTTGCGCACATCGCGGCAAAAAAGATGTATCCCGATTCCGAATACGTTGCGTTCTCTAACTTCCAAGACGCATACGCGGCAACCGAAAGCGGCGATTGCGATTGTTCGGTGCTTCCGCTCGAAAACAGTTATGCGGGCGAAGTCGGCGAGGTTATGGACTTGATTTTTTCGGGCGCGCTTCACATCAACCAAGTGACAGACGTTGCCGTCGTTCACAATCTCATTGCAAAGGATGGCGTGTCCATCGAAGATATAAAAACCGTCGTAAGCCACCCTCAAGCGCTTGCGCAATGCGAGGAATATATCAAAGCGCACGGCTTTGAAACCAGAGCGTACTCGAACACCGCTCTTGCGGCGAAGTACGTTGCCGAGGCGCAAGACGACGCGGTTGCGGCAATCGCTTCCGACGAAACGGCAAGAATATTCGGCTTGACCGTTCTCGATTCGCACATAAACGACAATCACAACAACACCACTCGTTTCGCGGCGTTTTCGAGGGCGGAAAATATCCCCGTATCAATGGGCAAGCGCGAGGACGAGAATTTCATTTTGGCGTTCACCGTTCAAAACGAATCGGGTGCGCTCGCGAGCGCGCTCAACATCATAGGCGCGCACAACTTCAATATGCGCACGCTTCGTTCCCGTCCTATGAAAGACTTGCAGTGGAACTATTATTTCTACATAGAGGCAGAGGGCAACGTTCGCACGGAAAACGGCAAGGATATGCTTCAAGAACTGTCCGCTCTTTGCGCAAAACTCAAACTTGTGGGCAGTTACTTTGCCGACAACGTGAGGTGAGTATGATTTTCAACGTAAAAGCGGGCGAAAACGGTTACGACGTGGTCGTGGGCAGAGGCATTTTGCCAAGTGTCGGCGAACTTTTGAATCTTGACAGGCGCGTGCTTGTCGTCACCGACGACGGCGTGCCGAAAACCTATTCCGAAAAGATTGAAAAAACCTGCGAAAAGTGCGTGAAAGTATGCCTAAAACGAGGCGAACAAAGCAAGAATTTCGACAATTTCAAACTGCTTTTGCACACTATGCTTCAAAACGATTTCACGAGAAAGGATTGCGTGGTTGCGGTCGGCGGCGGCGTAGTGGGGGATATAGCGGCGTTTTCGGCTTCGTGCTATATGCGCGGAATCGAGTTTTACAACGTGCCGACAACCTTGCTTTCTCAACTCGACTCGTCCATAGGCGGCAAAACCGCAATAGATTTCGAGGGCGTAAAGAACGTCGTGGGAAGTTTCTATCAACCATCGAAAGTTATTATTGACGTAGACACGCTCGACACGCTTGACGAAAGGCAGTTGCACGCAGGGCTAGTCGAGGCGATAAAAATGGCGGCAACGTCCGACAAAGACCTTTTCGAGCGCATAGAAAAAAGCGAGAATCTGAAAGGCGATTTGCTTGAAATCGTGCAAGCCTCGCTCGCCATAAAAAAGGACGTCGTCGAAAAAGACCCCAAAGAAAAAGGACTTCGCAAAGTGCTCAACTTCGGACACACGCTCGGACACGCAATAGAGAGCGAACAAAAGGGCGCGCTTCTGCACGGCGAGTGCGTGGGCATAGGTATGTTGCCTATGTGCTCTAATGAAGTTGAAAAAAGACTTGAAAAAGTGCTGAAAAAATACGATTTACCCACCGCCGCAAACTGCGACCGAAACGAACTTTTGCGCCTTATGACTCACGACAAAAAAGCGGAAGGAAGCACGATTCGCACGGTCGTCGTAAACGAGATAGGCTCGTTTGAATTTGCGGATATGACGGCAAAAGAAATTCTTGAAAGAGAGGATAGATTATGAAAAACACGTTCGGACAAAGTGTAGCCTTGACCGTATTCGGCGAAAGTCACGGCGCGGGCGTAGGCGTCGTTCTCGACGGCTTGTGCTCGGGAATCGACGTATGCGACGAGGATATAAAAACCGCTCTTGCTTTGCGCGCGCCGTCTATGTCCACCGACACCGCAAGGCGCGAGAAAGACGAATATCAAATCCTTTCGGGCGTGTTCAACGGCAAGACCACGGGTACGCCGATTTGCATTTTCATACCCAACGAAAACACTGATTCCAAATCCTACGAATACGGCGTTGCTCGTCCCTCGCACGCAGACTACGCGGCGTTTTGCAAGTACGGCGGATTTGAAGATTATAGGGGCGGCGGACACTTTTCGGGCAGAGTCACGGCAGGTATAGTCGCGGCGGGCGCGATACTCAAAGGCGCGTTGAAAAACGTCGGCGTTACGATTGGTACGCACATACTCGAATGTGACAACGTGCGCGATAACGAGTTTAACGATATACGAAACGAGGTTTTAACTCTCGATTGTGCAAAATTCCCCGTATTGAACGAGGAAAAGGGCAAAGAGATGATTGCTCGCATAGAGAAAGCAAAGGCAAATCTCGACAGCGTGGGCGGCATAACGCAAACGGCGATAGTCGGTGTTCCGTCGGGCGTCGGCGAGCCTACGTACGACAGCGTAGAGGGCGTGCTTTCTCACGCACTTTTCGCAATCGGCGGCATTAAAGGTATCGAGTTCGGCAAGGGCTTCGAGATGAGCAAAATGCACGGCTCGACCGCAAACGATTCTTTCGTCGTAGAGGGCGGAAAGATAACCACCGCAACCAACAACAACGGCGGCATAAACGGCGGAATTTCAAACGGTATGCCCATACTCTTTAATTGCGCGGTTAAGCCCACGCCGTCCATAGCGCAAAAGCAAAACACCGTCGATTTCGTAAACGGAAAGGAAAGACAAATCGAAATCGTCGGCAGACACGACCCCGCAATCGTAAGGCGAGTATGCCACGTGATAAACGCCGTGAGCGCGCTTGCGATATGCGATTTGCTTGCGCAAAGATACGGCACGGACGTTTTCAGAAAAGGCATAAAAGAATGAAGTACGGACTTATCGGCGAAAAACTTTCGCACAGTTATTCGTGCGAAATACACGCGCTAATCGCTTCTTACGATTACGAACTTAAACCGCTTGCAAAAGACGAAGTGGCACACTTTTTGCAAGAGCGTGCTTTTTGCGCGATAAACGTCACGATACCATACAAGGAAGTCGTTATACCATATCTCGACGTCATATCCGACGAGGCAAGGGCAATCGGCGCGGTGAATACCGTTGTCAACAAGGACGGAAAACTTTTCGGCTACAACACCGACTATTACGGCATAAAAGCGTTGTTTGACAAGGCGAATATAGACCCCGCCGGCAAAGACGCGCTCGTGCTCGGCACGGGCGGCACGGCAAAGACGGCAAGCGCGGTTCTTCGCGCGCTGGGCGCAAAGAGCGTGACGAAAGTATCTCGCTCGAAAAAGGACGGCGCAATCGACTACGACGAGGCAAAGGAAAGAAAGGATACGCAGATAATTTTCAACGCAACGCCCGTCGGTATGTACCCGAGCGACGAGCAGCAGCCGATAGATTTGCAAGGTTTTTGCAATCTCGAAGGCGTGCTTGACGCAATATATCATCCGCTTTGCACCAACCTCACGTTGCAAGCAAAGGACAAGGGCGCAAAGGCGATAGGCGGCTTATATATGCTCGTCGCGCAAGCGGTGTATGCGTCGAGGTTGTTCCTCGGAAAAGACGTGTCGGACGTAAGAAAGGACGAAATCGAAAGCGTGTACGAAAAGATACTCGCTGAGAAGCAAAACGTCGTTCTCGTAGGTATGCCGTCGTCGGGAAAATCCACGATAGGCAAGAGGGTTGCAAGAATCCTCGAAAGAGAGTTCGTCGATACGGACGGTGAAATAGAAAAGAAAATCGGAATGTCCATAGCCGACTTTTTCGCAAAGTACGGCGAAGCGGAATTTAGAAAAATCGAAAGCGAAATTATAAACGAAGTTTCAAAAAAGAGCGCGGCGGTGATTGCTACGGGCGGCGGCGCGGTGCTTGACAAAAACAACGTAAAAGCATTGAAGCGTAACGGCAAAATCGTATTTTTGGACAGAAAAATGCAAGATTTGGTGGCAACGAAATCGCGCCCGCTGTCCTCGAATATCGACGATTTGAAAAAATTGTACGAAAAACGCTATCCCGTATACAACGCGTGCGCGGACGTGAAAGTCGTGAACGACGGAAGCGTAAACAAAGCCGCATACGCAATCGCAAAGGAATTTGAAAAATGAAAATACTCGTTCTCAACGGCCCTAACATCAATATGCTCGGAATCCGCGAGCCGCAAATTTACGGCAATCGCACCTATTCCGACCTTTTGGAAACCATAAAAGCGTACTGTAATTCAAAAAATATCGAGGTTGAGTGCTTCCAGTCCAACCACGAGGGCGCGCTCATCGACAAAATTCAAGAGGCGTATTTTGAAAAGTTTGACGGAATCGTGATAAATCCGGCAGGGTATACGCACACGAGCGTTGCAGTCGCGGACGCACTCAAAGGCGTTGACATTCCGTTTGTGGAAGTGCATATTTCAAAAGTGGACGAAAGAGAGGACTTCCGCAAGATAAGTTTTGTCAAAAACTATGCGCTCGCAACCGTTTCGGGCAAAGGATTCGACGGATATTTAGATGCGATAAAAATGCTCGAACACTTGCAAAAATAACGCAAAAAAATCAATAAAAAATCACAAAAAAATGAGAGTGAAAATCGAAAAATCCAAAGCCGAAGGCGCAGTGATTGCGCCGCCGTCAAAGAGCCTTGCGCATAGGCTTATGATTGCGTGCGCGCTGTCGCAAAAGGGCGGAAAAGTCGTCGGAATTTCGGACAGCGAAGATATGGCGGCAACTCTCGATTGTATAAAAACTCTCGGCATAACCTCGCAAAAAAACGGCGATACGGTGACGTTCAAAAAAGATTGCGAAAACGCCGAAACCGCTGAAAACGGCGCAAAAACGCAAGGTTTCGAAAACGGCAAAAACAGCGAGTTCGCAAACGACGGAAACGGCGTGCTTGCAAACGTCAAAAACAATGAGTATGCAGATTGCTTGAAAAACGCAAAGATTTTCGATTGCAGAGAGAGCGGAAGCACGCTTAGATTTTTCCTTCCGATTGCCGCCGCTTTTTTTGAAAAATCGGTGTTTGTAGGCTCGAAAAGGTTGCTCGAAAGAGGTGTAGACGTATACGAAAAAGCACTCGGTGAAAAGGGCGTAAAAGTGGTTTGCGACGGCGAAAAAATCGCATTGTCGGGACGGCTCGAAAGCGGGATTTACATTTTGCGCGGCGACGTGAGCAGTCAGTACGTTTCGGGACTTTTGTTTGCGCTTCCTCTGCTTTGCGGCGACAGCGAGATAAGGGTTCTTCCGCCCGTCGAGAGCAGAGCGTATATAGATTTGACTATCGACGTGTTGAAAAAGGCGGGAATCGAGATTGTCGAAAAAGAAGAAAACGTGTTTTCAATCAAGGGCAATCAACGCTACGTCGGCGGCGAATACTTGGTCGAGGGCGACTGGTCAAACGGCGCAATGCTTCTTGCTTTGAACGAACTCGGCGGCAACGTCGAAGTTGCGGGTCTTGACGAAAACAGCGTTCAGGGCGACAAAGCTTGCAAGGCTATATTCAAAGAATTGAACGAAAAAAACGCGGTTATCGACCTTGCGAATTGTCCCGATTTAGCCCCGATTGCGTTCTGCGTGGCGGCGGTGAAAGAGGGCGCGACCTTCGTCGGCACGAGGCGACTCAAAATAAAAGAGAGCGACAGAGCGCGGGCAATGGCGCAAGAACTCGCGAAGTTCGGAATCGACGTCGAAGTGCGCGAAAACGAGGTTGTTATACACAAAAACGATATAAAAACGCCAGATTGTGCGATTTGCGGTCACAACGACCATAGAATCGTGATGGCGTGCAGTATACTTTTAAGCGCGGTCGGCGGCGTTATCGACGGCGCGGAAGCAGTGAAGAAAAGTTTTCCGAAGTTCTTTGAAACGATAGGAAAACTCGGGGTGAAGTATGAAATTGAATAAGGATATGAAAATTCTCGTCGTCGGATTGGGACTCATAGGCGGCAGTTACGCAGAGGCACTTTCAAAAAAGGGCTATGAGGTGGGCGCAATCGACAAGAGCAAAGAGGCGATTGATTTCGCACTCGAAAAGGGTTATATCGCAAGCGGCTATACGAAAGTCGAGAGCGAATACGTCGGCAGATTCGACTTAATCGTGTTTGCGCTTTATCCGCATACGTTCGTCGAATGGATTGAAAAGAATCAAGACTGCTTCAAGTCGGGCGCGGTGATAACCGACGTTACGGGCGTAAAGGGCGGCGTCGTGGAAAAGGTGCAGAGCGTGCTTCGCGGCGACGTGGAATTTATAAGCGCGCACCCGATGGCGGGCAGAGAATGTTCGGGCGTCGAGAACGCAAAAGCGGAAATTTTCGACGGCGCGAACTACATCGTCGTGCCGACCGAAAAAAATACGCAAAACGCAATTGAACTTTGCGAGGATTTGGGAAGACAACTCGGCTTCAAGCATATATGTACGCTCACCGTAAAACAACACGACGAAATGGTGGGATTTCTTTCCCATCTCACGCACTGTATCGCGGTGTCGCTTATGGTGTGCAAAGAGAGCGAACATCTTGCCGATTATACGGGGGATTCCTTCCGCGACCTCACTCGAATCGCAAAGATAAACGACGAGATGTGGTCCGAGTTGTTCCTTGCAAACAAAGACGAGATAGTCGAGCAAATGGACCTTTTCGAGCAACATTTCGACAAACTCAAAAAGTGTATCGAGTCCGACGACAGAGAAGGCATACGAGAGATGATGCGCCTTTCGACCAAGCGTCGCAAGGTTTTCGATAAATGCAACGAGGTGAAAGAATGAATTTGGAATTCAAAAGAAAACTGCCCACATTGCAAGAGATAAAGGCAATGTACCCCATAGACGAGCAACTCGCCTCTCAAAAAAAGGCGACCGACGACGCGCTCGAAGCGATATTCGAGGGCAAGGACGCAAGGCTCGTGCTCGTGATAGGTCCGTGTTCCGCGGACAGAGAGGACGCCGTGCTCGACTATATTTCGAGATTGCGCACGGTGCAAGAAAAGGTCAAGGACAAAATCCTTATCGTGCCGCGCATTTACACAAACAAACCTCGCACCACGGGCGACGGCTACAAGGGTATGTTGCACCAACCCGACCCCCACGCAAGCGAAAATATGCTCAAAGGTCTTATCGCAATCCGCAAACTGCACATAAAAGCGTTGCGCGAAACGGGCTTTTCTTGCGCGGACGAAATGTTGTATCCCGAAAATCACCTCTATTTGTCCGACGTGCTTTCCTACGTCGCGGTCGGCGCAAGGTCGGTTGAAAATCAGTTCCACCGCCTTACCGCAAGCGGCTTGGATATTCCCGTAGGTATGAAAAACCCCACGAGCGGCGATTTGGCTGTTATGATGAATTCCATTCGCGCCGCACAACATCCGCACACGTTTGTGTACACGGGCTGGGAAGTCAACTCGAAAGGCAATCCGCTCGCACACGCCATTTTGCGCGGTTCGGTGGACAAAAACGGTCAGACCATACCCAACTATCACTACGAGGATTTGCGCAAACTCGCGGATTTGTACGCTCAAAGCGGACTTGCAAATCCCGCCGTTATCGTGGACACCAACCACTCTAATTCCGCAAAACGCTTCTACGAGCAACCGCGTATCGCAAAGGAAGTTTTGCACAGTATGCGCGAGTCGTCCGACATCAAATCCATCGTCAAAGGACTTATGATAGAATCCTACATCGAGGAAGGGGCGCAATCCCCCGACGGCGGCGTGTACGGCAAATCCATCACCGACCCGTGTCTCGGCTGGCAAGACACAGAAAGATTGATTTTCGACCTCGCGGAAACGCTTTGAGAATACGAGCAAAGTTCGGATTGAGCGGAAACGCGATTTGAGGTTGCACAGAAAATCGGTATTGAAAGATATTAGCGACCGAGCGAAAGCAACCGACAAAAAATCAACGGATAATTAAAGAAAGACG
>ERZ808275.650-NODE-650-length-12444-cov-4.480023_pt1 | contig 12444 bp, 4 predicted proteins | sample MGYA00520894_ERZ808275 | MGnify/ENA primary metagenome ERZ808275 (study PRJEB31516, sample SAMN03275598) | gut metagenome | biome: mammalia-associated habitat; material: feces | host: Papio cynocephalus | place: Kenya | collected 2012-08-03 ...
CGGAAGCCAACTCAGATAGTTTCATTAGCTTTGTAAGCCAAAAAATTGATGAATACATCAATTCCAACAATGGTTACAAGCACCCATATGTCTTTGTTCATGGTATCGGCAAGATGTTTCCCTATCTTCGTACAAACGTGTTCCTAACACGCTATGAGAAGTATAACGATACATCTCGCTATAAGCTCATACTCTTCTATCCTGGACATCAAGAAGGTAACTCGTTTTCTCTTTTTGATACACTTGAAGATGCTCATACGTATCGTGCCACATTATTAGTAAACCAATAAATCCATATATGATATGAAGTTTAAAGATCTATATGAAAAAGGACTTGACAGAAAGGTAAACCCTGCTGTTTCTGCCTCGGACCTCACAGATGAAACTGTACTGACGGAAATTGTTGAGTACGTGTTTACGGAGGAAATCATCATCAACCTCTATAATATTTTGACCAATATCAAGGTCAATCAAGGTAGTCATATCGGAATATGGATTAATGGCTACTATGGCTCTGGTAAGTCTCACTTTTTGAAGTATGCAAGCTATTGTCTTTCGCAGAACAAGCAACGCTGTGAAATGGCTTTTATTCGTCTCATAGAGGCGACCGAGGACATCATGCTCCATACCAAAGGCATGTCCAAACTTGAACAAGAGGGCGTTTCCGTGTCAGAGTTGAAGGCTCTGCAAAGTTGGTATGTGTCTCAGGCAGATGTTGAAATGGTCATGTTCAACATCGGTGACGTTCACGATGTGAATGCCGACCAAAAAACAGCCTTCACAACCATTTTCTGGAATCAGTTCAATGCTCAACGAGGTTACAACTCGTTTAATCTTGCTCTTGCTCAATATTTGGAGAAAGCCCTTGATGATAACGGCAAATTCCAAGAGTTCAAGGACTATGTGAAGAGCAAGGGATATGATTGGCAGCGCAACATATCTCGTTTTGCTGCTGGTCGTCTCGATCTTGCCCTCGATATGGCAAAGGAGGTTGACCCTACTCTTTCAACGGATGTGATTCGTACTCGCATACTTAATAATGACGTGAACGTTTCCGTAGAGGCGTTTGCGGCAGAGATGAAGGAGTATATCGACAGTAAGCAGAACCGCAATTTTCGTATTTTGTTCTTTGTCGATGAGGTAAGCCAGTTTATCGGCGCACACCGTGACCTCTTGTTGCAGCTCCAGTCTTTGGTGAAGCGCCTGGATGAGGTCTGTGAGTCTCGTTGTTGGATAGCATGTACTGCACAGCAAACCTTGGAGGAGGTTGTTACCAATGTTGGTGGTAATGTGAGCAATCCTGAGGATGAAGTGGGAAAAATTCTTGGACGTTTCGAGGTACGTGCTTCCCTTCAAGGTACATCGCCAGAGTATATCACTCAAAAGCGTATTCTTGACAAAAAGGGCGATGTGGAGATCAAGCTTGGCCAGATGTTCGACAAGGACAAGGCAAAGTTGGATGCTCAGTTCATACTCCCAAGCCAATACAAGGCATATACAAGCAAAGAGGATTTCATAGCTTGTTATCCATTTGTGCCTTATCAGTTCCAGCTCATCATGAAAGTGCTCGATTCTTTTGTGAACATGAACTATGTGGATAAGCAGGTGAAGGGCAACGAGCGTTCACTTATTAACATCACTTTCTCCATTGCCAAGGAAACTGCCAATATGGAGGTGGGTGAGTTTATTTCTTTCGATCGATTCTTTGGAGCTATGTTCCAAGGTTCCATGCAACATTTGGGGCAGCGTGCTCTTGGAAATGCACGTCAGGCGATTTCACATATAGAAGACCCTCAGAAGCAGGAGTTCTATCGTAGGGTGGTCTATGTTCTCTTTATGATTTGCAATCTTTCGGATGTAGATAAGCCTACATTCTCTGCCACGATCGATAACATCGTGACGCTCTTGATGACTAAGGTGGATGCCAGCAAGGCTGCCATCAAACAGGAGGTAAGCACTGTTCTTGCCTTTCTGATAGATAAGGCTGTCATTCGTAAGGCTAAGACTGAGACAGGAAGTGAAATCTATGAGTTTTACACCGAGGAGGAATCCAAGGTAGCTCAGCTTATCAGCAATCAGCAGGTAGATAGCAACACTTATAGCGATGAGTTGAAGAATATTTTCTTCAGTCATTTCGGTAATCCAAGCAATAAGAAAACGTTTGCCACTCGTTCTTTCAACGTGGGCATCAGTATTGATGGAAGAAATTATTTGAGCAACAATGCAGATGTTTGTGTGGATTTTGTCACAACGGCAACTACCGACTCCGTGGAGCAGTTTGCCTTCAGTGTGAACAATACCCAACAGGGCACACATCTTATCTATTTCCTCTATCCACAATTGAAGGACAACCAAGAACTTCGTGCCAATTTCCTCTACTATTGCCGTGTTCAGCGTTTTGCCCAAGAACCAGCTATCAGTGAGGAACGCCAACGCACCAAGGACATTTTCCGTCAACGTGCCAAGGAACTCTATGACAAGGAAATAAAACCACAGTTCCAACAGATACTTGACACTTGTCCTGTCATTTCTTGTGGTGCTGTGCTTTCGGCTTCGGAGATGGGCACAGCCAAAAAAGCGGAACGCTATGAGGCTTTGCTCAACCGTCATATGGAATCGCTTTACAATTTTGCGCAACTTGTGAACAAAGATGGGACACCACGAAACGGAGCCGAGCTTTCTGCAAAGATTTTGCGCCCGATGGAACCTGAGATGCAAAACATGCCACTCAGTACGCCAGAGAAGAAAATCAAGGATTATCTGGATCGCTCTCCTCACGATGTGACGGTGGCTGACGTCGTTCGCCAGTTCTCGAAGGTGCCTTACGGATGGTCAGAATATGCCACCATCTACTTCCTCAACGAGTTGGTGCGTCGCCATCTGTATGCTTTCAACTATAATAACAATCCTAATGTGAGCCGTGAGGAAACGGCTCGCAACATCGTGCGTGATGCCAGCAAGTTTACGGTGGAGAAGGCAAAGGCTATTTCGCAGGAGGTGTTGAACGACTTCATTGAAGCATGGAAGCATATCTTCAACGTGATGTCGGTGAAGGGTAGCAATGACAGCACAGAGTTGTTCCGCAACTGCAAGGAAACGGACGATAGTCAGCTCAATACACTCTTGAAACGTTACCGCCAGCTTTCTCGTGAGCTGAGTGGATGTCCATTCGTTCATACCATCGATGAGGCAGTCGAAATGATGGAGAGTTGGCTCTCTGTGCGTGACCACTTGCAGTTCTTCCAGACCATCATCAATGCCCGAAATGAGGCGTGCAAGCTTTTCGACCGTTGTAAGAGTATCAACTCCTTCCATAACGATCAGTACCCTGGCTATGAGAAGGTGCGTAAGTTCTTGGATGACAACCGTGACAACTTCGCTTTTCTTTCCGACGAGCAACAGCAGATGGTGGAGTCTCTCCGTGCTATCAATACGGATGAAGAGCCTTGGGACAAGATGCCTTCTTACATGAAGATGATGCGTAATCTGAATGGACTTTTGGGTGAATGTAAGACGAAACTCATTGGCGAGATTAAGGACAACTACAATAAGGCTTTCGACGAATTGGAACAATATGCCGAAGAAGTGAAGGTGCCACGTGCTCAATTTGCCAAACGTGACATCACTATCTCGTTGAAAACCAATACGAATAACTTCTATGCATTGCAAGCCAATGCTGACACCCGCTCTTTCTACGAGGAAGAGATGAGAAAAATCAATCAGGCGATTCCTGTTCCTCCAACTCCACCAACCCCTCCAACTGGAGGCTGTAGTGGTAAGCAGCCTGAGCCTCCTAAGACCAAGGTGCGCAAGCGTAAGATAGTGCATCTCAGTACACATACCACTCAGCCTATGCGAACAGAGGCGGATGTTGATATGTACTTGGCTGGTTTGAAGGCTGAACTAATGCAATACATCAACGAAAATAATGACATTATTGTAGGATAGAGATATGGACACAAACAGACTAAAACGCTTCGCAACAGAAGCTCGCACTATATTGATGCAAGGGGTGAGAAATCGCTTGCAGACTTTGGGCTTTGACCTCAATACAGGAAAACCGTCCGAGATGCCACAGGCTATGGAGGGTGGTGCCGTGTTGATGGGTGAAATCGTGTCGATGGATTTTTATCATCGTTGGATGTCTCTTTATCGTAACATCCAATCTCGCAGCATCAAAGAGGTTGCAGAAGAAGCAGCCTACACTTGGTTCAATCGCTTCATGGCTATCCGCATCATGGAGAAGCAGGACTTTGCCCCTCTTGTCTTGGAATATGAGAGCGACGAGGTGCGTGTGCCTATGATTGTGAGTGAGGCACGCCAAGGGCGTATGCCGAAGATGAACGAGGAGATGCACAGCAAACTGATGGAACTTTTGGAGGATGATAGCAAGACAAACGAGCAGTTTGCCTTGCTCATCGTGGCATATTGCCATGAGAATCCTATCATCAACAAGTGTTTTGGGGCGATAGCCGACTATACGGAGCTTCTCTTACCGCAGAATATTCTTTCCGACGATGGCTTTGTATATCAAATCAATCATACGGAGTTTATCACCGACGATCAATATGCCAGTGCAGAGCTTATTGGTTGGCTCTACCAGTTCTATATCGCCGACCGCAAGGCGGAGGCAATGGCTAAGAAAGGCAAGTATGATACCGACGAGATAGCTCCTGCCACACAGATTTTTACACCTAACTGGATAGTGAAGTATATGGTGGAGAATACCGTCGGGCGTATCTATATCGACAATAATCCTTATTGTGAGTTGAAGGACAGCTTGAACTACTTGGTTGACAGTCAACCAAGCAGCGAGCCTTTGAAGATAGAGGAACTTTCGGAGTTAAAAGTTGCCGACCTTGCATGTGGATCGGGACATATCCTCAATGAGTGCTTCGATTTGCTTTACAAGATTTACATAGAGGAGTATTATAGCCCTTCCGTTGCCATCAAAGAAATCCTACAAAAGAATCTTTTGGGTATCGACCTCGACACCAGAGCCAAGCAACTTGCCACCTTTGCCCTCTTGATGAAGGCTTGCCAAAAAGATCGTGCCTTCCTCGATGGCAAGGTGATGCCTCGTGTGTATGACATGCCTCGCCCTATAGCCGAGGTGATTCCTGCCGATAGTGACAATCGCAATGTCGAGGAGTATCTTCGTGAAACGCTTCCTCACTACTTGTTGGGTGGTAATGACACGATGGTGAAGGAACTCACCGAGTCTATCCTGTTGATGAACCATGCTGATACCTTGGGAAGCATCATGATTTTCGACATTTCTGAATCCACCAGAAATGCCGTATTGGTTCGTACTCAGGAGTATGAGGAACAGTTGGCAAAAGGCGAGGTGTTGCCAGAGGCTATCCGTCAACTCATGCCATATATGAACATCATCCTTGCCTTGACGGAAAAATATGCTGCCATCTGTATGAATCCGCCGTATATGGGTAGTGGCAGATTCGACGAAGTGTTGAGCAAGTATGTGAAGGACAACTATGCTGAGGCTAAAGCCGACCTTTTCTCCGTGTTCATGGATATGGGCATGGAGCGACTGGCTGATAGCGGCAAGATGGCGCAAATCAACATGCAGAGCTGGATGTTCCTCTCTTCGTTTGAGAAACTTCGCACACAGTTCTTGAAAAATTACAACATTGATTCTATGCTGCACCTCGGGCCACGCACTTTTGATGAATTATCAGGAGAGGTAGTACAGAATACTTCATTCGTTCTTAGTAAGCATGAACCTACAAGTCAAGGTGGTACTTATTATCGCTTGGTGGATGGCAAGAACTGTGCTGACAAAGAACAACTCTTCCTTTCGCATAAAACTGGTAATGAGGATGGAAAGCGTATTTATTATCCAAATGTGGAGCAGAAGAACTTCGAGAAGATTCCTGGATGTCCGATTGGGTATTGGGTTTCATTGTTGTGCCTAAATATTTTTGCTACTGGTTCTTATTTGGGAAATATTGCTGAACCAAGAGTCGGTATGGCTACTGCAGATAATGATCGTTTTATAAGATTATGGTATGAAGTTGACATCGACAATTGCTTTTTAAATTGTAAAAATAGAATTGAAGCGAAAGAAAGTCGTATAAAATGGTTCCCATTTGCAAAGGGTGGTAAACAACGCAAATGGTATGGTAATCATGAATATCTTGTAAATTGGCAGAATGATGGGTATGAAATACAAAATTTTAAAGATGTAGAAACAGGTAGAATCAGATCACATAATTATAATTTAGATTACATATTCAAACCTGCTATCACATGGGGAACAATTGCGTCAGGAAGTCCTTCTTTCCGCTTTTGTCCACAAGGATTCCTTTACTCAAATAGTGGATATGGCATGTTCTTCAAAGATGAAGGAGGCATTAATCTACATTTGGCTTTCTTGAATACCCGTATAGTAAGTTATATTATTGATGTATATTGTCCTGGAATAGGTGTTGAATCTGGCTATTTACGTAAGATTCCTATAGCAAAGAATCTGACTGGTATTTCTGAAAATGATATATCAAAGTCAATCTCAATTTCCAAGCAAGACTGGGACTCCCACGAAACCTCATGGGATTTCCAAACCAACGAGTTGTTGACCATCGACGAGCAGACCTACAAAGACAACATTTCCCACTTTGTAGAACTGCATTACGAAAAGACAGGCGAACGCCTCGACATCGACTCCTCACTCCCTGATACCAATAGCTTGGCATGGCGAGTGGAGCAATATAAGCAGAAATGGGAGCATAAGTTCATGCAGCTTCACAAGAACGAAGAAGAGCTTAATCGCCAGTTTATCGACATCTACGGCTTGCAAGACGAACTCACCCCCGATGTCCCTCTCAATGAAATCACCATCCTCCAGCAGGGTGAAATCTCGATAGAAGACGGCAAAATTGTATGGCATGACGATGTCTTGATGAAGCAACTTGTTAGCTATGCTGTAGGTTGCATGATGGGACGTTACTCCATTGACCATCCTGGACTTATTCTTGCTAATCAAGGTGATGGTGTGATGGAGTATGAAAAGCTTGTGCCAAACTCTCGTTTTGAAGTCGATGATGATGGAATCATACCATTGATGTCATCCAAGACAGACTTTGCTGATAACGCAACAGTCCGTTTTAAGAAATGGCTGTCGGTGGTCTTTGGAGAAGATGCACTGGTGGAAAATCTCAACTTCATCGAGGCGGCATTAGGTAAATCACTTGATGATTACTTTGTGAAGGATTTTTGGAACTATCACAAGAAAATGTATCAGAATCGTCCTATCTATTGGCTATTCAGTTCAAAGAAGGGAGCGTTCCAATGTATTGCCTATATGCATCGCATGACACCGTACACAGCCGAGCAGATTCGCACAAAATATTTGCTTCCTCATATAGAATGGCTTGTACAAAAGCAAAATGAATTGGAGGCAAATGCTGCCAACCTCAATGCCTCCGAGCGCCGAGAGCTTGACCGACTGACGGCACAAATTGCAGAATGTCGTGAGTATCATGACCGATTGCATGAGGTGGCTGATGAGCAGATAGCTTTCGACCTTGATGATGGCGTGGTGGTGAACTATGCTAAGTTTGGTGATGTGTTACAGAAAATTAAATGATGATGGAAAAAGATTTGGAACGTCTCATAAAATATATTCGCAAAGAAGATGTTGCACTATTTATAGGCTCTGGCTTTTCTATAAAAGCTGGAGCTCCAAATGTGTGGCAAATTATAGATGCTATTTTAAAGGAAGGAGGTCAGGCTATCATTGATAGCTTGACCGAATCTGAGCGTGGGCAGCTTCGAGTTGTATCAGAAGCATATGTAAATGAGTGTTGTGGACGCAACGAACTCATTATGCTGTTGAAGAGACTTTTTGATTTCGTACCACAAGACTGTTCCGATCAGTTGACATTGACAAAGATACCACATATCAAACAAATTTTCACAACAAATTATGATACTTTGATAGAGGATGCTTATCCAAAATCAAAGCGAAGTGTCGTTACTTCAAATGAAGGATGCGCTTATATAGATGATGGGCTTGCGACTATATATAAGGTTCATGGTGATATAACAACTTTAAATGATAGTTCATCCATTATAATTACTGATAGTGATTACAAGGGCTTCTTCAAAAATAAACGCTTTAATTTAATTTGGGAAGAGTTGAAGCGAACATTTGTTAAGAAGCATGTTGTATTTATTGGTTATAGCTTGGAAGATGACAATATTCTGGAAATCATCAAGGCTGTTCGCAGCTCTATAGGAAAAAGCATGAAAGGAATGTTCTTGGTTTCTCCCAAAATGTCAGATGTTAAGGTCAACCAATTAAAAAAGAATGGTGTGGCTTATATTAAAGCAACAGCAGAGGAAGTTCTTGGCAAAGTCTTAAATGAATTAAAGGAAAATATCGTTGAAGACTATCGTCGTAAGAAGGTATCACAAGAAACTTATGATGCTTTCTTAGAGTTAAATGCAGATATATACACGACAACAACTCATCTGCAAGACAGGAATACAATTGATAATATAGAGGCAAAAAAAGGAAAGTCTTTGGAAAGTAAAATTAATTTTACGGTACCAACACAGCTTAAGAATGCTATTGAAGATGGATGTTACAATTCTAGTATATTACTGAATGGTACGCATATCAAAATTCCTGCTTTAAAAATACCAACAGAGAATATGAGTAATTTCAGTCATTCTATAAATGGTATCAGTTTTGCCAACAAAGATAATATAAGCAGTTTTATCTTATCGCCATCTGTTGAAGAAATGAAGGTTACTCTGAAAATGCCTTCTATAGGTTTCAAAGAGACTAAGGTAGGCTACAGACACCAAGAGAAAAGTGCAGTGATAATTGATATAGAAACACCAATATGCATTCTGTCAATCTCAATAGATAGAAGCTTAACAAAGATGAATTTTAACATTCAAAGTAATGATACATATACAAATAACCAAGATGCAATTAAGTGGATTGATTTCATAATTGGTTCGTTCTCTGGTAAAACATTCTTTATAAATGGAATCAAGTTGAAGTCGGATGTAACGCAAAAGAAAGATATTGAAGATTTAAGAAAAGCAAAAGTATTCTATGAAACTATAAGGCTTATTGAAATGGAAATGAATATTGATTTCGATGTGTATGAAAACTACTCTTCAAGAAATTTGTTCAACGCATTGTGCGTGTATCATTATTTCGCTAAAAAAGGTTTCATAAAGGAACTTCCAAAGAATGCGACAATCACATTTGAAGTTGATTCACGAGACCCCCAGAATGTCCCTGTGGATAAATTTAGTAAAGATGAGTTCGTAATGGTAAAATGTGAACCGTTAGGTAATGTGGAACTCAATAAAAAGAGTTTTTATATTCCGTTTTGTACAACTGTCTTTATGGACTGTAAGGCAGAAAAAGTAACAAAATTAGATGAATATAAATATAGTGTTACAATGAGGGATGAATCCCCAAAATGTACAATTTGGTGTACTGATACAAAACCAAAGCAAGAGGGAAATGTATTAAATTTAGGTTGTAAAAAAATAAGCTAAAAATGAACGAATTACAGAAAAAAATATATGATTACTTTGAACGAGATTCAGAGTTGAAAGTCCTTTTCATTTTTCAAGACTCCGTTGACCTATTTTCGGCAACAGAGCTCGAAGGTGCGGTTTGGGAGGATGGCTATAGATATATAGATTTCAAGGGTGATTGGTTCACAACCAAATATCGCTTGGATAATGATTGGCAGCACGACAAGGTTGTCATCTTTTGCCATCAACAAAGTCCATTGAGAGTGAAGTCGCTACAGGCTTCTTTTCCTCTGATGGATGTTCTTGCTGCCAACATGGAATACCATAGTCAGGATTATGCGGCATTTATACAGCAGTATGGGTTGCCTACAAGCGACACGAAACTTGTACGTTTTGTAGAAAAAAATGTGATCTCATTACAGTCGGAAAAGTTGTTGAAACTATTTAGACCCTATTATCAAGATGGCAGCATCTCGTATGACATGATGGTGAGAGGTTTCATCAGTAGTTATATGGGAAGTGAACGAGTGTTCGACTGGGACAATATCATCTTGCGAGTCCTGTTGTATGGCAGAGAAAGCGAAAGACAAAAACAAACAGACTTTTATGGCAAGCTTCGTGGCAGCAAAGATGTAGAGGCGGTTTTGAGCGAACATCTGACAGACATTTTTGGCGTTTCCTTTGATGATTCAACTCATGAGAAAGTCAGTCAGATGGTCAAGGTTTTCAAATATAATGCCATTGTTCAGAATTTGGCTCCTGTAGAAGCAGATAACTATAAGCAAACGAGAATAGCTGATAGTGTTGCACTACAGCACATGAATCGTATCTTGGAATTAGCCCTTAGCCAAGAAAAAACAGCCAAAGCTCTCTCTGAACTATTCGATGAGTTGGGGAGCGAGGTGCATGATGCTGACATTATTCGATGGTATGGTACTGAGGCAAATTACTATTTTGTCCCAGAGGCACTTTGCATGCCAATTATCACAACACTCATAGAGCAAAAACTTGAAAGCGAGCCTGAAGTAGTTATCAACCGTATTGAGGAGTTGATGCTCAAGCATCATGATAATTCTATGTTGTCGGTAGTCATGGATTATGTAATTATCGTTGCTCGATTATATGAAAAGGCTCTCGCTCTTGGTTCTTTGACGCTCAACACTGCTGATGAATATGTCATGAAATACGAATCGGACTATTGCTTGATAGATCAGTATTACCGTTTGTCAACAGAGAGCTATTACAACATCGAACCAACTTGTGAATTGTTTGAGACAGTACAAAAAGTAAAAACTCATCTCGATCAAAATTACAGTAAGTTATGTCACCGCTTGAACTTGGAGTGGACTCGTTGCATTCAGGAAACTGGTGGCATGAAAGAGGTGCATCTTCTTCGCCAATACAATTTTTATGATGAGAAGATTAAGCCGATTCAAAAGAAAGTGGCGGTGATAGTGAGCGATGCGCTAAGATATGAAGTAGCCCAGGAATTGATTGGAGAGTTGGCGAAGTCAAGACATATCGCAAGTTTGAAGCCGGCTCTTGCCATGCTACCATCTGAAACGAAATATTGCAAGCCTTCATTGCTTGCATATCGTGAACTCAAACTGTATGGACAGGGTGAGAAACAGGATTTGTCAGTAGATAATCACATTCTGGACAAGATAGAGAAACGTTCGGAGCATCTGCAAGCCTTTCGTGAGGGTGCTCTTTGTGTACCTTATGAGACTGTGGCGGAATATAATCAAGACAAGAACAGAGAGATTTTCAAACACTCTTTGGTTTATATCTTCCATGACGTCATTGACAAGGTGGGACACAAAGGAAGTTCGGAAGAAACTGTGCAGAGTTGTAGAAAGGCTATCAAGGATTTGGCTACCATGATACCTAAGATACACGCTTCTTACAATGTAACCGAAGTGTATGTGACAAGCGACCATGGCTTCCTGTTTAATGATATAGTCTTTCAAGACAAGGATAAGAAACAAATTCAAGAAGAGTGCTTGGAACGCAGTACTCGCTATTATCTTACAACATCCAAGAATCAAGTTCAAGGGGTTGTGAAATTTCCTCTCAGTGAGGTGTCTGCCATGACGAATGTGGATGATGTGATGATAGCCATGCCTGAAGGAACTAACCGATTTAATGCCCCTTCTGGAGGCTATAGGTTTACGCATGGTGGTGCGACATTACAGGAACTTATCATCCCAGTCATTACAAGTCGCCAGGAACGAACAGACAACAAACAGCCTGTAGGCGTGATGATTCTTGACAGAAAACTATCCATGCAGGCTTCTCGTTTGAGATTTAAACTGCTCCAAACGGAAGCTGTCTCTATGGACATGAAGGAACGTCTTGTTAGGGTAGCTTTGTATCATAATGATGTCCCTGTGACTCCAGTCAAGGATATACTTCTTGACAAGACAGACCCTTCGCTTGACAACAGAAAGATTCAAGTTGATTTGACGCTCAACAAAAATGTAGATGCCAAGGTATTGCAGTTGAAGGTATTTGACGCATCAGACGAACTGAATCCGCTCATCAAGGAGAATGTGACCAACAACACTTTGATAGAAAATGATTTTGACTTCTAAAGATATGGATTTGCAACAAAAAGTAATGGATGCCTTCATCGGCAAAGTGGTACGAAAGGACTTGGCTTTCCTTGTAAAGGGAGGGCTTCCTGTGCCAACATACGTGTTGGAATACCTGTTGGGGCAGTATTGCGCCAGCGATGACGAGGAAATCATCAACGAGGGTTTGGAAAAGGTGAAGCAAGTTATCCAGAATAACTATGTGCATCGTGCGGAGGCGGAATCCGTGAAAGGACTCATCCGTGAGAATGGCAAGCATCGCATCATCGACAAGGTTACTGTTGTTCTGAATGAGAAGAATGATGAGTATCAGGCTACCTTTGCC
>ERZ808275.654-NODE-654-length-12361-cov-12.483829_pt1 | contig 12361 bp, 5 predicted proteins | sample MGYA00520894_ERZ808275 | MGnify/ENA primary metagenome ERZ808275 (study PRJEB31516, sample SAMN03275598) | gut metagenome | biome: mammalia-associated habitat; material: feces | host: Papio cynocephalus | place: Kenya | collected 2012-08-03 ...
GAATTGGATTCTATCCCAAATTTTTTCTCGTTATTTTCTATAATGAAAAGAAGGTATCTTTGTAATTGTTCTGTGTCCATGTGCTTGCCAAGACTCATGTCGAAGTGAAGCACAGGATATTCCTTCCATTCTTTCTCCAACTTTTCGATGGCAAGTCCCTCAAACAACTCCTTCTTCCCCTCGAAATAATTCTCGAAGGTAGAAACGAGCAGCGACTTGCCGAAGCGGCGTGGGCGGCTCAAGAAGAAATAAGTTCCATCAGTATGAGTCATACGATAGATGTATTCCGTCTTGTCGATATAGAACTTATCTTCCTTGCGGATTCGTTCGAATGTCTGTATGCCTATAGGATATAGTTTTCTTGCCATAATCAGTTGTTTTTGATTTCGTGGGCAAAGTTAAGCAAAATAATCGAATGTGCCAAGGTTTCTATTGTGATTTTTAAGTATCGATAAAAAACTAAGTATTTATTTTGTGTTTTCTCGGAATTGTTTTATCTTTGCACTCGCAAGCAAGATAAGTTGCGTATAAACATATCTAATAGAACTAAGTGCAAAGTGTTAAGACAATGAAGGCATTGAGAAGATATTATGTTTTATTTATACTCCTCGTCCTTGGCGTTGTGGGCATCTATGCCGACATCGTCAATGATGAGGTGTTTCATTTTGTAACCCGTGAGGATGGTCTCTCGGGAGAATCCGTCTCTCGCATCATGCCCGATCACCAAGGACGCATATGGCTCGGTACGAGCGATGGTGTGAGCTTGTATAATGGCAAGCGGATTGTTAGCTTCAAGATGAGTCGTGACGGTACTTATCCCAACTACATCTATGACATTTTCGAGAGCGAAGACCATACCATCTATGTGGCTTCAGGCAAGGGAATCTTTGAGAAGCGAACGGGAGATAGCGAGTTCCGACAGATTATGAAGGAAATTGAAAATGGCGAAGCCATCTTGAAATCCAATGGTATTGTTTATGTGGGTAATCGTGAGGGGTTCCATGTCTTCGATGGTAAAGCGACCAAGTTGATTACCGTGGGTGCCTCCAGGATGGGTGTGGAGAACGGAGTGCGTGACATCAAGGCAGACAAACAAGGTAACATCTGGTTTGTGAGCCGTTATGCTCTCAACTGCTATTACCCGAAGACCGGTAAGTTTCGTTCCTATGTCATCGCTGATAAGATGACGAAGGGGGCGGCTTTGTCGAGGCTCGCCATTGCGCCACAAGGCAAGTTCTTCATCGGAACCAAGAACAATGGCTTGTATGTCTATCAACCGAGTTTAAGAAACGTTCCGCCACATGAGATTAAGGGTGTAGGCAATGTCATCACCTACTTGCAGTTGACCTCCCAAGGCGAGGTGACGGTCAGTACGGATGGTTCAGGCGCCTTTCTGCTTGATGCCAAGACAGAGCGTATCAAGGAGGTATATTGTAGCAAGGCCGACAGGAAGCATCGATTGCCAAGCGATGCTGTCTATTGTTTCGTCAAGGACAAGCATGGAGTCAAGTGGTTCAGCTTTTTCCGTTTCGGTATGTGTTATACGTACTATAGCGCACCCGTTTTTCGTCGTTATCGCTTTGATGGTTTTACGACGGAAGGCTTATCTGTCCGCTCTTTCTATATCGGCAACCAGGTGAAGTTGATTGGCACGAACGATGGTTTGACCTATGTGGATGAGGCGCATCACATCGTCAGGACGATTACTCCCGAACAGATGGATGGAGCGCACATTGTTACCAACATCTTTTATTACAAGGGACAATATTATATAGGTACATACGACGCAGGTGTGCTGATACTGAATCCCCAGACTTTTTTGGTATCAAGAATACCTAACCAACCCTTGCTGTTGACCACCACGGTGTCATCATTTGACATCGGCAAGGATGGTAGGCTCTGGATAGGAACAGGCGAGGGCATCTTTGTGTGGGATGGCGAAGGACACATCACGAGATATACGGAGAATAATTCACGATTATGTGGAGGTGTTACATCCTTGACCTTCGATGTGAAGGGCAATGGGTGGGCATGCTCTCAAGGTGTTTCGCTGTATGTGGCGGCGACGCACACCTTCGAGAATGCCAATTTCCCGAAGGGATTCTTCAATCAAGAGAAGAACATGGGGGCGACTCGTGGGCATGGCGGCATGGTCTATTTCTTGAAGCAACCCTTGCTGTATTACACCAACCCCTCGATGACTCGGTTCGGGCAGATGGATTTGCCGAAGGAACTCTGTGAGGGAACATCATACGGATTCTTGGATGACATGAATGGCTCGTTCTGGTTTGTCACCGACCGTGGACTTTATCGCACGAACTATCAGTTGCAAAACCTCCAGCACTTCGGTTATGGCGAGGGATTGATGTGCCAGTTCGTCAACTCAAATGGAGCGAAGCTGGATGCGCAAGGAAATGTGTGGATAGGAACTTCCAATGGTCTGATGGAAGTGAATCGCAAGGCTTTGGAGTATTGGCAGAGCCATAATCCTTATCGCTTGAATCTCTATGACATCCGTCGTGGGAGTGACTTGCTGAATTTTGCCGAGGAAGAGACTGCCAACGATGAGCGGCGTATCAACCTGTCCTGGAATTTTGTTTCTTCTAAGTTGGCTTTTCGTGTGTTGTTGCAAGATTACGCTCGTCCGTTTGGACGGCTCTACCAATACAAGTTGGATGGCGAGAAGGAATGGCGCAGCGTGAATGATGGAAAGGACGTGGAACTGACGGGTTTGATGCTTGGAGTACATGACTTGAAAATCAGGTTGGCTGGTGCTCCTGGCACAGAACGCGACTATCAGATTACCGTCATGCCATCATGGCTTGCTGTCTTGGAGTTGCTGATACTCATCGCTGCCATCGTCTTGCTTCTGATGTGGCGCAACTATCATAAGCAAACCAAGGTGCTTCTCCAGGAGCGTGACGAGATAGAGGGTGCCTTGATGGAAGTGGAGGAGGAACAGCAAAAGGCGGAGATGGAAAGTGAAGAACGAAGAGTGAAGAGTGAAGAATTCAACGGCGATGCTTCTTCGAATGGTTCGCAAAAGTATGCTCGTGTGAAAATTGACGAACAAGAATTTTCTGATATTGCTTCTCGCATGAAGGCTTATATCGAGGAGAATAGAATCTATGTCAACCCAGAGTTGAAGATGAGCGACCTTGCCGAGGTGTTGGGCTTGTCTTCGAGCAAACTGAGCCAGGTGTTCAGTCTTTATCTCAAGGAGAACTATTATGAGTTTATCAACCGCTATCGACTGGAGGAGTTCAAGCGACTGATAGACGAGGGTGAATATAAGAAATATACCTTGACGGCATTGAGCGAGAAGTGTGGCTTCAAGAAGTCGAGCTTCTTCAGTACCTTCAGACGAGTGGAGGGGATGACTCCTACGGAATACATGAAAAAGGTAAAAAGGTAAAAAAGTAAAAGGGCTTTTTAAAGGTAAAAGGGTAAAAAGGTAAAAGGGTAAAAAGAGTGAGCATAATGTCGAGCTGAGGTGTTGACTCTTGATGATATAAGGCGGAGTTTTGAGTGTATGAACTTACACTTATAACTTCGCCTAAATTAGATAAACTAGATGTGGCGTAAGCGTAAGTGGTTGGATGGTAGTGCGTTAAATGGATTGGACTCATAGAAAAACGAGTTGGCGGTACTTCGCCTTCAAAAAGTTGCTTGGTATTGAAAAACCTTATATCTTTGCAACCGTGATTCAGAACATGAGTGAGAGAATCGCAATAAGAAAGACAAACTTAACAAGCAACAATTAAAACCTTTTATAATATGGAACGTGAGTACAATCTTCAGAACCGAGACGTGGTAGCTTCTATCTATGAGAAGTATTATACCGACCTCAAGCAATATCTCGTGAGCTATACGCACGACGTGATGGCTGCCGAAGATATGTTGCAAGACCTCTTCATCAAAGTCATGGCTCTTGACGTGATAGCTGATGAAACAGCCAAGAACTTACTCTTCGTGATGGCGAAGCGCATGATTATCGACGATGCTCGTCATAAGGCTTTCGTGCGTGAGACCGAGAAGCAGATGCAGTTCTCCATGAGTAGCATGGACAACAACTCTGTGGTTCGTCGCATCGAGGCTGCCGACATTTTGGCATTGGAGAGCAAGCGATTGGCGGAGATGGCTCCCAAGCGTGCCCATATATATAAGATGTATAAGCATGAGGGATGTTCTGCCGATGAGATAGCCGAGCAATTGAATCTCAGCAAGCGCACGGTGGAGACCCACATCTATCTTTCGACCAAAGAAATGAAGGCATATTTACGTAAGATAATCTAAATATCCGTAAGATAGATGTTCCTGACAATCAAGAAACAAATAATAAATAATAATACTAAACCTATTATGAAGCAACATTTCATTCAAGTTTGTATGCTTACAGCAGGATTGGCGATGCCTACATTCTCAGCCTCTTTGATGGCAGCTGGCAACCCTAATCCGATCGTGGCACAACAGCAACAGGTGCAAGGTACTGTAGTGGATAAGACGGGTGAACCGCTTATCGGCGTGACAGTGCAAGTGGTAGGACAGCAGGGCGGTACCGTCACAGACATGGATGGTCATTATTCCATCAAGGCGGCAAAGGGTGCACAACTCAAGTTCTCCTACATTGGTTTCACAGAGCAGACTCTGAAAGTAACAGGCAACCAACTCAACGTAACCATGAGCGAGGATAGCCAAACGTTGCAAGACGTGGTGGTTGTCGGTTATGGTGTTCAGAAGAAAGAATCGTTGACAGGTGCTGTGACGGTAGTGGATAGCAAGGCATTCGAGGGCAAGGGTGGTTTGGCCTCTCCTTTACAGGCATTGCAAGGTCAGGTGCCTGGTGTCATGATTAGCCGTTCTTCCTCTGCGCCAGGTGATGAGAGTTGGAGCTTGAATCTCCGTGGCTCTTCGTCCATGAACTCAACCGACCCACTTATTGTCATTGATGGTGTGGCAGCCAACAGTGTGAGTGAGATGCGATTGCTCAACCCTGACGATATCGAGAGCATCAACTTCTTGAAGGATGGTTCCGCTGCTATTTATGGTAGCCGTGCCGCAGGTGGTGTTGTTCTCATCACGACCAAGAAGGGAAAGGAAGGCAAGCTTCAGGTCAACTATAGTGGTAGCGCAACCTTGAAGACGGTCGGTTTGATGCCAACACTTTGCACCATCGACCAATGGGCGGATGGTGTGCAACAGGCACTTATCAATGATAATAACACCAGTAATGTGTGGTACACATACGCAGAACTTGCCAAGAAATACAAAGGCGGATATATTGATGTGAAGAAGACAACCAACCCATTTGGTCAGTCTGCTTTCACCGACGTAAGCGATTTTGTTTTTGATGATAGCGTGGATTGGCTCGGTAGTCTCTTTGGCTCTACATGGAGCACCAACCATAGTTTGAGTTTGGCTGGTGGTAACGACAAGAGTGCCTATCGTATTTCTGGTAGTTTTCTCTATGATGGCTCTACTCTCCAATATGGCAAGAACAACAACAAGCGTTATAATATTCGCTGGAACTACAGCAACAAGCTCAATAAGATATTCACCTTGGAAAGCAGCATCGCTTTCAGCCGTCAGGAGCAGGTGGCTCCTACCCAGGTGGGTTCGGCATTGAGTACGAGTGTTCCTATGCCAGGTCTTCCTTTGACCACCATGGATGGCAAGCCATACGCTTGGGGTACATGGGCTTCGCCTGTGGCTAAGGTTTCACAGGGAGGTGACAATAAACTATCCGTTCGTTCACTCAATATCAGCGAGACCTTGAAGGCTCACATCACAGACTGGCTCGATGCCAACGTCAATGTGGGATATAATACCAGCGAGGCTCGTCGCCGCAAAATCCAGAATGCCATCACCTATTATAATTATGTTGGCGACACCAAGGTGCTGGAAGACCCTGTACAGGAAAAATCCTATTATCAGCAGACTTCTGGGCGCACGGACTTCTATAGTATCTCGGGTTTCGTCAATGCTCACAAGACTTTTGCGAAGCTTCATAATACGAGCTTGACCTTGGGTGCTCAGTATGAGTTGACAGACAAGGAATTCTTTGGCGCAAGTTACACGGACATCTTGGAAGGTCTTGATGTCATCAATGGTAATGGTACCTTGACCTTGACAAGTGATGACATTCGCAAGAATAATTATCGTACCGCCATCATGTCATACTTCGGTCGTTTCAATTATGATTTCGATAGCAAGTATCTCTTCGAGTTCAATGGACGTTATGATGGTAGCTCCAAGTTCTTGCCTCAGAACCGTTGGGATTTCTTCTGGGGTGCATCTCTCGGCTGGCGTATCAACCAAGAGAACTTCTTGAAGGACGTGAAGTGGATTAGCAACTTGAAGCTCCGTGCTTCTTATGCAGAGATGGGTTCGCAGAGCGGCATCGACAATTATGATGGTTATCAGTTCTACAACTTGACTACTTTAGGTGGTGCATACGTAGGCAGTGATAAGCTCACCTATATTGCTACCAATGGTAAGTTTGCATCCACCACTCGTCAGTGGGAGCGTATCAAGAACTATAACGTGGCTCTTGACTTCGGTTTCTTCAATGGAGCCTTGACTGGTACGGTGGAAGCCTTCTTGAAGAAGAACGACAACATGCTCGTTGCGGTTTCTTATCCAGCGGTTCTCGGTGATGCCGCTCCAACAGCCAATGTCGGTAAGTTCAAGGACTGGGGATATGAAGGTAGTATCAACTACAATGGCAAGATAGGCGATGTACAATATCACGTAGGTGGCAATATCACCTTCGCCCGCAATGAGTTGACCGATTATGGTGGCACATCTGTCTTGAAGTCGGGTTACACAAGTACTCAGCAGGGTTACTCCTTGAACTCCATCTTCGGTCTTCGCTATGCAGGCAAGATTCAGAACGAGGAGCAGTTGAAGGCTTACGAGGCGAAGTACTATCCTAACAATGGAATCGGAATGCCAAGCAACCTTCGTGTAGGTGACAATATGTACTGCGATGAGAATAAAGATGGCGTACTCGACTATAGAGACTATATCTATCTCGGTAGCGATACCCCAGAAATCTCCTACTCATTCAATGCAGGTGCATCTTGGAAGGGCATCGACTTCAACATCGTGTTCCAAGGTTCAGCCAACCGATTTATCTATCGTGGCATCGACCCATTCACCGTGCCATTCCGTACGCTCTATACCAACACAACGACCAGTGGTATTGGCAATACATGGACTCCTGAGAATCCAAATGCCTATTATAACCCATACACAACGGATAGCAATATCATCGGTTACAACTATCAAGCTAACTCGTTGACGGCACAAGATGGTCGCTACATCCGATTGAAGAACTTGACTGTTGGCTACAACTTCCCTGCATCTCTCTTGAAGAAGATCGGTTTTGTGAATGCAGCCCGCATCTATTTCACAGGCGAGGACCTTTGGGAAAGCACCAAGATTTCCGACGGATGGGATCCTGAGGCAAAGCGTGATGCCAGCGGTGTAGGTCGTTATCCATTCACTCGTAACTTTACATTCGGTCTGAACCTCACATTTTAAGTGAAGAGTGAAGAACGAAGAGTGAAGAATTCTCTTGACTTTTGTGAGACAAGATAATAATGAATCATTTTTAAAGATTATTAGAATGAAAACAAGATATAATTCAATCAAGGTGGCGTGCTTGGGTTTGATGGCGATGGCAATGACCAGTTGCTTGGACTTCTCGCCAGAGGCACAGATGAACGACGATACCGTTTGGTCTTCTGCTACCAACTTCCAGTTGTTCGCCAACCAGTTTTATAGCTATACCCACGATATCCAGAGTGGTGATTCCTATCAGTATGCTGTGAGCGATGGTCCTCATAGTGACACCCGAAGCGACTTGATTGCTGGTGCCAATGCCAACGTGTATAGTCAGGGAACCAATACCGTTCCTCAGTCGGACAACAACTATAAGAACCTCTACAAGCACATCTACTATACCAACTTGTTGTTGAAGAATGCAGCGAATTTTGGTAATCAGAGTGCTATCGCAGTTCCAGTGGCTGAGGCAAAGTTCTTCCGTGCTTATTGCTACTTCGAGTTGGTTCAGCTTTATGGCAACGCCATCCTATTGACAGAGCCTGTGGATATGGATTCTCCTGCGATGAATGCCACACGTGATGATCGTGGCTTGGTCATCGACCAATGTGTGAAGGACTTGCAGGAAGCAGCCGAGGGTTTGCCAGAGACCCCTTCTGAGGCAGGTCGTCTTTGCAAAGATGCTGCCAATGCTTTCTTGTCTCGTGTCGCTCTTTATGAGGGTACATGGCAGAAGTTCCATACTAATGGCTATCAAGCAACCAACAATACAGAGCGTTCTTCTCAGTTGCTCGAAATCGCTAAGACTGCTGCTAAGGCTGTTATTGAAGGTGGACGTTACAAGCTCTTCTACAGCGATAAGTTGGGTACGGAGAGTTATCGCTACATGTTTATCTTGGAAGACGAGAAGTGTAATCCTGCTGGCTTGACCACCAAGGACAATACCGAGTATATCTTGGCTCGTCGCCATAAGAGCACAGATGGTGTGGGCTTGAATATCACCAAGGCATACTGTACCAATGCTGTTTATGTAACACGTAAGTTGGCTAACCTCTATGCTTGTCAGGATGGTCTCCCTATCGAGAAGTCTTCTCAGTTCAAGGGATATGACAAGGCAACCTCTGAGTTTGAGAATCGTGATAATCGTATGCTGACGACCTTGGCTCCAAGAGGTACCAAACTTTGGGACAACACCGCAGACCATTGCCGTACGGCTTGGGATGATACCGACTTGGCACGTGCCAAGGAAGTGGGTGCTTGTGCAAACAGTGGCTACCAAACTCATAAGTGGGCTGTAGAGCGTCAGGTTTCTGATCGATATGAGTGCATGGACTATCCTGTAATCCGTTATGCGGAAGTGCTTCTTAACTTTGCAGAGGCTGTCTATGAGTTGAACGGAAGAATCTCAGACAGCGACCTCGATAAGAGTTTGAACTTGGTGCGTGCTCGTTCCAATCCAAAGATGGTGAAGTTGAGCAACGCCTTGGTTGACAACAATGGCTTGAGCATGAGAGAGGAAATACGCCGTGAACGTACCGTGGAGTTGGCTTTCGAAGGCTATCGTATCGACGACCTCAAGCGTTGGGCAACAGCTCCTATCGAGATGCCGCAAGACCAACTTGGTGTTAAGTGGAAGGGAACTCAGTTTGAGACTCTTTGGACAAACCAGAGCCGTCAGATTAACAGCGAGGGTTGCATCATCCTTTACGACAACCGCAAGTGGGATGATAAACTTTATCTCTACCCATTGCCATCCGACCAATTGCAGTTGAATCCAAACATCGGTCAGAACCCTGGCTGGGAGAAATAATGTTTAGTGTTTAATGAGTAATGTTTAATGTTTAGTTATTCATTCTAAAGAAAAGACAATTATGAAACGTTATAATAAGATATATACCATGATGCTGATGTTGGGCTTGGCTACCGCATCTCTGACATCATGTAGCGACGATGAGACTGGCGGCAACCTTTACTCTGCCGTCATCCCTTCAAAAGTCGAGTTCAATCTTGATGAGGCTCATCAGCAACTCGTCTATACCGATGTTACTGGAGCTAAATGCTTGCCAATGGTCAAGGGCGAGACCTTGCAATTGACTTATACGATGGAACCGGAAGACGCAACCTTCAAGGATGTGGTTTGGACGGCGTCCAATGCTGACTTTGCCACCGTATCTGATGAAGGACTTGTCACTGCAGTAAGTGGCGATGGATATTCCATCGTACAGGTCGCTCCAGAGGCACTTCATTCTGGGAGCGGAATCAATGCCAACCTGAAGATTGTCGTATCTAATGAGATGCGTCCTGCCACCGCTATAGAGGTCAATGCATCCAAGGAAGAAGTCTATGCTGGTGATACGCTCCACATGAATGCAACCATCACACCTGACAACTCTACCTACAAAACCGTAAAGTGGAGTGTGGATGGCGATGCGGCTTCCATCGACCCAATGACAGGTGTGTTGACTGCCAAAGAGTCTTCTGCGATTCTCTCAGAGGTAACAGTGAAGGCTACAGCCCTGGATGGTTCCAATGTTTCTGGCGAGAAGACCATCAAGATTCGTCAGATCGTAAATCCAGAGGACATTACCATCGACCAGAAGTATGCTGTGGATAAGGGTTATTATTGCGCCTTGAACGAGAAGACGCTCAACTTGGCTTACACTACAGTTCCAGCCGAGTGTACGACATCTAAGATTACTTGGACATCATCTGATGAGAGCGTAGCTACCGTAGATGCAGGTGTCGTAACCTTCAAGGGATTCGGCGCCGTGACAATCACCGCAACTACTCCTAACGGTAAGAGCAGTAGCATCGACTTGAATATCCCTGCTGGTTTGATACGTGAGACATACCATAATGCCAACCACTTCAGCTTCTACAAGGCATCAGCTTCTGCAGGTCAAACCTGGCATGATGGCTATCTGACCATCACGACAGCTGCCAGCAACGCTACCACACAGCGTGCCGACCTCAAGTGGTATGACCTTCCTGTCACTCTCCACGCAGGCAACTATCCTATCCTTGCAGTGAAGATCGAGGATGCCAAGGACTTGGGCATAGGCGTAAGCAGTCGAAACTTCAACTTCGATGCTGTAGGTAAGAGTGAGAGTGGCAAGGATTTTAAGGCTCTTGGTGGAGGTAACAATAAGTGGAGCAACGAGTTGAAATGTGCTGATGGTAGCCGAGTATTCATCTATGACTTGAGCAAGGTGGCATTTGGCACGGGTGGTATTGCTCCAACCAATGAATCCATTAGTTTCACCATCTTCCAGTTGAAGTATGCTGACATCAAGACGATTGACCATAGCTTCGATTACAAGGTATATTGGATTCAGAGCTTCAAGAGTATCGAGGAGGTACAGAACTATGTAAAGAATGTGGATGGTATCTCTTATGAGGTTATCAAGTAATCTTAGACATCTGAGATTAAGTAAGCAAGAAGAGAAATACGTATTTTGATAAAAATAAGTATTGTAATTATGAACAAGAAAAGTTTTATTATAGCAGGTTTGGCAGCACTCATGTTGCTGCCAACCTCTTGCAGAGAGAATGAGTTTGGTTCGATAGACTTGACCATGCCAGAGACCCCTGTGGATCCAGATGTCACAGCGACATATACTTTCAATCATCCATGTGCCATGTACACGGCTGAAGACTTCGCTCGTGTGAAGGCGGAATTGGATGGCAATACCATTCCAGAGGTAACCCAGGCTTTTGCAGCTTTGAAGAGCAGTCCTTATTCTTCTTTGACTCGTGAGCCAGAACCACAGGAGTTGATTGTTCGTGGTGACCCTAAGGGAACGGGATTGGATAAGGAAAATTATGCGTATGCCATGCGCGATGCAGCTGCCGCTTATCAGACAGCCCTTATCTGGAAACTCTCTGGTGACGAGGCTTATGCCAAGAAGTCCATTCAGATTATGAATGCTTGGGCTGCTAAGTGTAAGAAAATTGCTTCTAATGATGCCAACCAAGTATTGGCTGCTGGTGCCCAAGGTTATACTTTTGCTTGTGCTGCGGAGGTAATGTTGGCATACACAGGATGGGAGTCTGACGATGTTGCTAAGTTTAAGCAGTGGATGCTTGATGTATTTGCTCCTAAGAACAAGAGCTTCTTGGAGCATAAGGATGCCAACACTTGTGCCAAGCACTGCTGGAGTAACTGGGACTTGGTGAATATGTGTTCTTACATGGCCATCGGTATCTTGACAGAGAACAGCGATATGGTCAACTATGTGGTCAACTACTTCTACAAGGGAGAGGGTAATGGTTGCATCAAATACCTTATCAATGGTGACTTGCTGAGTGACCCATTGGGCTCAGGCGAGATGTTGGCGCAAGACCAGGAGAGTGGTCGTGACCAAGGACACGCCCAGATGTCGGCCATGGTGACAGCCAATTTGGCTCAGATGGCTTACTCGCTCTATGAGCAGAACAAACTCAATGCAGATGCGGATGTTGCAAAGCTCGATTTCTTCTCTGCCAACGACAATGCTCTCTTGAAGCTTGGCGAGTATGTGGCTTTAAGCAACCTTCGCAATGGCACTGACAATGCCAATAAGCAAGGCCAGTGGCTCGTTTCTGCTACTAACATGCCATTTAACAAGTTGGAGTATTGTGTCAATTGTACTTGCCGTGATAAGAACCACAGTGCCATTCATACGGTTTTGGCTGATGACAGCGGTCGTGGTAGCGTTCGCCCAGGTTGGGAAATCTACTATAACCATTATGCCAAGGTGAAAGGCTTGACATCGGGCTTCCTCTATGTCAAGCAGATGGCAGACAAGATGCGTCC
>ERZ808275.659-NODE-659-length-12321-cov-3.353579_pt1 | contig 12321 bp, 8 predicted proteins | sample MGYA00520894_ERZ808275 | MGnify/ENA primary metagenome ERZ808275 (study PRJEB31516, sample SAMN03275598) | gut metagenome | biome: mammalia-associated habitat; material: feces | host: Papio cynocephalus | place: Kenya | collected 2012-08-03 ...
TGTCATGCCAACAGAATGACGACTTACAGCACCTGCCCCGAAAGCAAATACCAATGGCAATACACCTAAGATAAAAGCAATGTTTGTCATCATAACGGCTCTAAATCTTAATTTCGCCGCTTCCATAGCTGCTGCGATTTCATCACCGCCATTTTTTTCATAAGCATCTTTTGCAAACTCAATAATCAAAATGGCTTGTTTTGTACTTAAACCAATCAACATAATTAAACCAATTTGACAGTACAAATCTAGCGAATATCCTGCTACATATTGAGCAAACAAAGCACCAATCAATGAAACAGGAGCAATTAACATTACAGCAATTGGTAGAGTCCAACTTTCATAAAGTGCAACCAAGAATAAGTACACGAAAGTTAATGACAATACTAAGATTACAACAATTTGCCCTGTTGATTCTTGTTCTTGTAGCGAACTACCAGACCAAGCAAAGCCCATATCACGTGGTAATACTTCATCAGAAACTTTTGCCATTTCCTTCATAGCTTGACCTGAAGAAACACTACCTGCACCATTACCATTGATTGTTACGGCATTATACATATTAAATCTAGTCAAACTATATGGTCCAACAATCGGTTCAAATTTAACCATTGAAGACAATGGAACCATTTTGCCTTCTGTATTTTTAATGAACAATCGCTTCAAATCCGCTTCTTTAGAACGAAAATCAGCATCAGCCTGCAACATTACACGATATACACGACCAAATTTGTTGAAGTCATTTACATAAGTTTGACCATATATAGCTGACATTGTTGTATAAAGTTCGCTAATTGAAACTTTTTGAGCCATAGCTTGTTCTTCATCTACTTTTACGATAATTTGTGGCAAAGTAGCGGTATATGTTGTAAATACTGAAGTTAAGTTTTTGTTTGAATTTGCGGCAGCAATTAATTTTTGAGCTTGGTCATACAATTCTTGAGGACTTCTATCACCTTTATCAAGCAATTGATATTCAAAACCACCAAAGTTACCCATACCAGGGATAGGAGTTGGAGAAAAGGCTACAACTCTTGCGGCTGGATAGTTAGAGAATTGAGCTCTGATTTTTCCGATAATAGCATCCATTTGTTGAGAAGGTTTGTGTCTTTGACTCCAAGGTTTCAATTGTACAACGATAAACGCTGTATTTTCACCTGAGAAACCAATAATGTTAATTGTTTGACGAACCCCGTCCATAACTTTTATTTTATCTTCAATTTGAACAGCAATTTGTTTTGTTCTAACAGTTGAAACACCGTCTGGTAATTGAACTTGAACCATTACGGCACCTTTATCTTCTGTTGGGATAAAACCTGTAGGGATAACATTACCCATAATAATTGCCATCAAAGTAAGAGCACCCAAAGTTACCATAGTTCTTTTTGGTGATTCAACGAAATAATGAGCACATTTTAAGTAAGTATCACGGATACCATTAAACCAATTATCAAACTTTTTAATAATTTCTGGTACTTTTTCATCATCATGTTCTTTCAATATTGTTGAACATAATGCAGGAGCTAGCGATAACGCTACCAATGTTGACAAGCCCATCGAACAAGCAATACATACGGCAAATTGTTGATACATTCTACCATTAACCCCTGGCATAAAACATACAGGAACAAATACCGCCATCAATACCAATGATGTTGCAATTACAGGACTTGTAACCTCGTACATTGTAATAATTGTAGCTTCTCGAGGATTTTTACCAGCCTGAATATGTCGCTGTGCATTTTCAAGTACTACAATCGCATCGTCTACTACCAGACCTACAGCAAGTACCAAACCAAACAGCATTAACAGGTTGATTGAAAATCCTAGCATCGCTACGAAAATAAACACACCAATCAATGATACAGGAATCGCACATAATGGAATAAACGCAGCACGTTTTGAACCTAAGAAAAAGTATGTAACCAAAGCTACAAGTAAAATAGCCAAACCAATTGCGTTTTCTACCTCTTTAATAGATTCTTGCACGAATTCTGTTTCATCGTGTTCAATATGATATTCTAAACCTTTAGGGAAGCCTTTGCTTAATTCTTCCATACGTTTAGCACATTTCTTTGCCAAATCAATTGAGTTTGCTTCTGGTAACTGTCTAATTACGATAAGTGATGAACGTTTACCACCGATAAATGAATCACCCCAATAAGATTCAGCACCTAATTCAACTCTTGCAATATCTTTTAATTTTACATTTGAACCATCTGGATTTGAATAAACTACAATGTTTTCAAATTCACTTGCCGAAGATAAACGACCTTTTGTTCTCAAGGTAAATTTAACGTCATGTGCATCTTTTAAAGGTTCTGCACCTAAATCCCCAACAGCAACTTGAGTATTTTGTGCAATAATTGCATTTTTAACTTCTGTTGCCGAAATTTTATAGTTAGCCATTTTTACTGGGTCTAACCATATACGCATTGAATATTCAGCAGCACCATATACGTTAACACTTGATACTCCCTTAATACGAGCTAATTCATCTTTAATATAAATAGATGCATAGTTTGTAATATATAATGTATCAAACGCATTTGTTGGAGAGTTTACAGCAATCATCAAGATACCAGGACCACCAGTTCTCTTTCGAACAGTTAAACCATAGTTTCTTACATCACTTGGTAAACGAGGTGTAACTAGTTGCAAACGGTTATTAACGTTAATTACCGCCATGTCAGGGTCTGTACCTACTTCAAAGAATACACTTAATTCATAAGAACCGTTTTGAGAAGTTGAAGTCATATAAATCATATCTTCAACACCATTCAATTGTGCTTCAATCGGAGCAGCAATAGTATCTCTAACTACGTCCGCACTTGCACCAGTATACGTAGCACTAACTACAACTTGCGGTGGTGTAATTGACGGATAATCTTCTAGTGGCAATCCGCACATCATAATTAAACCAGCCAAAACGATTGCAAGAGAGATTACAATCGCAAATTTTGGTCTTCTAATGAATAAGTTAATATCTTTTTCGTTATATTCTGCCATTTTATATTACCTAATTATTACTTTTTAGAGTCACTTTCTTTTTTGCATTTGTAGAAGATGCATCAATTGCTTTAATTTCTTCTGGAGTTAATTCTCTAACTGGTCTTGAAGGAATTACACCTTGAATACCCAATACAACAACTTTGTCACCAGCTTTTAAACCAGATTTAACAACCCAATCTTTGCCATCTTGACCAAAAGTTTCGATTTGTTGTATTTGAGGAAGTCCTTTTTCATCAATTTTATATACATATTTGTATTGAGGATTTTCCAAAACTGCAATTTGAGGAACAACAGGTACATTTTCTTTTTCTTTTGAATAGATATAAACCGTAGCGTAGTTACCGTTTATCAACAAACCTTTAGGATTAGGGAATGTCGCACGCATCAAGATAGAACCAGTTGTTGGATCTACATTGTTGTCATGGAAGTTTTGAATACCACTAAATTCATATTTAGAACCAGTTGAAAAATACAAATCAACATTACGATTTACAGAAGCTGTTTTATCTACTCTTAATAATTCAGTGTAGTTTTTAGCATCAAGTGGGAAGGTTACGTAAATAGGATCAACACTATTTAAAGTTGTTAATGCACCACTTTGGGCTGTTACATAGTTACCTACAGTAACTTTAATCATACCAACTTGACCATCAACAGGAGCTTTAACCTTTGTATAAGACAAGTTTCTTAATGCATCTTGATATGCACTTCTATACATAGAAACTTGAGCCTTATAAGAATCACGTTGTGCCAAAACCTCATCATATTTAGCTTTAGCAATATAATCCTGTTTTACAAGTTCCTTTGCACGAGTTAATTGTTTTTCGTAAAAAACTAATTGAGCTTGAGCATTGTCTAAATTAGCTTTTGCTTTATTTGCAGCCAATTGATATTCTTGAGGTTCAATTTCAAATAAAACTTGTCCTTTTTTAACTACATCGCCTTCTTTAAAGTAAGATTTTGTTAAATAACCACTTACCCTAGCAACGATATCAATTCTTGAAACTGATTGTATTCTACCAGGAGCTTCGAATTTTTTGATAACATTACGAGTTTCAATAGCTTGAATTGTAACGCCAGGAGCTCCTGCCATTTTCATTCTTTTAGCTGCTTGAAAACCTTGGAATTGGTAAGCAAAAAATCTTAATAATACCGCTGCTACCGCAATTGATAGCGTTATAATAATCACCTTTTTCATATATATATCCCCAAGTATAGTTATAAAATACCCTATTATTCTTTATAGCACATAAAGATAAGCATAAACCATGCCTTTTTAAAATTCTTATTATCTCTTAATATTATATATAATAAGGCGGCGGACATTTTTGAATGTCAGCCGCCTTATTATTTTAGATTTTATAAATTATTCTTCTGTAGCTGTTGCTTTTTCTTCTTCTTTTTCAACTTTTGGTTCATCACCTTTTTTAGAGAAGAACATTTTACCATCTTTCATGTCTAAGACGATTGTATCACCTTCATGGTATTTACCAGATAAGATTTCTTCAGCTAAAGTATCTTCTACTTTACGTTGAATTAATCTTCTCAATGGTCTAGCACCATAAGCTTCATTATAACCGTCAGTTGCTAAGAAGTCTTTAACATCATCAGTAACTTCCATTGTCAATCCACGTTCATCAAGACGTTTGAACAGGTCTTTCATCATCAAATCAACGATTTGTCTGATTTCTTCCTTGCTCAAGTGAGCAAATACGATAATGTCATCAATACGGTTAATAAATTCAGGTCTGAAAGCTTTTTTCATTTCTTCATTTACTGTATCTTTTAATTTTTCGTATTTATCTTTCTTTTCATCGTCAGCAGTAACGAAACCAAGTTTTGATTGAGTTGCAATCATACTTGCACCAACGTTAGAGGTCATGATGATAATTGTATTTTTGAAGTTTACATGTCTGCCCTTAGAGTCAGTCAAGCGACCATCGTCTAAAATTTGTAACATGATGTTGAATACATCTGGGTGAGCCTTTTCAATTTCATCAAAAAGAATTACAGAATAAGGTTTCTTTCTGATTGTTTCAGTCAAGCTACCACCATCATCGTAACCTACATATCCTGGAGGTGAACCGATTAATTTAGATGTAGAGTGTTTTTCCATGAATTCAGACATGTCAACTCTGACCATATTATCTTCAGAGCCGAACACTGCTTCTGATAAAGCTTTTGCAAGTTCTGTTTTACCAACACCAGTTGGACCACAGAAGATAAAGCTACCTATTGGTCTATTTGGCGATTTCAAACCAACTCTTGCACGTCTGATTGCTTTAGAGATAGCAACGATTGCATCGTTTTGACCAATTACACGCTCGTGTAAAACTTTTTCCAAGTTCAACAATCTGTCACTTTCGCTTTCTGTCAATTTAGTAACAGGAACACCTGTCATCATACCGATAACTTCTGCAACATTTTCTTCTGTAACAACAGGTTTGTTTGCATCGTGTTCATTACGCCATTTTTCAGAAACTTCTCTGATTTTTTCTTTCATATTAGCTTCATCATCGCGAAGTTGAGAAGCTTTTTCAAATTCTTGATTTCTAATAGCTTCTTCTTTTTCCTTGATAATGCTTCTAAGTTCTTTATCTAATTCTTTACCTTCTGGTGACAATGAGCTAACTTTTAGACGAACTTTTGAACAAGCTTCATCTAAAACGTCAATTGCTTTATCTGGTAAGAATCTGTCTGTGATGTATTTGCTTGATAATTTAACAGATGAAACGATTGCATCATCAGAAATGATTAATCTGTGGTGTTCTTCATATTTTGGTTTAATACCACGGATAATTTCAATAGAATCATCAATTGAAGGTTCTTCAATTAAAACTGATTGGAATCTTCTTTCTAATGCTGTATCTTTTTCAATGTGTTTTCTATATTCATCAAGAGTTGTAGCACCGATAACTTGGATTTCACCTCTTGATAAAGCAGGTTTTAAGATGTTTGCTGCGTCAATTGCACCTTCGGCAGCACCAGCACCGATTAATGTATGCATTTCGTCGATAACTAGAATAATGTTACCAGCTTGACGGATTTCGTCCATGATTTTCTTTAAACGTTCTTCAAACTCACCACGGTATTTTGTACCCGCGATTAAAAGTCCCATATCTAATTGAATAACTTTTTTACCATCTAAAATATCTGGAACTTCTGAATTTACAATACGTAAAGCTAAACCTTCAACAACGGCCGTTTTACCAACACCAGGCTCGCCTAAAAGAACAGGGTTGTTTTTTGTACGGCGTGCAAGAATTTGAATTACACGTTCAATTTCTTTTTCACGACCAATAACAGGGTCAAGTCTAAGTTCTGATGCAGCTAATGTTAAATCAGTACCAAATTCATCAAGACTTGGTGTTTTTGCTTTTGTAGTTGAAGAAGTTGAACTTGAAGACGCGCCTGATGAAACAGTTTGAGGTTTTGATTCGCCAAGAATTTTAACAACATTGCTTCTAATTTTATTCAAGTCAACGCCTAAATTTTCTAATACTCGAGCTGCAACACCTTCGCTTTCACGGATTAACCCTAAAAGCAAGTGTTCCGTTCCGATGTAGTTGTGACCAAGTTGTCTTGCTTCATCCCATGACAATTCTAAAACTCTTTTTGCTCTAGGTGTGAATGGAATTTCTACAGCAACAAAACCTGTACCTCTACCAATAATTTTTTCAACTTCTGCACGGGCATCTTTAAGATTTACGCCCATTGATTTTAATGTTTTTGCGGCAACGCCAGTACCTTCGCCAATAAGACCAAGTAAAACTTGTTCTGTACCAACAAAGTTATGACCTAAACGTCTTGCTTCTTCTTGAGCAAGCATTATAACTTTTATTGCCTTTTCTGTAAAACGTTCGAACATATTTTGTTTCCTCTTAATTTCCTACCCTAATCTTATCCGAAATATAAAAAAGTTTCAAGTAATTTAATTTTTTTTTAATTAAAGTGTTGACAAATTTTTTTTCTTAGTTTATATTAGTAATACAGTCAGTCAGGCTCCCATCGTCTAGAGGCCTAGGACACTTCCCTTTCACGGAGGCGACGGCGATTCGAATTCGCCTGGGAGTACCATTTAAAAAGCCACTCAATGAGTGGCTTTTTTATTTCATTTTGTACTTTAACGAGTAAACTGATTATGTACTGTAATTTAACGAGTAAATTGGTTGTACTTTAACGAGTAAATTGGTTATAACGGAAAGTGTGGTATTTTTGTGAAACGAGGCTGTACGAGCGAGTTTTAGAGGTCGGAAAAAACCATACTATCCGTTTTCAAAGTACTCCAAATGTCTCATTTTGTACTCATGCCTCGGCAACGTTTCTCATGGTTTCAAACATAGACTATGGCTGTGTTTTAGAGTTTGTTTACCTTTGAACGGATAAAGTGATTACGTTCGGCAATGAGACATTTAATATTTGAGTCCGAAAGAATGCCGAAAAATTAGGATAAAATTTTTTTCAAATTTCCAAAGTCATGGAAAGTTTTGATTGATTCAAAACTGACACAAAGGTCTGAATTAGTGTTCCAATTCTTCTAATTCAGAGTTATTCTTAATGCTCAATCAATTTATTTACAAGGGTTTCAAATTCAGGAAATGAGATATCAACCCACTGAAATTCATTAATTTTTACAGGATTTTCTGAAATTAACCCTGCTACATACATACTCATTGCCAATCTATGATCATGGTATGTATCTAGCTCACAATTGCCTTTTAGCGGTGTTTTGCCATTAATAATAAATCCGTCTGGCGTTTCATCAATATCAGCTCCAAACTTACGTAATTCTTTTACAACCGCAGTAATTCTATCTGATTCTTTGTTTCTTAAATCTTGAGCATCTTTAATTACAGTTGTACCTTCAGCTTGAGTCGCCAATACGGCAATTACAGGTAATTCATCTATTAAGCGCGGAATTAAACTACCTGAAATTTCGCAAGCACGTAAATCCGATGTTTTTACTCTTAAATCACCAACTTCTTCATTTGAAACAAGTTTTTTATCTAAAATTTCAACATCTCCGCCCATCATTTTAACAACATCTAAAATGCCTGTACGCGTAGGGTTTAGACCGACATTTTTAATAACAAAATCGGAATTTGGAACAATCAAACCAGCAACAATAAAGAAGGTAGCTGATGAAATATCCCCACAAATTGAAATATCATGAGCTGTTAATTCTGAGCGTTTAATTGTTGTTTTTGCCCCGTCGTATTGAATATCTGCACCCAAATATTTAAGCATGCGTTCTGTATGGTCACGAGAAACATAAGGTTCTGTAAAAATTGTTTCACCATCTGCATGCAAACCCGCGAGTAGAACACAAGATTTAACCTGTGCTGAAGCTAATTTTGAGTTATATTCAATTCCACGCAAATTTTGTCCATAAATTTTTAATGGGGCTTTAAATTCATTTGAGTCAATCTTTGCGCCCATCAATGACAATGGTTCAATTACACGCTTCATCGGTCTTTTAGACAAACTTTCATCACCAAACAAAACAGAATCAAAATTTTGTCCCGCTAAAATGCCAGACACCAAACGCATGGTAGTGCCTGAATTTCCGCAGTTTAAATCTTTTGTCGGCGCTTTAAGTTTGCCATTAGAAATTAAAATTAATTCTTGCTCAGATAAAAATTCATGCTCAATACCTAATTGAGAGAAAACTTTTAATGTTGAATGACAATCTGCCCCACGAGAGAAATTAGAAATTTTTGTTTTTCCTTTTGCTAAAGAAGAAAACATAATTGCCCTATGAGATATTGATTTATCAGAAGGGATAACGATTTCGCCCTTCAAACCTGATGTGATTTTACTAACAATTTTATCCATACAAAAATTTTAACATAAACCAAATGGAGGATAAATTTAAAAACGCTCTAAAGATATTTTTTTGACGTGCGATATAAAAGGCATAAGAAAACCGAAAGGTTTACTTACCTCCTCCCCAAGTCTAGTAGCCGCCGATTAGGTGGCTTTTTTTTATGGAAAATTAATAACCAAGATACGGATAAAAACCCTCTCGAAGTATTTCTGCCCAAAGAGCTGCACCACTAGTATAGAACTCTTTCATTTTTCTTCTTTCTTCTAATTCAAGACTTATTATTTTCGGTCCATAAATTTGAACTACCCCACCTAATAGGTCTTTTACAGTTGTAAAATCATTCAGTGTTGCATCTTCAATTATTAATTCACATTTTATTTTTTCACCCCTGTTTATTTCTACATCATTGAAAACAAAATCTTTTTTTAATGAACCGTCAAGAGTTTTACAACGTAATGTAATATCATCTAAAACACCATTTGAAACATCTACTTGCCATTTTTCGATTATTTCATCTATCAATAATTCTATTTTAATAGTGTTGTATTTATAGCTATAACTTGCAGAAATTGTAGAAGGTGTATCTGAGAATTCATTAGTATAACTAAATGGAGCCAAACAATCCATTAAATAACCAACATATATACCGCCCAATGTAATAAGTATAGTAATAAAAGAAATAATAACATTCTTAACTAGGAAATTATTACTATCTTTTTGTTCATCTTCTGTATATTTTTGATAAAAATTTTCACTCATTACTATTTCTTTCCATTTTATTCATTTTCATAATTTTCAACACAAATAAAAAATTCATTTGTTGCTTTGAAATTATGTTCTTTTAATATGTTGTAGCAAGTTTTTACAGTATTATATTCTTTTGTTTTTGGATTAACACTGCTTAAAAATTCCTCGTATGCCTTTTTTGCCTCAGGTAACAACCTATTATCTATATAATCAAAATAAAGCCAAATGAATTGTTTGAACCACACATAAAATCTGAAGTGTACATTTTTAATGTTTTTGTAACCTCTTCCTGCTTAAAATTAGAATAATTTTCTCTGAATTTTTGCCAAGATATTATCAAGTCTAATAACTGTTTTTTAGATAAACTAACAGTTGCATCAAGATAATAAGCATTACCATCTAAAAACTTTTCTTCCTCTTGTTTTAACAAAATAAAATCTTTTAATGGTTTGCTTAAAAAACTAGAATAATTTTCATTAAGATATTTATAATTTATAGAAGATTCAAAATAGCCTTCTCCTGCATAAACCATTTTTATAAATGGAACTTGTGGATATGTAATATTTAAAGTATCTATAATTTTGCGGTTATAAACAGGCTCTATTTTTATTGTTGGTATAATTCTAATAACTGTTTTATTTATTTCATCCTCGTACACATTTTCTCCAAAATAAGGATTTTCTTCATATAATTGAGCAATAAAAGTATCATCATTCCAAATTAACTTGTTAAATAGATTACAAATCCCTATAAGGTTGTTATAGTAAACTTCAAATACTTTGTCTTTATTTTTGGTTAAATGAATCTTACTAATATAGTTTTTCATTATAACTTCTTTTTGCTTTTGTTTTATTAATAGTTTGCAAATATCGTTATAAATAATTTCATCTGCACTATTGGGAATATTTAATGCCACTTCAGAAATAGTCTTTTGGGTAATTTTTTCCTCATAATTTTTTATATAAAAAATAGAAAAGACTACCATCACAAAACAAAAACAACATGAAATTACTATTAAATTATTTTTCATATACTACACTCTATCTTATTTTTAACTCGATTATATTGCCATTTTCAACATAAAAGAAGATATTGCCATAAAAAAATCCTTGATAATTCCAGAACAACCTTTCCTCTTTTGAAAATCTAAAAATTTTATTCAAATCAAAATTTTCAATGTATAAACCTTCTTTATTTTTTATTACTAAATTATTTATTTCTAATGGAAAGGTGACAGAATTAACAAATAAATCTTTATCACTTTCTTTTACTGCATATTTAATTTTTTTAAGAAACATAGTCGCTACTCTAATATCTTCTTTAGTAAAAATATCATCAGAACTTGTACAAATATCTTCGTTTAAACTAGAATCTTTTTCCAATTCACTGAATGTAGGACATAATAATATTTCTTCTTGATTATAATCATTTGTAATAGGTTTATTTTGTTGTGAAATCATAACTTCTATACCATTTGGGTTATTACTTAAAACAGTTTTAGCAATAGTTTGTGAAGTTATAAAAAAACAAAAAATAAGAAAAATAAATATTGATTTTTTGAACATATTAATACCTTTTATTTAATTGATTTCATAATAGATTTTAAATCTTCTATTTTAGTTTTATCTTTTACTCTTGCAACGGGGTGATAAACTGGATATATTTTTCGACCGTTTTTTGTAATTTCTTTACCATGAATATTTTTTAAAGGCTCTGCTATTTTAAAAAATTTCATTGCAGTTACACCGCATAATATTATAAATTTTGGATTTATTATTTCGATTTGTTGTTCTAAAAATGTTCTACAGTTTTTTATTTCATCTTTCTGTGGTCTTCTATCTTTTTTATTTTTATTTTTATCTGTAGTTCTACATTTTAGGACATTACAAAAATAAATATCTTTTTCTATATCAAAACCTACCTCTTTTAGGTAACTCTTCAATTTTACACCCGCTTTACCTACAAAAGGTTCTCTATTTTTAACTTCTTCACATCCAGGAGCTTCGCCAATTATCATTATTTCTGCGTGTTCATTACCTTTACCAAATACTTTAGTCTTATTTTTTATTTGTAAACATTTTTCACAAAGTTCAACTTGCTTTTTTAATTCATATAAATTTATCATCTTTACTCCTTTAATACTTTAATATTTTGGAAAAGCCGCATTTTTTAAAGTTTCTTTTGTTTTTTCTGTATTTTGTTTATACTTTATAGCCTGTTTTTCACTTCTAAGTAACAAATCGGTAGGTTTATAATGACGATTATCGATGCCAAATGTCATCAACTTTTGAGCATCTTGATAACTCACTCCATGCTCAACTCTTAGTCTATAAACGACTTTAAATAAATCTCCTAAATAATTAGAAGTATAAACCATTTCCTCATAACTTTTCTTCGGCGAGTTCCATACATTTTTTGATTCTTCAAGATCCATAGCGTTTTCAAAATTATAATTATCTGGATTTATTTCATAAACCCATTTATCTTTAGATGTAGCAAGACCAATACCTATTTTATTTATATTTTTACCATTTATAACTAAAAAATCATCACCATTTTTATCTTCAATCAGAGATATATTTTCACCTTTATTTGTCGTTATTGATACTTTTTTTACTATGATTGATTTATTTGCTTGCTTTATCTGTTCTTGTTTTCTTTCATATTGCATTTGAGTTTGCAAGTTTTTATAAAGATTGCAACGATTTTGGATTGCAGATTGAACATTATAAATA
>ERZ808275.661-NODE-661-length-12298-cov-3.050641_pt1 | contig 12298 bp, 10 predicted proteins | sample MGYA00520894_ERZ808275 | MGnify/ENA primary metagenome ERZ808275 (study PRJEB31516, sample SAMN03275598) | gut metagenome | biome: mammalia-associated habitat; material: feces | host: Papio cynocephalus | place: Kenya | collected 2012-08-03 ...
TAAAGAAGACGGTTTTGTGGCAAGATTGACGGAAAACGCTGGACCTCTTTTGAGGGAAAGGCGCAAAGCGGCTCTGAACGAGAGAACAAGACTTATGGGGCATTTGAAAAGTACAATAAATATGGCTCCAGGCAAGGACTCTCACGGACTAATTATCCTCGCGAATTTCGATGATCTGAAATTCAACAACACAAGAGAGGAGATTTACAACCTGATGAACCAGCAGGACTACAACAAGAACGGGGCTACAGGCTCGGCTCGTGATTATTTCGTGGCGCAGTCTATGGGACAGTTTGAACCTACCTTCGATGTGGTCGGTCCGGTGGATTTGGAAATGCCTTATCGTTATTATGGAGCTAACAATGCCAAAGGCAGCGACAAAAACGCAGGTGTGATGATTTTCTCTGCCGTACAGAAGGCTGCAGAACAAGGATTGGTAAATCTCGACGATTATGATGCCGACAAGGACGGTATCGTGGATATGGTCTACGTGATTTATGCCGGACTCGGCGAAGCTGACGGTGGCGATGCCAATACGGTGTGGCCTCACATGTGGAATCTGCAGGCGAACTCGCAGTTTGCATATCAGCAGATTCAAGGAAAACGTGTTGGACTTTATGCCTGTTCGGCGGAATACCGCACGGACCAGTCTTCTGCCGAAGGGAAATCCTTTAGCGGCATCGGTACATTCTGCCATGAATACGGTCATTGCCTCGGTCTGCCGGATATCTACGACGTAACGTATAGCGGCGGCTATGGCATGGCATCATGGGACATCATGTCGAGCGGTTCGTATCTGAACAACGGCAACACTCCCCCATCCTACAGTGCCTTTGAGCGTTACAGCGTGGGATGGCTAAACTACGACGACGCTACCGTGGAGCGAGACTACGTGCTCTCCCCTCTTGCCGAGTCGAACCATGCCGTGCGACTCTCTTCGCCTACTAATCCCGATGAGTATTTCATCCTCGAAAACCGTCAACAGAATGGATGGGATGCCTACTTGCCGGCTCGCGGACTGATGATTACACATATCGACTACGACGAACAGGTGTGGGACAATAATGCCGTAAATGCTGATCCAAAGCATCAACATGTGATGATGATGGCAGCAGACAACAGTTGGGCGAAGTCTACCATTAGCGGCGATCTCTTTCCTGGTCTGCTTAACAACACCTCATTTACGGATTTTTCTAAGCCAAGTTCCTTGTTATGGGACGGCACCCCTCTTAGCAAGCCCGTAACCGGCATCCGTATGGACGGAACGGATATTTCATTTCATGTTGGTATCGACGCAAGCGGAATAATGTCGCCTTACTTCGAAGACGATTCACACGGACAAGACATAAAGACATTCTCTATTGACGGTAAACTTATAGAAAGGCAAGCAAAGGGATTTGTTATAGAAAATGGAGTGAAGAGAATAAAATAATGCATTTATCAGAATAGAATAGTGCATTCATCTTTTATCTATATAATAAGGTGTAATTCCAAACTTGAATAAAATATCATAAAACCTTTCTTGTTTTACGAATAAAATACTAATTTTGCAGCCGATAAACAATCGCGGGTATTCGTATCACTCGCTAAAAACAAAACAACATTATGATAAAAATCACATTTCCAGACGGATCTGTTCGTGAGTATGAACAGGGCGTAACTGGCTTGCAGATTGCAGAAAGCATTTCGCCTGCTTTGGCTCGCAACGTATTGGCTTGCGGCGTAAATGGCGAAACAGTAGAGTTGAACCGTCCTATCAACGAGGATGCAAATGTAACATTGTACAAGTGGGAAGACGAGGAAGGTAAGCATGCCTTCTGGCATACATCTGCACACTTGCTGGCTGAGGCTCTCCAGGAGTTGTACCCTGGCATTCAGTTCGGATTCGGTCCGGCTGTAGAAAACGGTTTCTTCTATGATGTCATGCCGGCTGACGGCACAATCATCAAGGAGAGCGATTTCGAGAAGATTGAAAAGAAGATGAAGGAACTCGCTTCTAAAGACGAACCGCTCGTTCGCAAGGAAGTGTCAAAGGCTGATGCCTTGAAGGAGTTCCGTGCCGACGGTCAGGAGTACAAGTGCGAGCATATCGAACAGGATCTTGAAGACGGTACCATCACTACCTATACACAGGGATCGTTTACAGACCTCTGTAAAGGTCCTCACCTCATGAGCACTGGCGCTATCAAGGCTATCAAGATTACAAGCGTTGCCGGTGCTTTCTGGCGTGGCGATGCAAAGCGCGAGCAGATGACTCGTATCTATGGTATCACCTTCCCAAAGAAGAAGATGCTCGACGAATATCTCACTATGCTTGAGGAGGCTAAGAAGCGCGACCACCGCAAGATTGGTAAGGAGATGGAGCTCTTTATGTTCTCTGAGCGTGTTGGTAAAGGTCTGCCTATCTGGTTGCCAAAGGGCACGCAGTTGCGTCTGCGCTTGCAGGAACTGTTGCGCAGTCTCTTGAAGCCATACAACTATCAGGAGGTTATCACTCCTGGTATCGGAGGCAAGAGTCTTTATGTTACTTCGGGCCACTATGCTCACTACGGCAAGGATGCTTTCCAGCCTATCCACACTCCTGAGGAGGACGAGGAATATATGCTGAAGCCGATGAACTGTCCTCACCACTGCGAGATTTATGCCCGCAAACCACGTTCTTACAAGGATCTGCCTCTGCGTATAGCAGAGTTCGGAACTGTATTCCGCTATGAGAAGAGCGGTGAGCTTCACGGACTTACTCGTGTGCGCACATTCACTCAGGACGATGCTCATATCTTCGTTCGTCAGGACCAAGTGAAGGCTGAGTTCGAGAATGTTATCGACGTTATTCTCAAGGTGTTCAAGATTTTCGGTTTCAACAACTACGAGGCACAGATTTCACTCCGTGACCCTAAGGATACAGAGAAGTATATCGGTAGCGACGAGATTTGGGAAGAGAGTCAGAACGCTATCCGCGAGGCTTGCAAGGAGAAAGGTCTTAACTGCCGCGAGGAAGAGGGCGAGGCTGCATTCTATGGTCCTAAGCTCGACTTCATGGTTAAGGATGCTATCGGTCGTCGTTGGCAGCTGGGAACAATTCAGGTGGACTACAACCTGCCGGAGCGTTTCAAACTGGAATATACTGCCGAGGACAACTCGAAGAAGACTCCTGTTATGATTCACCGTGCACCGTTCGGTTCTTTGGAGCGCTTCACCGCCGTTCTCATCGAGCACACCGCAGGTCACTTCCCATTGTGGCTCACACCTGATCAGGTTGCTATCCTGCCTATATCTGAGAAGTATAACGAGTATGCACAGCAGCTCGCCAAATATTTCGACGCTCAGGGCGTGCGTGCAAAGATTGACGACCGCAACGAGAAGATTGGTCGTAAGATTCGCGACAACGAGATGAAGCGTATCCCGTATATGCTTGTCGTTGGCGAGAAGGAACAAGCCGACGGTACTGTTGCCGTGCGTAAGCAGGGCGGCGGCGACCAGGGCGTTATGACTAAGGAAGACTTCGCTAAGAAGATTAACGATGAGGTTAAAGAAATGCTCAAAGCACTGAATGATTAAAATTGAAAGATTCAAGAATTGAAGAATTGAAAATTCAAGAATTCAAAGATTCTAAAATAAAAGGGATGACTTACGGATTTTATTCCGTAAGTCATCTTTTTTTATAAAACTGACATATATATATTATTCCTCAATATATCGTATAAATAAAAATAATGAGTAACTTTGCAACCGTAAAATGGATTCAGGAAAATAAAAGAAATGGGTATCAGTATAAATAAAGGCAAAAAGGAAATCGACATGCTTCACGGACCATTGCTGATGAAGATTCTTATTTTTGCCCTACCACTCGCCGCAAGCAGTTTGATGCAGCAGCTGTTCAATTCAGTTGATGTTGCCGTAGTGGGACATTTTGCCAACAAGGAGGCTCTTGCCGCCGTGGGAAGTAACGCCCCAGTGATAAATCTTCTCATCAATCTGTTTATGGGTATTTCGATGGGTGCCAACGTTATCATCTCAAACCACATCGGACAGAATGACAGCAAGAGTATTAAGGATGCAATACATACTGTGGCTCTGGTGTCCGTGGGAAGCGGCATATTCCTCATGTTACTCGGCATTCTCGTGGCGCGACCAATACTGGAACTTATCGACACGCCAGACAGCGTGTTGAGTCTTGCAGTGGTCTATCTCAGAATTTATTTCTGCGGCATACCGTTTTTCATGGTGTTCAACTTTGCCTCGGCTATTCTGCGAAGCATGGGCGACACAAGGCGCCCATTATATATATTGCTCATTGCAGGAACCGTAAATACCGTTCTTAACCTCTTCTTCGTTATTTGTCTGCACATGAGCGTGGCTGGCGTGGCTATTGCCACTTGCATATCAAACGTTATAAGTGCAACACTTATCGTCAGAATATTGATTCACGAGGAGGAGCCTTACAGACTGGACTTCAAAGGTATGAGGATAAAATGGACTGAGCTGAAAAGGATGCTACAGATTGGAGTGCCGGCAGGAATACAGGGCATGATATTCTCGTTTTCAAACGTACTCATGCAGTCGGCTATCAACGGCTATGGAGCTGCAGCAATCGCCGGTTCGGCAGCATCACTCAACTTTGAGTCATACTGCTACTTCCTTGTCGTAGCCTTCGACGGTGCTGCAATAAGTTTTATCGGACAAAACTATGGAGCGGGTTACAACGACCGAGTGAAACGTGTGTTCTGGATTTGCATGGGCTTGGGCTTTGCCGCCTGTTTGGTGAGCAATCTGCTAATCACATGGCAGCACATACCCTGTCTTAGTCTTTTCTCAACCGACCCTGAAGTTTTGAAATTCGGTTCAACTCGTATCTTCGTTGCCCTTGCCACCCAGTCTATCGCCTGTCTGTATGAGATTCCAGGAGCCTCATTAAGAGGAATGGGAAAGTCGATGCTTCCTACACTTATCACGATATTCGGAACCTGTCTGCTGAGAATTGTATGGATTTTCGGTGTAGCAGAACATTTCAAGAGCTTCAAGGTGCTAATGATGGCTTATCCTGTGTCATGGACTCTTACCGGAATAATGATGAGCATCACGTTCTGGATATTCGTGAAGAAAAAATTAAGAATGAAGAATGAAGAATGATAGTTACTCCTATTTGTCTTATATCTCCCAGTTCTCCCAAAACTCCCAGTTCTCCCATAAAAAAAACAAAAGAAAAACAATGCCACAAATAAAGACCCTATACGTTAGCGACATGGACGGCACCTTGCTAAATCAGTCGTCCGTCCTGTCTGAAACAACAATAAAAAAACTGAATTCGCTGATAGAGCGCGGTGCTATGTTTACAGTAGCCACAGCACGCACACCAGCCACCGTGGTTGATTTGATGAAACGAGTAAATGCCAACTTGCCATTTATCGTAATGGCAGGCTGCGCCATGTGGGACAATAAAAAACAGGAATATGCTTCGGCAAGAACAATCTGTCGAAACGACATCCAAAAGTTTATCAACATCTTTGAACGCCACGGCAATACCCCGTTCTTATATTATAAACACGGCAACCAGATTATTGTCCGCCATAGCAACCATCTGTCTGAAGAGGAGCATGAGTTTATAGACCCAAGAGTAACTGGTCCACTAAAGAAACTCATTACAACAGACAAGCTGTCGGCAGAGGATTCTACCGACGAGTTGATGCTCATCTTCAGTATGGGAAAATTCCGTGACCTGAGGGCAATCGCCGACGATATTGACAGCGAGGGAATAAGTTGCACATACAACTGCTACCACGATATCTTTAATGACGAATTGGGATTTATCGATCTCTACACCCGTGGTACGACAAAAGCAGAAGCCATTAAAGAACTTGCCGCAAAAGTGGGAGCAGAACGTATCGTTGTGTTCGGCGACAACCTCAACGATATCCCGATGATGCAGATTGCCGACCATAGCGTTGCCGTGGAGAATGCCTACGACGAGGTAAAGGCGGCAAGTGATGAGGTTATCGGCACGAACGAAGACGACAGTGTGGTGAAATGGATTGAGGCAGACTTCAACAATCTATCCAATTCGAAATAATCTGTTTGCCAACGGGAGTCAAGACACTCTCGGGATGAAACTGCACCCCACGAACATCCAACTCACGATGGCGAAGCGACATTATCTCCCCATCAGGACTCTCCGACGTTACTTCAAGACATGTAGGCAGAGAATCTCTGTCTACCACCCAACTGTGGTAACGCCCTACTTCAAACTCCTTTGGCAAACCATTGAATAATATATCGTCTGCCACGACCCTACACGGAGTGGCAACACCATGATATACATTCTGCAAATTGCGCAACGTACCGCCAAAGACTTCGGCTATCGCCTGATGCCCAAGACACACACCAAGCAGGGGCTTCTTTCCTGCATACGCCTTTATAACATTGAGCAAGAGTCCAGCCTCGCTCGGTATTCCCGGACCGGGACTTAGCAATATTTTGTCGTAACAGGATAAATCTTCTATTTTAAACTTGTCGTTGCGAACGACATCAACTTCAACATCCAAGCTGCGTACGAGATGTACGAGATTATATGTAAAACTGTCGTAATTATCTATAACTGCTATTTTCATGATTTTTATTTTTTTATTGGAGAACTGGGAGTTCTGGGAGTAATAAGACGGATAAGACTAATAAGACAGATAAGACAAATTAGACGGATAAGAATAACAGTAACTCTTAATTCCTAATTCCTCTTTCCTAATTCCTAATTCCTCTTTCCTAATTCCTAATTCTATTAATCGCTTCTCTCAAAGCCCCAAGTTTGTTGTTCACCTCCTGCAACTCATATTCCACATCACTCTTAGCCACAATGCCACCGCCAGCCTGAAACCACAGTTCGCCGTTGCGGCTTACGAAGGTGCGTATAGTAATTGCCTGATTAAGATTACCGTTAAAACCAATATAGCCAACACAACCGCCATACGCTCCACGACTATGCGGTTCATACTCACTGATAAGTTGCATAGCCCTCACCTTAGGTGCACCGCTAAGTGTGCCGGCAGGAAAAGTATCGATAAAAGCCTTAATAGAATTGGCACCTTTGTTTAACGTACCGCTCACTCTACTAACGAGATGCACCACATGACTGTAATACTGAAGGTCCTTATAGAAATCCACCTTTACATCATGACAGTTGCGCGAAAGGTCGTTGCGGGCAAGATCTACAAGCATCACGTGCTCTGCATTCTCCTTTGGGTCATTACGCAGATACTCGGCAGCACGACGGTCAGACTCTGCATCCCCCGTGCGTTTCGTTGTTCCGGCAATAGGGTCGATATAAGCCTTACCACCGTCGATACGACAATGCGTCTCCGGACTGCTCCCTATCAGGCGGAAGCCACCGAAATCAAAATAGAAAAGATAAGGTGATGGATTGATACTGCGGAGCGAACGATAGAGCTGGAAATCGTCGCCCTCATAACGCTGAACAAAACGACGCGACAATACAATCTGAAACACGTCGCCTCGCTGACAATGACGTATGCCGCGACGGATATTCTCGCGATGCTCGTCGTCTGTAAGGGTGGATGTCGTTTCACCAACACTATGAAATGGATACACCTGTGGCACACCATGTTCTATTCTCTCCAGAATATCATTGATTCTCTTTTTTGTAGCATCATGATTTAAGTCTAAATCAATTGACACAAGAGTGAGTTTGTTGTTATAGTGGTCGAAGACGAGGATATCACGGAATAAAGTATAAAGGATATCCGGAGCATCGTTCTTCTCCATTCTCTCATCCTTCACCTTTATATTCTCGAAATATCTCACGGCATTAAACGACGTGAATCCGAAGAGACCGCAATATTCACTCCCCTCGCCCACTATATCCATCTGTGACAAGAAGACATTAAAAGCATCCTCGCATCGGAAGTTTTCATCAATTTTCCTCTTTACTTCTTTCCCTGAGGGAAAAAGCAGTTCAACGATACCATGCGCTACAGACACATGTCCTATAGGATTAAGGGCAATAAACGAACGGCTGTTTGCAGCATCATGATAATCGGAACATTCCATCAATACGCTTTGTGCCGAAAGGTCACGCAACTTGAGATACACCTCTACCGGAGTATGCATGTCGGCAAGAATTGTCTTTGAAAAAGAATTATATTTAGGCATAGATTTTTTTGTTTTTTATTGGGAGAAATGAGAGAACTGGGAGAACTGGTAATACTGAGAGAACTGGGAGAACTGGGAGAACTGAGAAAGCTGGGAGAACTGGGAGGAATAAGACTGATAGGAGTAATCTTAATTCTTCATTTCGCTGAGCGTCAGCGAAGCAATTCTTCATTCTTCATTTTAAGATACGTTTCAATATCCTTGTCGCCTCTGCCGCTAACGGTAAGCACAACGACTTCATCTTTCTTGAAATCAATTTTCTTTAGGGCGGCAATGGCATGAGCACTCTCGATAGCAGGGATGATACCCTCCATGCGCGTCAGTTCGAATCCGCCACGAATAGCCTCATCATCGTTGATGGCAAGTACCCGGGTTCTGCCTTTCACTGCCATATTGCAATGCATCGGTCCGACGCCCGGATAATCCAGTCCGGCAGAAACGGTAAATGCCTCCTCAATCTGTCCGTCAGCATTCTGCATCACGAGCATCTTGCTGCCGTGGAGAATTCCCGTCGTACCGCAATGTATGGTAGCAGCAGTATGACCAGAATGGATACCCTCGCCACCAGCCTCGGCAAGAACAATCCTCACTCGCTCGTCGTTAGCATAATGATAAATCGTGCCGGCAGCATTCGACCCACCGCCGATACAAGCCACGAGAGTGTCGGGATAGTCCCTACCCTCCTTCTCCTGCAACTGCCATTTTATCTCCTCCGATATAACGCTCTGCATTCTTGCCACGATGTCGGGATAAGGATGCGGTCCCATGGTGGAGCCAACGATATAAAATGTATCGGCAGGATGACAACACCAGTCGCGTATTGCAGCCGAACAAGCATCGCTGAGCGTCATGTTTCCCGTGGTAACGGGATGAACCGTAGCTCCGAGCATCTTCATGCGTTCCACGTTAACATGCTGCCTCTCCACATCCGTCTTGCCCATAAACACCTCACACTGCATTCCCATGAGGGCGCAAACCGTAGCTGTGGCAACACCATGTTGTCCGGCACCGGTTTCGGCAATAATTCGCGTCTTCCCCATTTTATTAGCCATAAGGATTTGTCCGATGGTATTGTTTATCTTATGTGCTCCAGTATGATTCAGGTCTTCACGCTTCAGATAGAGTCTGTAACCATATTTCTCGCTCATTCTGCGAGCAAAATAAAGAGGCGACGGTCTGCCCACATAGTCGCGGAGCAAGGCATGGTATTCTTTCTTGAACTCCTCGCTCTCGATAATCGGTAAGTACGCCTGCTGTAGTTCGTCCACGCAGCGGTGGAGAATTTCCGGTATATATGCTCCGCCGAAATCACCATAATATCCTTTTTCTGAAGGAACTACGAAGTCGGCTGTTGTATTCTTATTGTTTGATTTTGTCATGATGCCAAGTTTTTAAATTAAGAATTTTCTTTCATTTCTTCAACTCAACGAAAAGTCTGTCGAGCGCCTCGTCGGCATCCTTGCTCTCTTCGAGAAGCGAAACGAACTTACTGCCGATTATTGCGCCGGCAGCATTCTCCTGTGCCGAAACGAGAGTCTGACGGTTGGATATCCCGAAGCCTATCATTCTTGGATTCTTCAAATGCATCGAGTTTATGCGTCTGAAATATTCCTGCTTCGCCTCGCCGAACGACTGTTGTGCGCCTGTTACGCTTGCCGACGACACCATATAAATAAAACCACTCGTATTGTCGTCAATCTTTCGTATTCGTTCATCGCTCGTTTCGGGGGTAATCATCATTATCACCCTAATACCGAATTCATCAGCAAGCGGTTTTATGTCTTTCAGATAATCATCGAAGGGTAAATCGGGGATTATGACGCCCGATACTCCCGTCTCCCTACAACTATCGAAGAAACGGCGGAAGCCATAGTGCATAACGACATTGAGATATCCCATAAGTATAATCGGCATCATTATCTCATCCTTCACCTCGACTAATTGAGAGAATAGCATGCGAAGAGTCATGCCGTTGGCGAGTGCATGCGTTGCAGCCGATTGTATAACGGGACCGTCGGCGAGAGGATCGCTGAACGGAATACCAACCTCCACCATATCTATGCCGTGGCGCTGCATAGCCCTCAGCGTGTCGGCTGTGCCAGAGAGGCTTGGCGTACCGGCACAGAAATAAAGCGACAAAAATTTCTTGTTGTCTGTGTTGTCTCTGAATAGAGAATCTATCTTGTTTGTGTTATCAATCATCTTTCAAAAGTCTGATAAAATTTCTTATCTTTTCAACATCCTTCACTGCCGGCTCTGTTTCAAACCTACTGTTTATGTCTACTCCTGCAAACATCGGATTGTTGATTTTCCTTATCTCCAAGGCATCATCGATGTCTATGCCACCACTCAAGAGGAACGGGATATTACCGTCGTAAGCATTGAGCAGCTCCCAATCGAAATGCCTGCCGTTGCCGCCAGCCTCATCGCCCTTCGTATCGAAAAGCAGCATGTCGGCATGCCCTTCATATTCGCGCCATCGCTTCACGTCGTTCTCGCTCGCCACGCTGATAGCCTTGATAATCTTCAGTCCCTTGTGGATATCGGGATCCACACTACGTCGCAGGTTGTCTATCATTACCGCCGACTCGTCGCCATGGAGCTGAACATAGTCAAGATTGTAGTTATAGATTCTGGTGATGATATTCTGCGGCATATCGTCTACGAACCCCCCTACCCTGAGCGGAGCCTTCTTACCGGCAGCCGACGTCTCGTTTTGCCTCTCGTCGGCATAATCAGGCAGAATTCCGGCATTTGAGGAAATCATCCTAACGTATCTCTTACTTTGCGGAACAAAGATGAATCCTATCATGTCTACTCCAAGTTCTTCCACGGCGCGAATATTTTCCGGCTCACGCATGCCACAAACCTTTATTATCATAGTAATCTAATTTTCAAATTTTTATCCCGAGCATCATCAGCGACAGGGCGGTTATGGTGTTGCCTGTCAAAGGATTTTGCTCTTTTTCGTTTTCATTCTCCCTACAAAGATACTTGTTTCTTTTCATACCGCAGTCCTTTCCTCTTTAATTCTTTCAACATCTTCTATAAACTCCTTCAAAGCATCTCCCGGACTCGTGCTCCGCATGAATGTCTCGCCAATCAAGAAACCGCTGTAGCCTACTGATATTAGTTCGGCTACGGTATGCGGATTTGAGATGCCGCTCTCGCTTATCTTGCAGATACCAACCGGCAGTTTGTCGGCAAGGCGGAAGGAGTTTTCCACATCGGTATGGAAGGTACCGAGGTTGCGGTTGTTCACTCCACACATATCTGGAAGCAAATCGATATAGTCGAGTTCTGCAATGGAATGGATTTCGAGTAGCACTTCCATTCCGAGCTGATGTGCCAAGGTTATTAACTGTCTGCATTCTTCTTTTGTCAGGCATGCTGCGATAAGGAGTATTGCCGATGCTCCACATACACGAGCCTCGTACACCTGATATTCATCAACGATAAAGTTCTTGTACAATACGGGGAGCGTAACTCCCGATGTGCGTACCTTGCGGATGAAACGGTCGGAACCGCCGAAAAACTTGTTGTCGGTGAGTATGCTCAATGCCGAGGCTCCGTTCTGCTGATAACTAACGGGAATGACTTCCGGCTTTGCACTTTCGTTTATCCATCCCTTCGACGGCGACTTGCGCTTGAACTCGGCTATTATGCCATAGCCGGTTTTCATCAGCGAGGCTTTCATCGAGGGGCAAATCGATAAGTCGCCTTTCTCTATCTGGTCGAGAAGGAACGACTGCGGAACGGACTGCTTCATCTCTTCCACCTCTTTTCTCTTGTATTCTATTATCGTGTCGAGTATATCCATAGTGTATTCGTTTGTTATTTTTTCTTTTCTTCCCCTCCCCCGCCTCCCCTTTCAGGGGCGGAGCGGTTACTCTTACTCTTGAGAAGACATGCAATTTCTTTTTGTTATTCTTACTCTTGAGTAAACAAGCAGTTCCTTTTTTGTTGCTCTTGCTCTTGAGTAAACAAGCAGTTCCTTTTTGTTACTCTTACTCTTGAGTAAACAAGCAATTTCTTTTTGTTATTCTTACTCTTGAGTAAACAAGCAGTTCCTTTTTGTTATTCTTGCTCTTGAGTAAACAAGCAGTTCCTTTTTTGTTGCTCTTGCTCTTGAGTAAACAAG
>ERZ808275.664-NODE-664-length-12239-cov-7.273966_pt1 | contig 12239 bp, 24 predicted proteins | sample MGYA00520894_ERZ808275 | MGnify/ENA primary metagenome ERZ808275 (study PRJEB31516, sample SAMN03275598) | gut metagenome | biome: mammalia-associated habitat; material: feces | host: Papio cynocephalus | place: Kenya | collected 2012-08-03 ...
ACTAACTATAAATATAATATATATAATACTAGATATATTTAATATATTAAATATAAATAATAATATAATATATAATAATAAATATATTATATATACTAGTAATAAATATATAGTAATTATTCTTAAATAAAAATTTCATTTTAGGTATTGACATGAGTCCAATGACGTGATATAATACGCTCAGAAAACAAGATGAGGTGAACAATATGACAAAGGAGAAACGTGACTGGTGTAAACAGCATAGTATCTGCACTAGATGTGGTAAAAACAAAGCAAGAGAAAATAAAACAACTTGTGAATCTTGTGCAAAGAGGAAAAATGAACAGAGCTTAGAAGATAGAAAATGGTTTATCGAACACAATATCTGCATTCAGTGTCGGAAGAATAGAGCCGCCCCAAATCGAGTAAGATGTGATGACTGTTTGGAAAAGGAATCCGAATATAAGCGACTGCATAAGCAAGACAATGAAAAAATCAGAGAGACAGCTAAAGATTTAAGAGAAAAATATCTTTCTGTTAAATTATGCTCAAAATGTGGGAAGAAAAGAACGTATAACAGAACAAAATATTGTGTTGAGTGTTTGCTGAAATCAAGAAGAAATAATAAAAGATATAAGGAGAAACACAGAACTATCAAGACTGGTTGTTTATGGTGTGGTAAAGAAAAATATAAGGACAAACAATATTGCTTAGACTGCTATAAAAAACTTGTTAAACATTTGGATGATATTAGACCAATGGCAAACAGAGACTACTTAAAGGGAGAAATCAGTCTTGTCTTTATGGCTAGGGAGGTTAAGAAAAATGGATTTGAAAAGCATTGAGAATATGGAGAAGTATGCAAATAATATTTTAAACTTTACAGATGATGAAGACCTTATGATGGGTGCTTCTATGCTTTTGGAAAGTATGAAACACTTCAAAAGCCATTATTTCAAAGAGATTAAGAGAAATCCTTCTGTTAAATTCTACTCTGATAAAGATATTGAGGCTATGAACAAAAATGCAAAGCGTTATTATTGAGTGTAAATTACCAAAAGGGAGAAGATGGTCTGACCCAGATGTAATCAAAATGGACAACCCTTATTCAACTTTCTATAAGTATAATAGAAACGAATACGGTAAATATTGTTACTTCTATCCAATTGATAACGACCTCTATATTAAAGGGATGTTTTCTTATCAGAAAAAAGCTAGATTTAAACATATGGACGGCTATTATACAGAAGATTGGGTGCTAGATAAAAACGTAATTGTTAAATTGACTAATTATAAAAGCTTAACAGCAATTGAAGCTGATAGCATTATTGGCGAATGTACTGTTGCTCAAAGTATGATTCATGTTGTATGGGATAAATTAGGACTTAGACTTGGTTTTATAGTTCCGATTTTGAAAGATTTGAATTGAGGTGAATCAAAATGCCTTTTTATGCAATCATTGACACAAAATATAACGGAGAAACCTTTCTTGACCCGGACGTTGGTATTTTTGATGAAAATGGTATTAAAGAAGCAAAGAGGCTCTTGTATGTCGAATGCTATAAAAGAATCTCTCGTGAGTATGAATCAAAACAATCAACCCTTAAATCACATCAGGAGGAACAGCAAGTGCTCTTAGATATGCTAAAATATTTTAATTCCATTGATAAAGTAATGCAATCAAAAGACGCAGTGATTGAAAGACTTAATCGGCTTGAAGAAAAAGTAATAAACGAACAACTAAAAACACAACGTCTAGTTCGTCTGTTAAATTCCGATAATATGGATGATATAATTAAAGAAGCAGGGTATGAGATTGTTGAAATTCCGATTCTTGACCATTGCGACGATGAAACTTTGAAGGAGTTTTTGTGATATTATGAACGATAGTAGAGGGTTTGACTTTGCCAAAAAAGCTAGTGAGTTTAGTGATTATCCTACTTTTCATTTAGGCTGTTGTGCAGTTTATAAAAATAAGGTAATCGCTATTAGCTGGAATACGACCAAAACAAGCCCTCTGCAAGAATCATACAATAAATATCGTGGTTATCCTATTCTTGTTAATAAGCATGGAACCCACGCCGAAATTGCTTGCATCAACAAGATTAAAGACCTTGATATTGATTTTAGCAAGGTTACGTTTTACATCTATCGTGAAACTAAAAAGGGCGAGATTGCTTTGAGTAAACCTTGTGGAGCTTGTAATAAGGCTTTGAGAGACCTTGGCATCAAAGAAGTTCATTATACTGGAAATCTCAGTTATGTTGTCGAAAAATATTTATAAAATTTTTGCTCTAGCTATTGATTTAGCTAGAGTTTTTTGTTATAATATAGATAAGAGGTGGATGATATGAGCAAAAAGACTTATTATGAAAGAAAAAATAGTGGTTTATGTGTGGATTGCGGACAACCGAGAGAAGATTTAAACGCGACTAGATGTAATAAATGTATTCAAATCCATAATGATTATTACAATCTCTATAAGCAACATCATATCTGTGTTAAATGTAAAAAGAATGACGCATTGCCAAATCATGTTTTATGTGAAGAATGCTCTGAAAAAAGAGCGAAGAGATATTCGGATTATATGGAGAACACAACGCCAGAACAAAAGAAAGAAGATGCCAATAGTAGAAACAAGCAAAGACGAGAACTTAGAGAATCAAGAAGGAAGAAGGGATTGTGCCCTAGATGTGGAAAGAAAGCTCTAAAAGGTCATGTCCGCTGTCTTGATTGTAGCCTAAAAGACGTAAGATACTCAAAGGAACACAGAGAAAGAGAGAAATTAGATAAACCAATCGATTCGTGTTATAGATGCTTAAAGCCATGTATGCCCGGAAGAAAGCTATGTAAGGAACATTATGAACAAACCTGTGGAGCGCTTGAGCTTGGAAGAAACTCTCAAAAAGGAATAGAAATCCGTAAAGAGCACAAAAAGAAATATGATGCTTTTTGGTCTGAAATGAAATACAGAGGTGACAAAAATGCTGGTTGATTTTAATAACCCTCTTGTTAAATTGGTTTTACCCATTCTATCACAAGACTATACAACGCATAAAAATATCATTTGGGCAACTGAACCACCTGAAAATTTAACAGGAATGTATTCTGCTGATGACGAAATTACTGTTGATAAGATTTTTGAAGTAGATATTAAACCACGTTGTCTAAAACGCATTGCAGACCAAAAGAAGCGTACTCATAATAAAGCAGAAGTGTTTACGCCAACTTGGATTTGCAACAAGATGAATAACAATGTTGACAACGAATGGTTCAAGAAGGAGAACGTATTTAACACAGAGATGGATAAATTATGGACTACTAACAAAAAGAAAATTCGTTTTACTAAAAAGAGTGGTTCTTGGCAAGATTACGTTTTATCAACAAGACTTGAGGTTACTTGCGGTGAAGCACCATTTCTTGTGAGTAGATATGATACTAGTTCCGGTGAAGAAATTCCTATTGAGAATAGAATTGGCTTTCTTGACAGGAAGCTAAGAGTTATTAATGAAAATATCAAGGAATGCGCTGAATGGTGCATTTGGGCTATGGACGCTTTTAAGTCTGTTTACGGCTTTGAGTTTCAGGGTGATAATTTGCTTTTGGCGAGAACTAATTTGTTTCTAACATTTGTTGAATACTACATGGATAGATTTAATAAAGAACCTGATAGAGTTATGTGTGAGAATATTGCTGAAATTATTTCTGCTAATATTTTTCAGATGGACGGATTAAAATATTGTATCCCTAACCATCCAGAGACTCCTTGTAAACTGTATGATTGGAAAGAGCAAGAATGGCTGTGTTTTAAGGATATGGTTAAAGAATGATTTTCTTGTTAAATTTTAGAATACAGCTTGACAGACTTGCTTATTTTTGATATAATACTTATAAAGAAAGGCGATAGTAATATCGTCAATCAAATGTTAATTTGACGGGAATTGGAGGTGATTTTGTTTGATAGGATATTTTTACGACAAAGACGGATTCCCGCACTATTATTACACACTTGATGAACTGTTAGATGAAGCTAGAGCGGTTTTGGGCGATGACTATGTTCGTGCGCTACAGTCTGAAATGCAAGACGAAATTCAGAGTCAGATTGATGATTACGAACTTGAGCATGAAGATGATGAGGATGAGTTCTAATGGATAGTTATTATATTTCTCCTATTGAAGCCGTGTCTATCATGCTCCAAGATAAAAGTCTATTTAATAAGAGCAAAGATGGTATGTCTCTATCTGGAACTTGTGATGTACAAGATAAAACAGGTTTGTCATACAAAATTATTTATAACAAAGATTTAGAAGAATCAGATAACCCGATTAGAGATAGTTTTAAGAGTGATGGAACTTTATGGTTTGAGATGGAGTCAATGATGAAGGTTTTCCAAACTGCTGTTGGCTTATCTGCTACAAGTTCAAAATCTGTTACTATTGGACAAATAAAAATTTCTCACGAAGACTGTGAAGGAACAGAAGATAAACCTTGGATGACACTTAGAACCATTGTAGAAATGCCGTATATAATTAACGAAGAGGTAATTTAACAATGAATAATCATACTAAATTTGATGTACCGAAGACCATTAGCACCAAAGATATGTTTTGTTGTATGCTTGCTTCGCAGAATCATACCGACACCAAAGAAGCGGACACACTATTCAAAAAGCGCTCTATGGGTAGCACGCTTTTTGATGGACACTTTGAATTTGACGACTATGACGGCAATATTCGTGTAGCATTTATGCCAAAGCTGAAAACAAATTGTATGGTGTGTCAGATGAATCGTACAATTGACGACGAAGATGAATTGACTGGATATGTTCTGCAAGCAACCATTGATGGCGTTATTAATATTATTCGTGATTATACTATCAAGGGATACAAAGTTGTTATTGGTGATGCCAAAATCAAATACAAGAAACTGTTTAATGGAAAATATACTATGAATATTGATATTCCTTTTATTGCTGACAATGAGGTGAATTGCTGATGAATGTTGAACTACTAACATATACTAAAGACCCTGAAAAAACTGTTGCCGCTGCTGCTAAACTATGCTATTCTAAATCTGATATTTCAACTCTGATGGACGGCCTAACTGATGAAAAGGTAGCTAGTTTTCTTGATAAGCTGGCAAGTCTCGGTCATTCTAGTCCAACAGAGATGGCGGTGTTCACTTTTGGTATTGAAGGAGTTAGTCGTAGTTTTCTTGCACAGATTTCACGCCATAGACTAGCCAGCTTTGCGGTTCAAAGTCAACGCTATGTAGACATGGATAATGCAGACCATGTTATTCCAAAGGAAATTTATGACGCTGGTTATTCTGCTATTCGTCTGTATGAAGAGTCCGTAAAGAACTCTTTTGATAATTACAACGAACTGAAAGAGGAGCTAACGAAGAAATACATCGCAGAGGGTATGAAAGAATCTCCTGCAAAGAAGAAGGCGCAGGAAGACGCTCGTTATCTACTTCCAGAAGCTTGTTGCACTCGTATGATTGTTACAATGAATGCTCGTGAGCTAAACCATTTCTTTAACCTAAGATGTTGTGGACGCGCAAGTAGAGAAATACGCGAAGTTGCAGAAGAGATGCTAAAACTAGTATACCCTATTGCACCTCATCTATTCAAGAATGCTGGCCCTTCCTGTATTTGTGGCGCTTGCCCGGAAGGTAATATGTCTTGTGGCAGGGCACAGGAAATGCGAGAAAAGTATAACGCCATCAAGGGTGGTGAATAAAGTTGGTATTTTACAGTCGAGATTCTTGCTCTGATTTTGAAAAGAAATTAGAAAAGCAGGGATACAAAAAGTGGATTTCTGATAGTCATATTTTTAGTTTTGATTATTGTTACCAAAAGCGCTTTGACGATGATTTTGGTAAGAAATACTTTATTGATTTTCAGTTCTATGATTATATGAAGTATTATCATGACCACGGCATTAGCGTCAAAGTTGGCACAACTTTCAACAATGATAATGAAGAACCGGGTAAGCTAGATAAGACTATTTGGCTAGACTTTGATTTTAGTTCCATTAAACAGGCAGAACAGCTTGTTGAAACTCTATGGAAAGCTAGTAATTCACAGTATTATGAATTGTGGTCTGAATGCTAATCTGAAAATTTAACAGAAAAAATGAGCTAGGGTATTGACAACTCTGGCTCTTTTTGTTATAATAATCATAGAAACAAGAAAGGAGAATAATCATGTGTTGTGTTGAAGTTTGTGACCTGTACAGAAAGGCCAGAGGTAATCCTAGTTCATCGGAATATGGTTTTGTTCCTCATGACATTAGTGAAGATGGCTCCCTATTTGTTGTCGAAGAGACTCACAAGGTTTCTAACAATGGTTGGACGTTCACATATCATCCTTATGCAGAGGGATACCCCGCAGTATTTACAGAGTATGATACCTTTGAAGATGCTATGTTAGCAGCTCTTGCCCTTAGGTTTAATGGCTATCGTTCTTGTCTTGAGGATGATAGAGTATATTTTGCAAAACAAATTCTATCGGCTAGGAGATGTAACAAAAATGGATGATAATAGATGGATTGTTTGCTTTGACCATGCAATGATTATTCGTAACGTCTACTCTACAAATGAAGAAAACGCAAGTAGTTCTGCCAAATATTATCGGAGTATATATCCTCATGTAAAAGTAATGGACGAACAGCAATTTAACAAGGCATTGGAAGAGGATTTCCTAATTAAGACAGGGAGGGCTTTGTAATGATTTATGCTATTCTGATTTGTATTATTATCGTTCTTGCTATTATTGCTGTTATTCAGCATTTTTCAATCTATGTTTCTACTGCCATGATTGCAGAATTTGAACGGTGGGCCAACAAATATGGATATACTTTTCTTGATGTTGACCCTAGTATTAAGTATCCCGATACCGTAAACAATATCAATAGCGTTATCGAAGAGATTGAAGATATTGTTAAAAACGGATATGATGGTAAGAAAGAATAAAAAATAATTTTTATCTGTTAAATTTAAAGAGGCTCTTGACAGAGCCTCTTCTTTATGCTAAAATATTTATAGAAAGAGAGGATAGATATTATGAAAACATTTTACACTGTGGATATTAACGATAGAACTGTAGCCGTTGCAGACAACTTAAAACGAGCTAAAGATATTTCAAGTATGTACTCAAAGGGTCTGAAAAGAGACGAAGAGATTTATATTTGCCAATATATCGATAATGAGAAAATGGGAGAAAGGCCGTTTACCGTAGAGTCTTATACGAGCGGAAACTTCTATGTTGAAGAAAAAGATTTTTATACGGGGCATATAAATGAAGTTTTCAAAGGATGCAAAAATATTTGGGGAAATCAGTTGCTTAATTACGAAGTAAATGTTTTCGCAAAAGACGAAAGTCATGCCATTAAGATTGCACAAGACCTTTGGGCAGAGTATAAAGCAAAGAAAGAAGGCGTTGTATAATGTCTCTTATCCAGTATTTGATTTGTGTTTGTATTGGACTGCTTGCAGGTAAATCTGTGATAAACGAAGACTAGTTTACTTTATGCTATATCCATTAGCATTCGTTGACAAAACTTTATTTGCTAAATTTAAGGACGGTATATAAATGGAAAGCACAAACCAATATGACCCAAGATTAGTTACGTCTGTTTCTTTTGAGTGGGAACTAAATCCTATATTTTCTAAAAGCAATTATGAATGTTTCGAGAAAATGATGAAGTTTAATTATCGTCTTATGTATAGTGATTTTTATAGAGATAACGAGAGAAAAGGTTTCTTCCATTTGTTTAAAAGGAATATAGAAGAGATAAATAGGATGTGGTTTTCTTATGCTGCCAACCATAACTTGTACATGGACGATATAAGTCTTTCTATTATATACGGGAAAGAAACACATTTAGATGATATCCTAAAATCATATAATATTATAAAAGAGGATGAAGTGTATAAGTAATGGGAAAGAAAAATAGTCCAGAAGATGTGAAGATAAATGATGATGCGAAAGACGCTTTGCTTTGTATGATTAATTTGTTGATTGATGGATATAAGGCGAGGATTTGTTATAATAAATACGATTTAGGGTATAGAGACGGCTCACTACAGATTCTTGAACTAATGAAAGAGACCGTAGAAGAGCATTGAATAAAATTTCTGTTTCACGGAGGTGATTATATGGATAATCCTATTATTAGTCCTATATGGTTTTATTTGGCTGACACAATTCCAAATATTCGTTATGTGCTTATTGCTACTGGGTTTGGTCTTTTTATACTAAGCATAGGTCAGATTGATAACAATAAAGTTTTTCGGGAAATTGTGGTTAGCGGTTTTATAGCTTTAGTTGTTGGAGCACTGATTCCGTCTCAAGAAACGCTCTATAAAATGATTGCGGCCAAGATGATTACCTCTAATAATATTCAGACTGTATCTGATTATGTAAATGATACAGCGACAAACGTTTCTGATAATTTAACAGATACTATCAAAGACATCATGGATTATTCTGTCGATAGAATTTATAATGTTCGTAACAACGAAAAAGCGGGTGATTAAATGCTTATCTATAGACCTCATAGAGGTAGTTTAGTGGACGCAATGGCAGAAGCTAAGACCTTTAATTCATTTGATGAAATCAAAGAATATGTTGCTAATCAATGGAACGCTAGTTGGAAACATTGTATCCTTGACCCAAATGATATTGTATTATGTGATAGCATAGGAGATGATGACCGTATTGGCTGGAAAGATGTTCGTTACCTTTGTACTAAAAAACTAGGCAATGAAGACTATATAAAGAAATATGGTTGTCCTCAGTGTATTGGATTTGTTGGGGTGGTTGAATGTTGAACGTTTTGATTTTTATTGGGAAATTGGTTCTTGCAACTGTACTTTCTACATTGCTTCTCATTCTAATTATCATTGCTATGGGAGCAGATAATGGTTATTATTCTTACAAACCTAAATGTCATCCTGCAAAATCACCCGATGAAGTAAAGGCTAAAATTAGGACAAAGTGAGGGTATCGTGGGTACTAAAATTACAAAATATCCAAACATGAAAATCTTACCCAATGATGGTGTTAAATTTAAGTGTGATTGTGGTTGTGAATTTGTGGCTTTTGGGCAGAGTCTTTTAGTGGACTGTGATTGTCTTGGTGGTAAGTTGGAAATTTATTATGCTCATTGTCCAGAATGTCAAAAATGTTGTACGTCTGATAGCAATAACACGATTCATAACTATTGGGATAATAAAAACCCAAATGATGATAAACCATGTATGAGTCATAACTTTAAGAAACATTTAGAGCTTAAAAAGATGATGGACAATAGAAATTAAAATTTATTTAGACTAGAGACTTGACATCTCTAGTCTTTTTGTGTATAATAAATACATAAAAAGAAAGGAGATAGATGCTATGGCTTCAATTATTGCTGACCCATCCAAGATTAGATTGTGGAATATTGAAATCAATTCGTTAAACATCTCTCGTTGGCGTGTAGATATGAGTTTTACGAAAGTCTGTGCTGATAAATGTCCCATCAGTGATGATATCAGTTTTACAGATGAAGATGGCAATTTAGACAAGGCTGATGTTGCAGAATTGTATTGGATTTTGTTCACAGAGCCAGAATACCAAAATATCTCTGGTGTTTATTACGATGACAAACTTGTAGCTCTTTGGATGATGGAGAGTTATATCACTTGGGATAATTTGGGTGTTTTGGTCGTAAATTGCCTTGAGGGGATGAAATATGGAAAGGAGATTGCTAAAAATGAATAATCTTGTTTCTACAGCAGAAGCACAAAACGGTTTCTATCCTACTCCTAAATCTGTAGCTTATCAACTTTTTGATATGATTGATACTAAAATTATCCATGAGGTTCTTGAACCTTCTGCTGGTAAAGGTGACTTACTCAAAGCGTTTGGCTGTTACAAGAACGAAAAATATCAAGAATATCTCAGTGGTATCAATGTCAATAAGAAAGACTTTCATGTCGCTTCTTGTAATGTTGATGCTATTGAATTTGACCCTAATCTTCGGGGCATTTTAAATTATGAATTTTGTGGACAGCGTGTTCAAGAATTTAACAACAAAATGTATGAAATTAGTCAGAATCGCCGTTATCTCTGGAAAGAAGATGACTATGAAGGTCTAACTGATGAACAGATTGCAGAGCTAAAACAGCTCAAAGAAGAAGTCAAAGAGCGTTCTACTTATGTTCATGTAAAAATTGTTCATAATGATTTTATGACATTTGCAAGTAAAAAGCATTATGACTTAATTCTTATGAATCCACCTTTTGCAAATGGCGATAAACATTTGATGAAAGCGATTCAGATGCAACAGGAGAATGGCGGTAAGATTCTTTGCATTCTTAACGCTGAAACTCTGTTGAACCTGTATTCTAACAAGCGTAAATTCTTGATGAATACGCTGAATAATCTTGGCGCAAAGATTCAGTTTGTAGACAATGGATTTAGCGATGCAGAACGTCAAACAGATGTTCGTGTTGCTTTGATTTATATTGATATTCCCGAACCAGAACATCATAGTGAGATTTATGAAAAGTTTCAGAAGGCAAAAGAATATAAAGAATCAGCAGAAGAAAATTCTTCTAAACTGACAACTACTAATTTTCTTGAAGACTTGATTGCTCAGTATAATGAAGAAATGGAACTTGGGATTGCTCTGATTGATGAATTTAACGCATTACTTCCTTACTTGAATCGTAACGTTGTTGGTGATGCTGGCGGTTATACCAATCTAGCTTTGAAGGTTGGCAACGAAGCTGTTGGTTATACTGATTCTCCTAAGAATAAGTTTATCAATCTAACTCGTCATAAGTATTGGACTTCTCTGCTGAACAATGAGAAATTTACAGGGATGCTTACCAAGAATTTGAAGGATGAATATTCTTCTATGATTAGCAAGTTTGCAGAATATGACTTTACCATGTTCAACATTCAGACTCTAATGAATGATATGAATGCTGGTCTACAAGACGGTATTGAAAAAACTATTCTTGACCTGTTCGAGAAATTCTCTTTTAAGCATACCTATATTGATGGAGCGGATAAGAACATTCATTATTACAACGGCTGGAAAACCAATAAAGCTCATATTGTAAATAAGAAAGTTATTCTCCCTTGTAATGGCGCTTTTTCTGATTGGAAATGGGATAAACAACCCCTTAATGTTTATAATTGTGTTGAACTGCTTGCCGATATTCAGAAGGCTCTAAACTATCTGGATGGCGGTAAAACAGAAGAAGTAAATCTTAATGCTGTAATTACAAAAGCAAGAGACGAGTGTAATTATAGAAAAATTGACACCAAATATTTTTATGTGTCTTTCTTTAAAAAAGGAAGCATGTGGCTGGAATTTAAGGATATGGATTTGCTGAAACGCTTCAATATCTATGCGTCTCGTCACCTTGGCTATCTGCCTCCTACCTATGGCGATAAACATTACAATGATATGACAGAAGAAGAAAAACAGGTTATTGATAGTTTTCAGGGTAAAGACGATTATGAGAAGATTATGCGTAATCCTAGCTATTATCTGAGTACGAATACAAACCTGTTGCAGTTAGGCGAATAATATGATTAGAAAAATTGAATTTAAGGATATTTTTCTTTCTGATTCTTCTATTATTTGTCACCAAGTCAATTGTATGGGTGCAATGGGTGCTGGTATTGCGAAGCAAATGAAACAGAAATATCCAGAAAATTTTGACAAATATAAAGAATTATGTGATGAATTTTCACATAGACCAGAACTATTGCTTGGGCAATGTCAACTCACCATGAATAGTGATGATACTATGTCATCTCCTTACACACGTTATATAGCTAATCTATTTGGACAAGTAGGATATGGCAGAGATAAACAGCAAACGGACTTGAGAGCGTTGTTTCAAGCATTTCTAAGTCTTAGGGAACAAAGCCAACTTATTGATAGACGTACCATTGCGATTCCATATGGTATCGGTTGTGGTCTTGGTGGAGCAAAATGGAATGATGTCTACAAAATTATTGAGAAAGTTTTCAAAAATGACAAATATTCAATCGTAAATATTTATCAGTTACAAAAATAATTTCTGTTAAATTTTGACCTAGAGTATTGACAACTCTAGGTCTTTTTGTTATAATACTTACAGAAACAGAAAATAAACAAAGTGAGGTAAATATTATGATTAAGACTATGTTCAACCGTGTTATCAATGGTCAATGCGATATCATCTTAATGCGTAAAAAGAATGATAT
>ERZ808275.665-NODE-665-length-12235-cov-4.159606_pt1 | contig 12235 bp, 12 predicted proteins | sample MGYA00520894_ERZ808275 | MGnify/ENA primary metagenome ERZ808275 (study PRJEB31516, sample SAMN03275598) | gut metagenome | biome: mammalia-associated habitat; material: feces | host: Papio cynocephalus | place: Kenya | collected 2012-08-03 ...
TGTATCCTACAGCAATAAGTCAAGTTTTAGAACAGAGTTTTAAACTGGTTTTTGGACTTTTGTTTGCCTTTTTATTTTTAAAAAGGGGAGTATATTTTGGTGTATTTGGTGCACTTTTAGGGATTTCTTTAAGTGAAATCACTTCTTGTTTATATTTTTTAATAATTAACAAAAAACACATAAAAAAACAACAAGTTAAAGTTACAAAAAAGGATTATATAGGTTTTTGTAGGCAAGTTTTTCCTGTAAGCATAGCATATGTACTTTTACCCTTATCAAGTCTTTTGGATTCTTTTTTGGTGGTCAATTTGTTAAAGTTTAGCGGATTTTCTTTATCCTATGCCACAAGTTTATATGGGGTAGAAACAGGAATGATTTTGCCCCTTATAAATATGCCAAATGTGTTAATTAGTGCAATTGCTCTTGCATATTTGCCAATTTTAAGTTTTAAATTATCAAAAAATGAAAATATAGAAAAAGAAGTAAACACAATATTTAAAACTGTATTGCTGTTTATTCTACCTTGTTGTGTGGGGATTTATATACTTGCAAGACCAATTGTTTTGCTTATTTTTCCAACTTTAAACGAAGAATTTTTAAATATTGCAGTTAATTTATTGAGATTGTCTGTTTTTGAAATGTTTTTCTTAAGTTTTGTAACAATCTCAAATTCCCTCTTGCAATCACTTAGCAAAATTAAATTGCCAGCAATAAATCTTGGTATTGGGATCGGAGTTAAATTAGTGCTTAGTGTTGTACTTATATCAAATAATGCTTTCAATATTTATGGATTGGTGCTTGCAAGTATGCTTGGATACGCAGTAACATCTTTTATAAACGTAAGTTATATAAAAAAATATACTAAGTTCCATTTAAAAATTATTGAAATTTTAGCACCTATATTTTCGTCAAGCATTATGGTTGCTTTAATTTTAGTAAATGATTATTTATTTAACATTACTTCAAGTATTTTAGGTTTATTTACTGTGGTTTTATTATCTATATTTATTTATTTTCTATGTCTGTATTTATTAAAGCAATTTAGTTTTAAAGAAGTAAAAAAAGTGTTGCAAACAAAAGGGAATTAGGTGCATAATAAAGTTGTAAAATAATTTAACTGCAAAAGAGGTATTTATGCAAATAAATGGGAAAGAACTTGGAAAAATATTTTTAGCACCAATGGCAGGTGTCACCGATGTTGGATTTAGACATATTTGTCGCATGTGCGGTGCCGATTTGACTTTTACAGAAATGGTTAGCGCAAAAGCTCTTTCCTTTGATAGTTCAAAAACCAAGGAATTGTTAATTACCAGTAAAATAGAAAATCCTGTTGCAGTACAAATATTTGGTCATGAACCTGAAGTAATGGCAAATGTGTGCAAATGCCCTGATTTGCAAAAATTTGATTTGATAGATATTAATTTTGGTTGCCCTGCCCCTAAAATTGTTAACAATGGCGATGGCTCGGCACTTTTGAAAAATTTAAAAGTTTTAGAAGCAATAGTAAAACAGTGCGCAAAAAGCAGTGATAAACCAATATCTTGCAAGTTTAGGAAAGGTTTTGGTTTAAATGATAACATATCAACAACTGTTGCAAAAATTTGTGAAGATAATGGCGCTAAAATGATTACAATTCACGGCAGAACCCGTGCCCAAATGTATTCAGGTGATGTGGACTTAGAAACAATCGCAAAAGTAAAATCAATTGTTAAAATACCAGTTGTTGGAAATGGTGATGTTGTGGATGAAAATAGTTATAACCAAATGCTTCAAACAGGGGTGGATGCAGTTATGATTGGCAGAGGTGCATTGGGAAATCCAAATATTTTTTCAATTTTAAAAGGATTGAATCCATTAGATAAATATAGTTTAGTTGAAGAGCATATAAACCAACTTAAACAACACTTTTCTGACAAATATATCAATGTTACAATGCGAAAACATCTTCTTTGGTACATCGCTGGAACCAAAAATGCAACTTTATATAAACAAAAAATAGCCACATCTGAAAATATTGATGAAAGTTTAAAACTTGTTAAAATGCTACTTAGCCAATAATTTTATACAAAGACATTTATCCTTTAGTGACTTTATAAAAGAAGTTACAAAAATAAATTTTTTTTGTTTTAATCTTTAGCGTTAAAAAAATCTCAAAAAATTTTTAAAAAAAGTGGCATAAAGTGTTGACAAATGCATAACATAGTTGTAGAATAGTGTTAGCAATCTAAAGTAAAGACTGCTAACAATCCAAGCGAGGCTATATGAAAAAAGGGTTAAGCGACAGAAAAAAACATATTCTTTGCTCTGCCATTGAGGATTACATTAAAGATGCAAGTCCTATAACAAGCGGTGGGGTTAAGGATAAACACATAAACGATGTCAGCACAGCAACACTTAGGAATGAACTTAATGCTCTTGAAGCAATGGGTTATTTAAAACAACTGCACACATCTGGTGGTAGAGTTCCCACAACTGAAGGTTATCGTTATTATGTTAGTTTGCTTTTAGAAAACTTTGAGGTTGATGAAAGTCAATTAAAAAAAGTAGAAGAGGAATTATCGGAACGAACAACTTCACTTAAAGATATTTTATCATCAGTTGCAAATTTGATAAGTAAGGCAACAAATATGCCCACTGTTATAGTTGCAAATGGTTATGATAAATTGATTATTGAAGATATAAGAATTATACCTTTAATAGATGGTGAAGCATTGGTTTTGTTTAAAACTAAAAGTGGAATTGTAAATCATACCATCAAAGTTGTTGCAAGTGAAAAATCGTGCGATGATGCTGGTAAATATTTAACCAAAAAGTTTAATGGGAAAACAATTGGCGAGTTGCTTGAAGGTGACATATTGTACTCATCTTTGGCTGAGGTTGAAAGTTTTAAAAACTTAATTGATAGTTTAATCAAATCTATGCGAGAATTTATATCAAGTAAAAAATTGGATATAAGAGGCGAAAGAGCAAGTCACTTGCTTAATGAAAATGAACATCAAACAGTTGTTGAAACCAAAAAGATTTTAAACCTTTTGGGTGATGAGGATGGTTTATGTGAAGTCATTGGAGATACATCCACAAATGAAAACAACATAACGATAACGCTAGGTGATGAAAATGAAAAGGTTGATGGCTGTGCTTTAATAAAAGCACCAATTGTTATAAATGGAACGCCTGTCGCAAGTCTTGCGGTTATTGGCCCAGAACGAATGGATTATGCAAGTATTGCTTCAGCAATAAAGGTTGTTACAAGCGAATTAAACAAAATAAAGGAAGGTGACACGTGAGCATTTCTAAAGAAGAAAAAAGAAAACATCAAGAGGAAAACTTGAATAAAAAAAATCTTGAAAAAGAAAGCCAAAATAAAAACGAGGAATGTTCAAAAACTGCTGAAAATTCACAAGTTGAGCAATCAGATATAGATTTAAAAGCAGAGAATGATAAAAATAAAGCTTTAGCGGATGAATATTTAAATCTTGCAAAAGTTATACAAGCAGATTTTGAAAACTATCGTAAACGTTCTTTAGAGCAAATTGAAAAAGCAAAAATTGATGGTATGGTACAAGTTGTTGAACTTATGCTACCAAGCTTAGATGCTTTTAAAAAGGCTAAAGAAAATATAAAAGACGAAAACACTTTATCTGGCATAAATATGTTAGAAAAAGCAATTGAATCTGGTTTTAAAAAATTAGGAATAGAAAAAATTGAGGCAGTTGGTAAACCTTTGGATCCAAATGTTCATAATGTTTTAGCAGTTGCCAAAGATGAACAAAAAGAGGATGGCATCATTCTAGAAGAATTTCAAGCCGGATATAAATTAAAAAACAAAGTGATTAGATGTTCACAAGTTTTAGTTAACAAACTTTAATTTGAACATCAAAAAATATAAAAATCAAAAAACAATAAATAAAAAGGAGATATAAAATTATGAGTAAAATTATTGGTATTGATTTAGGAACAACAAATTCTTGCGTTGCTGTAATGGAAGGTGGACGTCCAACAGTTATCGCAAATGCAGAAGGTGACAGAACAACTCCAAGTGTTGTTGCGTACACAAAAAATGGTGAAAAATTGGTTGGTAAAGTTGCAAAACGTCAAGCAGTTTCAAACCATGAAAACACTATTCAAAGTATAAAAAGAAAAATGGGTAGTGACGAAAAAGTTACTTTAAACGGAAAAGAATACACTCCACAAGAAATTTCTGCAATGATTTTGTCAAAATTAAAAGCAGATGCAGAAAGTTATTTGGGTGAAAAAGTTACACAAGCTGTAATTACTGTTCCTGCTTACTTTAATGATAGTCAACGTCAAGCAACAAAAGATGCAGGTAAAATTGCAGGACTAGAAGTTTTGAGAATTATAAACGAACCAACTGCAGCCGCTCTTGCTTATGGACTTGATAAAGGCGAAAACAAAAATCAAAAAATATTGGTTTATGACCTTGGCGGTGGTACATTCGATGTTTCTATTCTTGAAATCGGTGATGGCGTGTTTGAAGTTCTTTCAACAAATGGTAATACACACCTTGGCGGTGATGACTTTGATAATGCAATCATAGAACTTTTGTGCCGTGAATTTAAAAATGAAAATGGTATTGATTTACACAATGATAAACTTGCTATGCAACGTTTAAAAGATGCTGCAGAAAAAGCTAAAATTGAACTTTCAAGCACTCCAAGAACAACAATTTCTCTTCCATTCATTTCAGCAGATGCAAATGGCCCTAAAAACCTTGAATATGATTTGACTAGAGCAAAATTTGATGAATTAACTGAAAATTTGGTTAAACAAACAACAGAATGTGTTACAAAAGCATTAAGTGATGCAAAATTATCTAAAAATGATATAGATAAAGTAATTTTGGTTGGTGGCTCAACAAGAATCCCAGCAGTAGTAGAGGCCGTTAAAGCATACACAGGGAAAGAACCATTTAAAGGCATTAACCCAGATGAATGCGTTGCAATTGGTGCTGCTATCCAAGCTGGTGTACTTGCTGGTGAAGTTAAAGACGTATTATTACTTGATGTAACTCCACTTTCACTTGGTATTGAAACTTTGGGAGGAGTATTTACTAAATTAATTAATCGTAACACAACTATCCCAACTAAAAAATCACAAGTATTCTCTACAGCTGTAGATAATCAACCTGGAGTGGATATTCACGTATTACAAGGTGAACGTGAATTTGCTAATCAAAACAAAACTTTAGGTCGTTTCCAATTAACTGATATTCCACCTGCACCAAGAGGAGTTCCTCAAATTGAAGTTACTTTCGATATTGATGCAAATGGTATTGTGCACGTATCTGCAAAAGACCTTGGAACAAATAAAGAACAATCAATTACAATCACAGCTTCATCTAATTTAACAGAAGAAGAAATCAATAAAGCCGTTAAAGAAGCAGAAGCAAATGCTGAGGAAGATAAAAAACGTCGTGAATTTGTTGAAACTAAAAACAATGCAGACAACTTGATTTATCAAATGGAAAAACAAGTTAAAGAAAATTCAGACAAACTTCCAGAAGAAGACAAAACAAAATTAACTGAAGCTATTGAAAAAGCTAAAAAAGATATTGAATCAACAGATATTGAAATTATCAAAAAAGCAATAGAAGATTTAACTAATGTTGCAAATGATGTATTCTCTAGAATGTATCAAAATGCAAGTACTAATGCTCAAAGTACAAATACTGATGCAGAAAATAAATCAAATGATAACGAACCAGAAATAGTCGTTGATGACGATAATAAATAATTAAAATTATTTAAAAGGAATCATTATGGCAAACAAAGACTATTACTCAATTTTGGGTGTTGACAAAAATGCTAGCGAAGATGATATTAAATCTGCATACAGAAAACTTGCAAAAAAGTATCACCCCGACTTAAACAAGGATAATCCAGATGCGGCAGAAAAGTTTAAAGAAATCAATGAAGCATATGAAGTTTTAGGTGATAAACAAAAACGAAGCAATTATGATCAATTTGGTTCAGCCGAAGGCACAAACTTTTCTGACTTCTTCGGAGGCGGTGGAGGTGGTTTTTCTGGAGGCTTTAGTACAGATTTTGGCGATATATTTGGCGATATTTTCTCTGCTTTTGGTGGCGGAGCGTCAAGAGCTCAACAACAATCAGCCAGAGGGGAAGATATAAATGTTGCAATAAATATTTCATTAAAAGAGTCCGCTTTTGGTGTAAACAAAAATATTCGAATAACAAAACTTGAGTCTTGTCCTCATTGCAAAGGTACAGGCGCAAAAAACGGAACCGAATTTGAAACTTGCCCAGATTGTAAGGGTGCAGGTCGAGTTCGTTTCCAACAAAACACAATTTTTGGTACAACAATAAGAGAAGGAATATGTAACACTTGCCAAGGCACGGGAAAACGCATTAAAGAAAAATGTGCTGATTGCTCAGGAAAGGGCTACACTAGAATAACAAAAACCGTAACTGTAAAAGTGCCAGCAGGAATCAATCAAGACCAAATTCTTAGGATGCGTGGTGAAGGTAATGCACCACTTCGTCCTGGAGTAAGTGGCGACTTAAATATTAAAATAAACATTGATAAAGACAAAATGTTAACCCGTGAGGGAAATGATATTCTTTTGACCGTTTATGTGCCATTTACAACTATGTTGCTTGGTGGGGTTATAACAATTCCAACCTTAGATGGAAAATATGATTTAACAATTAAAGAATTAACACAATCAGGGACGGTTATGCGTCTGAAAGGAAAAGGTACAAAAGTACTTCAACGTGAGTCAAGAGGTGATATGTTGGTTACACTTAAATCGGAAGTACCAAACAAACTAGATAAAAAAGCAAAAGAAAAATTGCAAGAAATAGAAGGTATTTATAAAGATAGTGCTTATTCAAAATTTTCATCATTTGTTGATAATACAAAAAAATATTAAAAATAAAAAGAATTAAAAAACTAGGCAAAATTGTGCATTGCATAATTTTGCCTAGTTTTTTCATAAATATTTCTCTTTAAATTAACATTAAGCGTATTTGGTGAATATTTTAATTAATAAATTTTTTAAAGCCTTATTTTTTTTATTCCTCTATTTTAGGATGCTTATGAATATTAGCCCAAAGAATAACTCCTACTTGCATAGGAATACCAACAATAAAAATAAGCCATAAATTATATTTTAAAAATTGTAAGTAAACTGAAAGTAGGGTGGACCAAATCAAAGCGGATATAAGAATAAAATTATATAACTTTTTACCCCATATGGAATTAAAAACAATTCCAACGACACAAGAGGCTGGAACAGCCCAAACGAATGCTTGCCATAAAAATCTATTGATTGTGATACTTGAATATACATAGCATACAGTGGCAACTAACCAAACCATCAAAACTGACAGCAGTGAGATGGCAAGTTTATTTCCAATCCTATATTTATACTCTTTCTTTACATTTTCAAGTTGTAATTTTTCTTCAAAAATTTTGGAAATAGGAATCTCAAATATTTCACAAATATTAACGAGGGTTTGAACATCAGGTATTACCTCTCCAGATTCCCACCTTGAAACAGCTTTGTTTGAATAATTTAATTTTTCAGCCAAATCATATTGAGTCATCTTGTTAAGCTTTCTTAACTCTTTAATATTATTACCAATAATTAAATTTACGTTTTCCATAACAACATAGTATCATATTTCTCTCCAGATGTCCAGTAAAACAAAAGAAAATATTAAATTCTCTTTTAGCGGGAATGTCGAATTTTTATAGAGATTTTTTTTAAAAAATTCTTCTCGGATGTATTTCAAGTGGAGAATGAAAATTATAATATTTCCTTGAAAGTTAAATATGTTAATAATATACTTATCATAAATTCGAAACGAATTTTAATAATAAAAGAGGTGATAATTATGATAAATAAAAATATTCCTATATTCTTTTCAGTTGATGATAATTATGTTCCATTTTTAATGGTTACATTGAAATCAATTGAGATCAATGCTTCAATAGATAATACATACAACATTTATATTTTAACAAATGGATTAAAAACGGAAAATGTTGAACGATTATTAAAGCATAACAAAAATAACTTTACATTAACTTTTGTAGATATGAATAAAAAAATAAAAGACATTAGTGCTGTCTTGCATACACGTGACTATTATACAAAAGCAATCTATTATAGATTGTTTATTCCTAGTATGTTCCCAAATTTAAATAAGGCAATATACATAGATTGTGATGTGTGTGTTAAAGCAGATATTGCAGAATTATATAATTATGATTTGTCAAATAATCTTCTTGGTGCAATAGCAGACGAGGCAGTTTCACTAGTTCCTGAATTTCAATCATACACAAAAAATTGTTTGGGTATTGAAGCAAATAAATATTTTAACTCTGGTGTTTTGGTTATGAATTTAGAGGAACTTAGAAAAATCAATTTTGAAACAAAATTCTTTAATGCTCTTATGTCATATAAGTTGAGTGTTGCACCAGACCAAGACTACTTAAATGTTATTTGTAAAGATAGAATTACTTACATTCCAAAAGTTTGGAACAAAATGCCATTTAAAGATACAAATTTAAGTTTAGAAGAAATAAAATTGATACATTACAATCTTTCATACAAACCTTGGCATTATGAAAATATTGAATACGAAGAGGTTTTTTGGAAATATACAAAACAAGCGAACTTGTGTGATGTTATGAAAAATATTTTGGATTCTTTTACTCCAGAATTAAAACAAAAAGATATTCAAAGTGGCAAACATTTACTTCAAATGGCAGACTTGCAAAGTAAACAACAAGACACATTGTTATCTTTATTAGAAAATGGTGAAATTGATAAAAATACTTTTTTAAGAACAGATACAAAACGTTCTGAAAATGTTTTTAGCGGTTTAGTTAAAAAGGTTACAAAAAAATTAAAAAAGGTTTAATAAAATTAATTTTTAAATGGGGTAGTTATGGCGATAAGTGAAAATAGACTAAATACTATTAAAAAAATTAAAGAGCTTGAAGAAAAAGGTCTTTTTAATGATAATGTTTGGGATGAACCTAAATTTGAACCCTTAAAACCAGGAGAGGTTGATTATTTCAAAAAAAAGTTATCGACTAGAATTAAAAATAAGTTTTGTAATAGAACTCTAGAAAGATTTATTAAAAAAATGGAAAAAAATCATCAAGTTAAATTAAAAGATATTAAAGGTTTAGATAAGTTGCAAAATTTAACATCTGGAGCAATTATCACAAGCAATCATTTTCACCCATTTGATAGTTATCCAATATCTAGAATGATTAAAAAAACTTATGGCAAAAAAAAGCAATTGCATATTGTGGTTGCAGAATCTAATTATGCTGGAGGTAGTGGGTTTTATGGCTTTTTATTTAGAAATCAAAATACTATTCCTCTAGCAAGTAATAAACAAGTTATGGTTGAATGTTTTAAGGCAATTAATTATTATTTACAAAAGGGCGATTTTGTTTTAATTTATCCTGAGCAAAACTTGTGGCAAAATTATAAAAAACCAAGACCCTTAAAAGAAGGCGCTTTTAGGTTTGCGGTAAAAGCAAATGTTCCAGTTGTTGCTTGCTTTGTTACAATGGAGGATACTGAATATTTAGATTCAGACGGCGAAAATGTTCAAGCATACACTTTGCATATTTTGGACATTATTTATCCAAAAAAAGAGTTGTCCTATAAAGATAATATTAAATATTTACAAGAAGAAAACCAGCGATTAATGCGTGAAAAATATGAAGAGGTTTATGGTATAAAATTAAAATTTGATACAAAAGAGGATTAATTATGTTTTTATTTTCTACTTTGATTCTATTTGCATGGATAATTATAATTGGATTAAATATTAAGTTTAGCATTCCAATATATAATTTTACAACTTGGCAAATTATCTTTTCTGTGGTTATTGGTACTTTTGTGATTATAGCAATTGACGGACTCACAGCAATATTTATAAGACTTTTGCCAAAAAAATGGTTTAATCCATTTTCAAATAGATTTAAAGTTTTTAAGTGGGAAAAGGCGATATATCATAAACTCGGCATTAAAAAATGGAAAGATTTAATTCCTGAATTTGGGCATTTTACAAGTGTACGAAAGAACAAAATAAAAGAACCAAACAACAATACATATTTAGAAAAATACTTGATTGAATTATGTTATGGAAGGGTAATACATTTTGCATCATTCTTTACAGGATTTTTTGTAATATACCTGTATCCTTTAAAATATTGGATGTGTTTTGCTTTACCAATTGCTCTTGTAAACATATTTTTAAATTTTATGTGTTTAATAGTTTTAAGATATAATACGCCAAAAGTGATAGCGGTTTATAATTATAATCTAAAATTGCAAAACAAAAAAGAATAATGTTTAATCATATTATTCTTTTTTGTTTTTAGTGCAATCGGTGTCTTTTGATGAAAAAGCGTTAGGTAAAAGGGTTTTAATGTCAGTTACAACAAAATCGTTTTTATCTTTAGCACAAATTATTACAGCATTTGGAGCAAGTTCAGATATTACTTGTCTACAAACACCGCAAGGATAAGTGGGTGAATTGCTTGAACCAACAATGGCTATTTTTTCAAAATCTCTTTCTCCATTTGAAATGGCTGAAAAAATAGCACTTCTTTCAGCACAATTTGTAGGACCATAAGCACTGTTTTCAATGTTTGTTCCCAAAAATACTTTACCGCTTTTGGTTAAAACAGCACAACCTACTTTATAATTTGAATAGGGAGAGTAAGAATTTTTTCTAGCAGTTAAAGCAAACTCAATTAGTTCTTCGTTGGACATAAAAGCCTCCTAAATTAAAAATAATGTAGCATAATTTAAATATTTTAGTCAACAACGAATGAGTAACATTTTAAAATTTAACTACATATTATTATACAAGAAAAAGGTGGTGTAGATGAAAATAATTTGTTTTAAAGTTCCTAAATTCTTGTCAGCAATTATTAAATTAGTTTGTGGTAAAAAAATCTGTAAGTAATTTTGAAAAACTATTGACTTTTTTAACGCCATTTTTTATACTACTACATAAGTAATTCATACATTAGAAGGTGGTGAAATTAAGTGACAGTAGTTAAAGTTGGCGAAAACGAAAATATTGAAAGTGCTATTAAACGTTTTAAAAGAAAATGTCAAAAAGACGGCATTATCGGTGATATTCGTAAAAAAGAAGCATATAAAAAACCTAGCGTTAAGAAAAAAGAAAAACGCGAAGCAGCTAGAAAAAGAGCTAGAAAAAGAGGTTAGTTAAAAAAACTCCATTTTTTGCAAAAAGCAATAATGGAGTTTTTTTACGCAATAGCAATGCCTTTATTGTTGTTTAAATACTAAAGCAAAAACAAGTAGTGTTCTTAGCAAAAATTTATAAGCAAAAAAGTTTTTGTGTGACCTAAAACAAAACATAATCGATTTTGTACTAAGTAAATGGGTACATACATAAAATGCAAATGTAAAATTTCAAATTTATTTATGTTTTGACGTTATTTTATTATGTAAATATGCTTTTAAATCATTTTTATATTCAGTAAATCTTCTAGATAAAAAATTTCTCCAAGCGGTTGTGTATTCTTTTTGAATGGTTGGGTAAATGGAAGTAAATGTGTAGTCATCAATTGTAAAAATATTATAAAAACTCATTCCACAATTATAATTTGAAGAAATACTAATTGAATTTTCATCACTGGAATAAATGTTTAAATATTCATTATATGATTTATATTTAGGTTCTTTTCCCCTAAAAAGACCGGTTTCATTACTTAAAACGGAAGAAATAAAAAGAAAAATATCTTCTTTAGTCAAATTGTTAACATATTTCATATATGCTCCTTTTTATACGCTTTGTTTCGTATTTGTGATGTTGGTTTTAAGTGAGTTCTTTTCGTGCAAGCACAATTTCACTCTGTTCTCTTATTAAAAATTTTATCATATATGAATTTATATTTCAATAGGGAATTCAGTAATTTTTTTGAACATTTATTCATTTTCAGTTTGGCATCTTTAAAACATTTTGTGATTAATGAATATTATTCGTGTTGCTTTAGCAATAAAAATTTGAACTTACATTTTTACGTATGCAAAAATATTTTCGAGAGAGCAATATTATTTCACGCAAGCGAATATCATTGAACTTAAAAGTTCAATATAATTGGTAAAAAAAGTAAAGCCAAATACAAAGTTTCCTTTGTTTATTTGGTGAGGAGAGACTTTTATCCGATTAGCTATCACGCCTGG
>ERZ808275.666-NODE-666-length-12234-cov-2.819936_pt1 | contig 12234 bp, 14 predicted proteins | sample MGYA00520894_ERZ808275 | MGnify/ENA primary metagenome ERZ808275 (study PRJEB31516, sample SAMN03275598) | gut metagenome | biome: mammalia-associated habitat; material: feces | host: Papio cynocephalus | place: Kenya | collected 2012-08-03 ...
ATTGTGTCTATTGCATAGACGATAAAATAAACAGTGTGCGTTTCAGGGGGTGAACAAATGCTTACGGAATCAGAGATATTGAAGTTTATCGACGAGGACAGAGCAAGCGAGAAAAAACAGCTTGCAAAAATCGGTGAACGTTACTACGAAGGTGAACACGATATCAAAGACTATAAACTGTATTTTTACGACGCCGACGGTCACTTGATAGAGGACACGACAAGATCCAACATTAAGATTTCACATCCGTTCTTCACCGAATTAGTAGATCAGCAAGTTCAATACATGTTATCAGCTGATTGTGGGTTTATTAAGTCAGACATTCCGGAGCTTCAGACGGAACTCGACTCTTATTTTAACGAGAACGAGGACTTTACCTCAGAGCTTTATGATACTTTGATAGGATGCGTTTCCAAAGGCTTTGACTATATGTATGCATATAAAAACGCAGAAAACAAGCTTGCTTTTCAGAATGCCGATTCAATGGGCGTGGTTGAAGTCGAATCGAAATTTACGTCGGATAAAAAAGATTACGTAATTTACTGGTACATTGAACGGATAGACAAGGACAAGAAAAAAGTTAAAAGAATTCAGGTTTGGGATGATTCCCAGACCTATTTTTATACCCAAATAGAGGACGGCAAGTTGATTTTTGATGAATCAACGCCGGAAAAACCGAATCCCCGTCCCCATGTCCTTTATCACAAGGATAATGACGACAACACATATTATGAAGGTTTGGGCTTCATTCCGTTTTTCAGGCTTGATAATTGCCGGAAGCAGTTCAGCAGCCTAAAGCCGATAAAAGCTTTGATTGACGATTACGATCTGATGTCGTGCGGCCTGTCGAACAACCTTCAGGATGCTTCCGAATATTTGGTTGTCGTTAAGGGATTTCAGGGTGATAACCTTGAAGAACTTATTAAAAACGTTAAAACAAAGAAGCATATAGGCGTTGACGGTGAAAACGGCGGCGGTGTTGACTTCAAGACTGTTGATGTTCCTTATCAAGCAAGACAAACAAAGCTTGAACTTGATGAAAAGAACATTTATCGGTTCGGCATGGGCTTCAATTCGGCGCAGATCGGGGACGGCAACATAACGAACGTTGTTATTAAGTCCCGTTATGCGTTGCTCGATCTGAAGTGTAACAAGCTTGAAATCAAGCTGAAACAGTTCCTTCGTAAGATTTTGAAAGTTGTTCTTCAAGAAATCAACGATATAAACGGTACTGATTATCAACAGAAAGACATTTATTTTGACTTTGAACGTGAAGTTATGACCAATGCACAGGACAACGCACAGATCGAACTGACGGATGCACAGACGGAGCAAACGAAGGTTAACACCCTGCTTGGTCTTGAATCCGTCCTTGGAACCGAACTTGTGGTTCAGAATGTATGTGAAATTCTTGATGTTGACTATAACGAAATTAAAAGCAAATTGCCGAAAGATAACCTAAACGAAGCTGAAGCGGCTCTTGACGGGGTGACGATTGATGAACAAACAACAGAAACAAGTCCTTCAGCATCAGCTGCAGAATGAAAAAAACGTCCTTCACAATCTGAAAGTCAAGTACAAGAACGCACTCGATGACATAAACGGCAATATTGCAAAGCTGAAAGCCCGTACAGACACGGAAAATATGCAGTCGATAATTTATCGGGTGCAGTATCAGGAAGCCTTAAAAAAGCAAGTGGGCGAAATTCTTGACGCATTGAACGGTCAACAGTTTACAACTATATCCGACTATCTTCAAAAATCTTATGAAGACGGTTTTGTCGGGGTTCTGTATGACTTGCACGGACAAGGAATCCCGTTTATCTTTCCCATTGACCAGAAGCAAGTTGTCAAAGCCGTGCAGCTGGACACAAAGCTGTCGAAACCTTTATATAACACACTGGGCGAAAATATCACGAATTTGAAATACCGAATTTCCGATTCCATATCCCGCGGAATCGCTTCAAATGCCGGTTATTCCGATATGGCGAAACAAGTTACACGGTATATGGTCGGCGATTATTCCGGCATGAAAGGCGGTGCTTTGGGAAAGGCGATGCAGATTGCCAGAACCGAATCACATAGAATCACCAACGAAGCAACACATGATGCACAGACGAAAGCGAAAGAAAACGGTGCAGACATTGTCAAACAGTGGGACGCAACTATTGACCGGCGAACACGTCCGGATCATGCACATCTTGACGGTCAAATCAGAGAAATTGATGAAGAATTTGAAGTTAACGGGCATAGGGCGTTATATCCGGGCGCGTTTGGCGTTGCTTCGGAGGATATCAACTGCCGTTGTGCTGTCCTTCAGCGGGCGAAATGGGCGTTGGATGAAGAGGAACTTCAAATTTTGAAAGACCGTGCTGAATATTTCGGGCTTGACAAGACAGAAGATTTTGAAAATTTTAAGAAAAATTATCTATCCGCAAATCTTGAAAAACCGAGAAAAAATGATATAATATCTATGAGATTAAACTCAAGAGCTGATCCTATGGCTGACTACTACGGTTCGGGATATAAGTCAAATCCGAAAGAAATTGAACTTTTTAAAAAAGAAATCGCTGATTGCGGTGTTGAGCTTATAATTCCTGATGCTGAAAAATTAGGGTATGAGCCGGGTTTTGTTAGAGGGCAACCGGGACGAATTATAATATATAAGAATGCAAGTTACAGTGCATGGTGTCATGAAATGCAGCACTTAAGAGATGACAAGGCAGACGGCTGGGGCGGATTTCGTGTATTAGCAGATCCGGACGAACATTATAGACGAGAAGTGAGGGCTTACAATGCAGAAATCAGTATTGCAAAAAAACTCGGCAATAACGAAGTTGTTAAGCAGCTTTTAACTAACCTTGAAGAGGAAAGGCGGCGCATATACAATGAAATTTAATCATGAACTCTTAAACAAGTGCAAAGAAGGGAATAAAGAGGCGATTAATCGCGCTCTTTCTGCTGCCGGAGCAATATACAGAATAAATGGCATTTTTAATGCAGTGATTCACAAAGTAACCGCTGATGATACCGTTTCAATAATAAAAAGTCTGAAAACAGATGATATAGAAGTCAGCGGATACAGTGTAGGTCAAATTGCGTTGGCGGCACTTGATGTGCTCAATATTGAGCATTATTCAGGCGATGATAAAAAAGTTCATGCGCTTATAGCTTCTAAGTTTGCCTTTTTAATTTCTTAGTTAAAAAAAACGATAACATCGTAATGGACAACTTCTTTGCAGGCTTGAGAGCAGCTGCAAAACAGTTAAAGGACGCTGAATAAGCGTCTTTTTTATTTAAAAGAAAGGGTGATTAAATGAGTACGATTAATGTATCGTGTGTTGATCAGGTGTTGAATTTTACCAATATGCCCGTTATTGCTTCGGGTGACGTGAATGCAGATAAAATTAACTTCACATTTGATTCTGCTTGGAACGGTTACAGTAAAATATGTGTTTTTTATCGGCAGAAAGACGATTATTTTTACGGAATTATTGATGGGGACGGCAATGTAACCGTCCCCGCAACACTTTTAGCAGCTCCGGGAAAGATCACTTTCGGAGTTTCCGGCTATAAGGACACAACCGTAAGAACGTCAAATGTTCTGTCGTATGCGATTGTAGAAGGCGCATATACCGCCGTCGCAACGGACGATTATGCTTATGTTAATTTGGGGGATATCGAAAGCAAATCAAACAAAATCACGGAATTTCCGGACAGCGGAAGCCCGACTGACGAACAGTACCCGAGTGCAAAACTTTTGTATGACGCTTATGTAGAACTGACAGAAAACAACGAAAGCATCAATACAAGTCTCACTGACATCGGTACATTACTTAGAGATAAAATCGCTGTTCTTGACACATTCCCGACTACACAAAATCAATTGCTTCTTGCATATTCAACCAAACCGCTTTTCATTTATTCGGGTTCTACGTCAGGTAATGCAATAAACGGACACATCTACGAAATAACACGGAGCGGAACGATTCCCAATTTTACTTATACTGTGACCGATACAGGGATTAATGTTGATTCGACAGGGGGTTCAGCAACACTTTCCAAAATATGGGTTGCTCTCGGCGATTCAAAAACTGATTTTGACAATAACGGTGTTAACAGACCCGATAATTATCCGTATTGGATTCAACAGAGAAACCCGAAGATCACATTACAGAATCTTGGTTCCGCGGGCGGTATGATAACAAATGAACGTGTTGCAAGCGCGGGAAGCTCGACGATCCTTTATCCCAGCATTTACACCAAAGCAACACAGATAACGGGAACGCCTGATATAATCACAGTCGCGGGCGGTTATAACGATTGGAACTGGGCTGTTACACTGGGTACTTTTACAACCGATATATCAGGATATGATACAAGTACAGCAGCAAACGTCTCCAGTTCGGGAGCTACATTCCCGCTTAAAAACACATTCTACATGGGCGTATTCAGGCTTGCGAAGTATTTAACGGAACGATTCCCGACAACGCCTATATTGTGGATTACTCCGTTTCCGACGACATCTAAAAACAACGGCGGTGCTAACGGATGGAATGTATGTCTGCCTTTGTCAGATTATGTGCAGGGAATAAAAGATGTTTGTGCATATTTTTCAATTCCCGTCTGCGATATATACACAGCTGGCGGGCTTACACCGTTCACATCGTCAAATTTAAGTACGTATTGGCGTAATTCTGACGGTGTTCATCCGAACGGCGAGGGGTCGAAAATATATAGTTATAAAATTGAACGCATGATGCGACAAACATATCAGGACTGGGGTAAAACATGGTAAAGGGGTGATTGCATGAGCAGAACAATCATACGAAATATAACAGTCTCGGACGATCCCATATTAGCCGCGAACGAAATGGGATATGACAGCATCAATAAGTTATTAAAAATCGGCAACGGCACATCGAAATGGTCGCAGTTGTCGGCAATTCAAACAGGAGGTTCAGAAGAAATGGCAATAATTATAACAGGGGGCGTAAAGCCTTCTACAACTACTACATTGGTTATTGATGGATATGAGTGTACGAGTATGCCTAAAGCTGCGTTTGTGCATTTTGGGGGCGGTCAGAATGCATTATCAACAGCATCAGAAATCAAACCGCTCACAATTTTATTGATTGATGGTGATTGCACCACCGGCTCTGTAAATGCTTCGAACAAATGGCAGCCGAGTTCATTAACTGCCGAGATTAAAGATAAGCACTTAACATTCACAAGTATAAACGCACTGACTTTTAGTACCAGTGACCAGTATTATTACAAGTTAATTTACTAAAAACGGAACTGAAATCGGTTCCGTTTTTTACATGCCCTGAACATGGCATTTAAACTGTTCTGAATATGCCCCGATCACGGCGTTTAAACTGATTTTTGACACCGGAGACACCGGATATAAAAACACAGTCAAAGAAAGGACAAGGACATGGAATTTTTAAAAGAAATTTTGGGTGAAGAACTGTACAAGCAGTTTGAAACGGCTGTCAATGCATATAACGGCAATGAAGCAAACAAAGACAGGCAGATTAAGCTTGGAAATCTTGCTTCCGGTGAGTATGTCGGAAAAGGCAAATATGACGCACTTCAGACATTGCTTGACGGAAAGACAACTGAACTTGACACGGCGAACGGTCTTATTGCTGATCTAAAAAAAGGCACAAAAGGCAACGATGAACTTCAAGGCAAAATCACCGGTTATGAATCACAGGTGGCAGATCTTCAAAATCAGCTTGCCGAAACAAAGTTAAAATCGGCAATCAAGGTTGCGCTTCTTTCCGAACATGTTTCCGATATTGATTATGTGACATATAAGCTTGAAAGCAAGCTGAAAGAAGAAAACAAAACGCTTGAACTTGACGAAAACGACAATATCAAGGGGTGGAATGATCTTCTTTCCGGGCTTAAAACCCAGCTTCCGATGCAGTTTGAAACGTCAACTTCAAAAAAGGTTGAAGAAAACAGGCTTCCTGACAAGCAGAATGAAAACAAACTTACCCGAAGTGATATTTTAAAGATGTCATATTCCGAAAGAGCAAAATTCCAGTCGGAGAATCCGACGGAATACGAATCTATCATGAAATCTTAAAAAGCGAGGTAAAAAAATTATGGCTACTACTATGATGAAAAACATGATCAATCCCGAAGTTATGGGCGATATGATTACGGCAAAAATCGAAGCACTTCTGAAGATCACGCCTTATGCAAAGCTTGACACTACGCTTCAGGGCGTTCCCGGAGACACAAAGACCGTTCCTTCGTGGAAATACATCGGCGACGCTGAAGACGTTGCAGAGGGCGCAGAAGTTGATCTTACCGAAATGCATACCGACAGCGAAACTTTCACAATCAAGAAAGCAATGAAGGCTGTCGGACTTACACAGGAAGCAATAAACAGCGGTTACGGCGATCCCGTCGGTCAGGCAGAAACGCAGCTTGCAAAATCAATCGCCGGCAAGGTCGATAATGATGTTTTCGCAGCTGCTCTGAAATCCTCTGTCGGCAGCGGTGACGGTTCTTCACAGATAAGCTATTCCGGCGTTGTAGACGTTGTTGATGCGTTCAACGAGGAAGACATTACCGAAAAGGTCATGTTTGTTCACCCGAAGATGATTACAAAGTTAAGAAAAGACAACGAATTTATTTCCGCTGACAAGTACAATAACAACGTCATGGTCAACGGTGAAATCGGTATGATTTGTCAGACGAGAATTGTTCCTTCAAAGAAAGTTCCTCTGATCGAGTATACCAAAGAAGCCGCTTCGGGAACAGGCGTTGTAAAAGTTGTTGCTTCCGGCGCGTCTACCGGTGAAGTAAATCTTGCAGACGTAAAGAACAAGAACGTTTGGGACGCAAGTGCAAAGACAGTTGTAAAACCCGATGTTGATATGTACATCAAGGCAGTTACTAACAACTATTATCTTTGCCCGTGCCTGAAGCTTGAACCTTCCGATGCAGAAACGGAGTTTACCGAAACTGAACTTCCCGCGGTTACTATTTTCTTAAAAAAGGACACGCAGACTGATACGGAATGGAAGCCCAGAACACAGACGCACGAGATCACAACGGCGAAGTATTACGGCGTTGCGCTCACCAACGAAGCAAAAGTTGTTGTTGCTAAATTCAAGGCGTAAGGGGGATAACCCTTATGATTATTACTGTTAACGAACTTAAAAAGTTTATAACAACAGACAAAAACGATACAGCCCTTCAGGCAATGCTTGAAGGGCTTGAAGCTTTTATTGTGAAATATACCAACAACGACTTTAAAAACCGTTCTACGGGGCTTGCAGACTATCCGGCAAGCATCAAAATAGCGGTCGTTGACATAATGGCGTGGAAGTTAAGAAACGAAGCGTTAAACAGTGCTGACGGCACAAGCAAACCGGTTCAGTCTGAAACAATATCCCGTCATTCCGTTACTTATGCAACAGACGCGACGGAAAGCGATATTGACTGCCGAACAGGGCTTCCGAAGAAATACACAGCCGTTTTTGATTTATACAAACGAGCGAGGTTTTGAGCATGAAACAAATCGGCGGAAACATAACCGCATTTTTACAGCTGAAAACCGGCACTGTCAGAAATGAAATCGGTGAAGCCGTTGGGCAGTGGACAACAATGCACACGATAACAGGCTTCTTGGATCTGTCTTCCGGCGATTCCAGATATTCCACGTATGACGCTAAAATTCAGGAATCCACGCACATTTTTATTTGTGATTATCTTGCACTTGATGAGCGAATAAAAGCCGAAAACAGCCGTTTAATGCTGAACGGTAAAACATATGACATCATGTTGATTGATGATCCTATGGAGCTTCACAGACAGCTTGAATTCTATCTTAAGTACACGGGAGGACAGTAATGGCAGATGTTGAATTTAATTTTGAGGACAACCGAGTCGAAATTAAAAGAGCAATAAGCGATGCAATCGGAGCTGTTTTACTGGAAATCAGTAGTGAAATAGTGTCGAAAGCTGCGCGAAACACACCGGTTGACTCCGGGCAGCTGAAAGGTTCATGGAAAGCTAATGTCGATGAATACAAAGGTGAAGCCGTCATCGGAAGTCCGCTTGAAAACGCGTTATGGAATGAATTCGGAACCGGTAATTATGCTTTAGAAGGTAAAGGAAGATTAACACCCTGGTATGTTCCCGTTGACGGTTACACCGGCACGAAAAAACCGACATACAACGGTCAAGTTATTATTGTTTACGGTAAGGACGGAAAAGCATTTTACAAAACCAATGGTAAAAAACCGCAAAGAAGTCTTCAAAAAGCCTTTGATTCCACAAAGAAAAAGGCACAAAAGGCACTTGAAAACAAACTGAAAGGACTGAAATAGATGACATCGGCAGCACTTAAATTCATAGATGATCAGCTCGCGGGCATGAATGTAAATTATGAATTCGGCAGCTGGACGGATGACAATATTCCGGATCCTTATTTTGTCGGAGAGTACAACGAAGTTGACGGTTTTGAACGTGAAGAAAACGGTCTTCAGGAAACGACATTTATTTTGACGGGAACGGGCAAAAGCTGGATCGGACTTCAGACCGCAAAAGAACGAATTGAAACATTAACTTCAAAAACAGCGATTCTTCCGAACGGAAACGGGATCGCTGTTTTTTATGAATCTGCACTGATCGTTCCCACAGGGGATGCAGAGCTTAAAAGAATACAAATCAATCTTACAATTAAAGAATGGAGAGTGAATTAACATGGCATTAGGCGATGAATTCAAAAGTTCCGGTATCACTTCCGAAACGCCGAAAACAATCATGCTTGGAGCGGGTACAATCCACAAGGGACTTGTTTTCGGCTATACGGTTCTGAAATCGCAGCCTTCGGACTGGACAACGGGATATGCAAATTATTACTCCCGCAGCGGATCAGAGGGAAATTACAATTATACAGCGTTAAACGAAACAACCGAATGGGCTGCAGACACCTATTACAAGAAGGGTTGGAATTTCGATGAATCTCTGATTTGCGCAACGTCCGGCGGTTCAAAAGTGTCGATTGTTCCCGAATTTTACGACATTCCGGTTGACGGCGCACTTGTTAAAGTTAAGGGACTGACTGTAAAAACGGGCGAAACGGCAGCAATGGAGATCAACCCCATCGAGCTGACACCGGAAATTTTGAAAATGGCTTTAATCGGGGACGAAGCAGTTTCCGCAACTGCCGCAGGTTACAGCGAAATCACTTCAAGGGCAAGAATCGTTGAAGGTGACTATCTTCAGAATATAGGTTATGTCGGCAAAACCATTCAGGGAACGCCGATCATTATTCTGTTTGATTACGCCCTTTGTACGTCCGGTCTTGAACTGGAAGGCAAGAACAAGGAAGCAGCCGTTCCGAAGTTCACATTTGAGTGTTTTGCAGACCTGACACCGGAAGCAGATACACTTCCGTACCACATTTATTATCCTACGTCCGCAACGGCGTGAAGAAAGGAATTTGAACAATGAGCGAAAAAGCATATAAATTCAGAACACTGACTTCGGTTGACATTTTCCCGATGTGCAAAATCATGAATAAGATCGGCTTCAAAAAATTCAAAGACTGCTTCCAGTCAGATGAGATTAAGAATCTTATCGGAAAAGGAGCTGACGGAATTGAGAGTGTCGGTCTTGCAATCGTCCTTGACGTTGCAGGAATCGTTATTGAAAACCTTCCGTCATGTCAGGATGACATTTTTGAAATGCTTGCGAGTGTTTCAAACATGAAGAAGAAAGACATTGAAAAAATGGAACTCGGAACATTCACCGAAATGATTTTCGATTTCTTCCGGAAGCCGGAGTTCAAGAATTTTTTCAAGGTTGTTTCCAAATTGTTCAAATAAATGATCTGAAATTTATGGACTTGCTGTTTTCCAAATATGCAAGTCCATTTTTGTTGTTGGATCAAATGATTCAGACGGAAAGACTTGCGGAATTTGTTGTTGAATTTATGAAATTCGATAACGAACAACGCGCGTGGGACTTTTATCTTCACAAGATTTTTGATAAGTCTTTTGACGAGTTCAAAAATTCTTTGTCATCTCCTGCAAATGTCACACCGCCTGAAGTAAAAGTGGAAACAACCGTCAAAGAATCAAAAAACATATTAAACAATTTCATTCCTACCGAAAAGGGGTGAACAAATGGAATTATTTAAGTTATTTGGCACTATCGCTGTTAAAAACAATCAGGCGAACAAAGCCATTGATGAAACCACACAGAAAGCGGAAAAGTCACAATCAAAGATTAAATCTGCACTTGAAAAAGTAGGAGATGCGTTTGTCAAGGCGTTTTCCAATAATGGGAAGGTCAAAGAAACATCACAGTCATTAAAACAGTTAACAGAAACCGTTGATAAGCAAGAATCCGTTCTTACTCAGCTGAAAACAAAATATCAGGATTTATACCTGACACAAGGTAAAAATTCGACTGAGGCTAAAGAATGTGCGAAAGAGATAGACCGACTTTCCGCAGAGCTTAAGGAAAATAAGGTAAAACTTACTGAAGCGGAAAATGCAGCCGATAAATTTGACAATACGCTCGATGACATGTCGGATTCTTCAAAGGATGCAAGCAATTCGATATCTGATTCGTTTAAAAAAATCGGAACAGCTGTTGCAACCGCGTTTGCTGTTGATAAAATCATTGCGTTCGGAAAAGAAGTTGTGAATGTTTCCGCGACGGTTGCTGCCGAACAGTCAGCATTTGAGCAAATCATGGGTGATTACAGCAATACAGCACAGGAGAAAGTCAACGAAGTTGCAGATGCAACAGGTGTTGTTGTTTCCCGTTTAACACCATATATGACAAGCATGACTGCAAAATTTAAAGGCTTAGGTTACGACATTGACGATGCAACAACTCTTGCCAAAAACGGATTGACGCTTGCGTCTGACGCAGCTGCATTCTGGGATAAATCAATGGAAGATTCAATGTCTGCATTGAATTCTTTCATAAACGGTTCTTACGAAGGCGGCGAAGCAATCGGACTTTTTGCTAATGATACGCAAATGGCTTCATATACAGTCAAAGAAGGTATTGTTTCGGAAACGAAAGAATGGGCAAACCTTGACGAAGCAAAGAAACAAGCAACACGTCTTGAATATGCACAAAAGATGATGGAAGCTTCCGGAGCAACTGGACAGGCAGCAAAAGAAGCTGACCAGTATGCAAATGTTCAGGCGAATCTAACCGAAAAATGGCGACAGTTTAAAGCCCAAATCGGTGAACCAATACTTCAGAATATTGTTCTTCCGGCAATGCAAAAGTTGAGCGATTTAGTTGATGTTGCAAACATTAGATTTGAAAGCCTTAAAACATGGGTTAGCGAAAATAAAACGCTTTTGCTTGCTCTCGGAACAGTCATCGGAGCGTTGACAGCGGGAATAATTGCATACAACGTTGCACAAGCTGCAATGACGCTCGGTGCAAAGTTACACGCAGCAGCAACCATCGCCGAAAAATTGGCTGTTCTTGGTGTAAATACGGCAATGCTTGCAAGTCCTATAACATGGGTTGTTGCAGCAATAGCCGGATTAATTGCGATATTCGTTTTGTTGTGGACAAAATGCGAGGGGTTCAGAAATTTTTGGATCGGCTTATGGGAAAAAATTAAGGCTACATTTTCGCCTGTAATTGAATTCGTTAAATCAGCGTTTGAAGAACTAAAAACAAAAGTTCAATCCAACATTGTTCCGGCTTTACAAGAATTATGGGCAGCGATTCAAGAAAAGGTTCTTCCGGTTTTAAGTTTAATTTGGGATTATATGCAAATTTACATTAAACCGGCGTTCGATTATTTCAAAATGGGCTTAAATAACCTTAAAATAATTGTTTCGGCAGCGTTTGAAATCATCAAAAACACAATATCAACAGTTTTTGCAAACATTAAAGTCGTTATTAAAACAGCATGGGAACACATCAAGATAGTAGTTGATACAGCATTAAATGTTATCAAAAACATAATCAAACTTGCAACATCAATTATTAAAGGTGATTGGTCAGGTGCTTGGGACGCAATTAAAAATATTTTTTCCAGCGTATGGAACGGAATTAAAAGTGTTGTGTCAAATGTCTGGAGTGGAATCAAATCAATTTTTGGAAACAATTTGAATTTGATTAAAAACAATGTTTCAACCGTTTTTAATGCTGTAAAATCAGTAATTTCAAATACGATTAACGGAATGAAGAATATTGTATCAAGTGGGTTAAACGCCA
>ERZ808275.667-NODE-667-length-12230-cov-3.169363_pt1 | contig 12230 bp, 9 predicted proteins | sample MGYA00520894_ERZ808275 | MGnify/ENA primary metagenome ERZ808275 (study PRJEB31516, sample SAMN03275598) | gut metagenome | biome: mammalia-associated habitat; material: feces | host: Papio cynocephalus | place: Kenya | collected 2012-08-03 ...
GGTTCAATCCGCCCCCTGCCGCGGACACGACCCGCCTCCTGCCCCGGGCGATAGGGGGTCCACAAAGAGGATGAAGAGAGTAGGGCTCGTAAACGGGACAGCCGCGACCACCGGGACGGACGGGACACCCCCTCTACATTATCTCCATTTTCTGCATGGTTAAACCCGACCCGCCGCGCTCCGAAAGACAAAACACTACGGGGACAGAGTTTTGGTGGTGAGACCACGGTCTCTTGTTTACGCCCCCGCGAAACGCCCTACTGCTGGACGTCTTCGTGGTGGGTGAGCGCGCGGACCGCCCGACTGACGGCTTGCGCGACTTCGGGGCTCAGCCCGCCCGCCGCGGCGATTTCTTCGGGCATCGCGCGTGCCAGACCGTAAACGGACTTGAAGGTCCGCAAAAGTTTCATCTTCTTCGCCTCGCCCACGCCGGGGATTTCGTCCAGCACCGACTCGCGGATGGCGCGGTCGCGCAGATGCCGGTGGTAGGTGATCGCGAAACGGTGCGCCTCGTCCCGCAGGCGGGTAATGACCATGAGCGCCTGCGAATCGCGCGGCAGAAAGACGTTGGGGCGTCCGTCGTCCAGGACGACCTCTTCCTGGCGCTTGGCGAGTCCCACGGTGGGGATATCCGTAATGCCCAGTTCGTTGAAGACGGCGCGCGCGGCCCGCAATTGGGTTATGCCGCCGTCGCAGATATAGAGGTCCGCCCGCGGCGAGGTGGCTGTCAGGGTCGATTCCGGACCGTACCGGCGGCGCACGACTTCCGCCATCGCCCGCGGGTCGTCCGCACCCTTGAAGGACTTTATCTGGAAGTGACGATAATAGCGTCTGTCGGGGAGTCCGTCGCGCGCAACGACGAGCGAGGCCACGTTGTGCGTGCCGAACAGGTTGGAGATATCCACGCACTCGATTATCCGCGGCGGTTTGGGGAGACCCAGGGCCGCGGCGAGTTCCTCAAGGCCGCATTGGGCGTCGGCTTTGTGCATTTCGGGCGTCTTGCGCACGAAATGCGCCTTGGTCATTTCCTTCAGGGCGAAGAACGTATCGCGCAACCGCGCCGCCGTTTCGTAGTCCCCCTTTTCGGCGGCGGCGTGCATGGACTCGGCCACTTCGCCCAGCACGGTCGGGCGCTTGCCCTCCAGGAATGCGCAGGCTTCCTCGAAGTTCGCGCGGTAGGTTGCCGCGTCGATCTTCCCGATGCAGGGTGCGGAACAATTGCGGATGACGCTCGCGAGGCAATGCGCGTGCGTCGTGGCGTCCGGACTAAGCGCCGTGCAGGAACGGATGCCGTAGCGTTTCTCGACGAAGTCCTTCGCGGCGCGCACGACCGGACTGTCGGGGAAAGGCCCGAAATAGCGCGCGCCGTCGTCGCGGACAAGCCGCACACAGGCAAAGCGCGGCCATTCCGCCGAAGGGTCGGCGCGCAGGGCCAGATAGCGCTTGTCGTCGCGCATGAGGATGTTGAAGCGCGGCTTGTACTTCTTGATGAGCGAGGCTTCGGTCAGAAGCGCTTCCGCTTCGTTCTTGACCGTCATGAACTCGAAGTCCCAGACGGTGTCCACCATGGAGCGGACCTTCGGGGGATGATGCGCGCCCGGACGGAAGTAACTCATCACGCGGCGCCGCAGATTCTTCGCCTTGCCGACATAAATAATCACGCCCCGGCGATCTCGCATAAGATAGCACCCGGGGCGCGTCGGAACGGTCTTCAGCCGCTCTCGTACCAAGTCGGTCATCAGGCTTCGGCCACTTGCTTCGCCGGCTCTCCGTCTTTCTTGTCGGCCGCTTCCGCCTCGAGCTTCTCGCCTTCGGCCAAGCCTTTCTTGAACTCGCCTTTGGCTTTCCCGAGCGAACGCGCCAGCTCCGGAATCTTCTTCGCACCGAAAAGAACCGCGGCGATAAGCACCACAATCAGAATCTGCCACAAACCAGGTCTCATAGTATTTCCTTTCTCTACTTCGTTCGATATATAATAGGATACCAAAAACGAGCCGCTTACGCAAGTACGAGTCCGAGCGTTTCCGGCAGGCCCAGCGCCACGTTCATGTTCTGTATGGCGGCGCCCGAAGCGCCCTTGCCGAGATTGTCGAAGCGCGCCACGAGTTCGAAACGCTCTTCGTTGCCCCAAACCGAGACTTCCATGTCATCGCGCCCCGAAAACGCCGCGGACGAGAGGAATCCGCCTTCCGACACGCCTTCGGCAAAGGTGACGAGCGCAGCGGAGGCATAGGCTTCGGCGAGGCACGCACACGCGGCGGCTTTCCCGCCTTTCACCTGGCCGGCGAACAGCGGCACCGTCACCTCCATGCCGCTCAGACTCGGGACGACGACAGGCGAAAAGACGGGGAATGCGGAAAGACCGCAGACTTTCGCCATCTCGGGCAGGTGCTTGTGCGTCTGGCCGAGCGCATATTGGCGTCCGCCCCGGTAAAGCGGCGAGGACGCGCTCTCGTAGTCCGCAATCATCTTCTTTCCGCCGCCCGAATAGCCAGTGAGGGAAAAACAGGTCAGATGCGCCGCGGAATCGAGGAGCCCGGCGCGGACAAGCGGGGCGACAAGCGCGATGAATCCGCTCGCGTGGCATCCGGGATTGGCGATGCGCGTGGACCGCGCGATTTGCGCGCGCTGTCCGGCGAGTTCCGCGAAACCATACGTCCAGCCAGGGGCAGTACGGTGCGCCGTCGAGGTATCGATAACGATTGTTCGCGGATTCGAAACGAGCCCCACAGCCTCGCGGGCGGCGTCGTCCGGAAGGCACAGAAACGCCACATCCGCGGCATTCAGGGCTTCGCGGCGCGCGGCGGCGTCTTTGCGCTTTTCTTCCGGTAGCGCGAGGATTTCGATATCCGCGCGCGCCGCCAAACGTTCGCGGATGCGCAGGCCGGTCGTGCCCGCGCTCCCGTCGATGAATACCTTATTCATCGTCGCCCGTCGGATCCTCTGGCGCGACCGCGGGTTCGACCTTCGGCGGCAGAGCCTTCTTCCCGGGAGCAGGCTGTTGTGGTTCCGGCTTCGCCTTACCCCCCGCCGCATGCGCGACCTGCGCCTTGGCGCCGGACTTGCGCGGACCGTAGCCGTATCCGTAGCCGTAGCTCTTGTAACCGTAGCCGTTCTTGTAGCCGTAGCCATAGCCGTGCCGCAGGTTGGCGTTGAATATCGCTTCGCTCGAGGTTTCCACGTCGTTCACGACGACACCCAGGATGTTCGCGCCGGCTTCCACCAAGGTTCGGGCGCAGTATTGGATGGGCTTGAAATGCGTACGATCGGGGCAGCACATGACGAGCACGCCGTCCACAAGTGTAGCCAGCGACACGACATCGCCGACAAGACCGAACGGCGGCGCGTCGACTATGATGTGGTCGTAATGCGCCCGCGCCCACGTGAAAAACTCGCGCACGACGCGCGAACCGAAAATCGTCGCCGGCGTAATGCCTTCCGGCGGCAAAGAACAGATGATGTCAAGACCCGGATTGTCGACATGGCTCACGAGTTTGGAGAAATCGACCGGATCCTTGCCGGCATTCTGCAAAGCGTGAGAAAAACTCTTTTCTTCCGGGAGCGTAATGCCCCAAATACGCGCTACGCGCGGACGGCGCAGGTCGAAGTCCACATGCAGGACGCGGCGCCCGGCCTGCGCATACGAAATGGCAAGCGAAGTGGACGTAATCGTCTTGCCTTCGCCCGGTTGGGTGGAAATAACGAGAAGGCAATGGGACATCGCCTCATAGCGCGGCGAATCGAGCAAATTGCGCAAGCCGGCGATCGCCTCGGTAAAGCGCGCATACTTGTCCATGATCAGCGTCTTCGCCACATGTTCGCGCGACCGCTGCCGCACGTGGGGCAAAACCGCCAGAACCTTCAGCGACAGACGCCCTTCGATATCCGAGAGATTGACGATCGTATCCTCCAGATTGTCCACGACAAGGACAAAGAGGAACCCGAGCGCGACGGACAAGACAATTCCGGCGCCGAAGATGATGTAGGGATTGGGCAGAACAGGATCCTCGGGCTCTTCGGCGACCGAGCCCACGCGCACCATCTCGTTGTTCGATTCCTGCTCGAGGCGCGCTTTGTTCTCGTCGAGAATCAACCCGGTCAAGACTTCGCTTGTAATATTGAACTCGTTCTCCAGCGTAGCAAGTCCGCTTTCGGCAAACACAATCCGCTGCTCGACGGCCGTGAGCTCCGCGCGCAGTTCACCCTGCTTTTTGTATAGGCTTGCGATCTGGTTGCGCGTCACGCTCAAGGTCGCAATGCCCGTCTGAAGCGCACGACCCACGGCGTCCAAGAAGCGCTGCCTGGACATATCCAGCTCTTTTTTCTTCGCCAAAACCTCGGGGTGGTTCTCGGTGTAAGAGAGCTTGAGCGCGGCATAAGCCATTGAAGCATCCTGGAACGCGCGGTATTCTTCCGCGATTTCCTGCGCACGCGGCACGCCGGAAGCGAGGGAGCCAAAGTTCTCCGGCGCTTTTTGCACATCGCGGAGAGTCTTCTCCCATTCGACAAGCTGGGTTTCGGCCGTTTCCAGCGCCAGAATGTCGGACGTGGTCTTCTGCAGGCTTTGCTGGATGGTGTCGCGGCGCGAACGGAGATTGTCCACTTTGTTGACCGTGCGGAATTCAAGAATCTGCTTGGAAAGTTTCTCCTTGTCGCGGCGCTTCTTCTCGACTTGGGCGTGGATATTGGCCACGGCCTTGTCGCAACGCACGCGGTTTTCATCATCCGTAAAGGCCTCAATCGCCTGGGCATAGGCGTTTGCGAGATCCGCCGCCAGTTTCGCCGAGGTCGAGCGGACGCTTATCGTGATTATGCGCGAATTGCGCTGCAATTCGAGCTTGGAATCGATCAGCACTTCCATTATCTCTTCGTCGGAAGTCGTGGACGCGGGATTATTCGTGCGATACGCTTGAATAATCATGGCCAGAATCTTCTTCGACCGCCAATCCGACAGGCGCGTATTGAAGACTTCCGTGTAGTTGTCGCCTAATTCGGGCATGGCCTGGTCAAGCGGCGAGTTTCCGCGGCGATTGCGCCCGATGTCCATGGAAAACTCGCTCTTGGCCTCGTAGATTGTCGGCGAAATACGATAAATGACAAACGAGGCGATAAGTCCCAAAAGAAGGAACACAAAGATGGTCAGCCAACGCTGCGAGAAAACGCGCAACATGCGCGCAAGCGTAATCGTACCCACGATCGAGCCATCCGAACCCATATCGCCGCCGGCTCCACCACCATAAGTCCCGTATGCGCCCGGGCCGTTTCCTGCGTAACCCGGCGCCTGCGCACCATACGTGGATTCGTTTGAAGCGGCATAGTAGGCAGGCCCAGACTTAGGACCGTAATAAATAGGCTTGTCAGACATAAAGATCTCCTAAGATTCTATTGTGTTTTTCGTTGTCACTGTCGCCGATGGCGATGCAAGAGGGATGGCCTTGCCGGCTACCGCCAAAAGATCACACATCAAAATGAAAATAACGGGAAACAGAACGGATGCGCTTGCGAACGCCTCTGCGACGACAAGCGCCAGGGCCACGGGACCCAGAATCACGGCCAAAACCGACATGCGACGGCCGAAGGAACGGGCGCAAAGACGGTGAACCCATGTAAACAGCAGGAAAAGCGGCACGATAAGCATAAGCAAAAGCCCCACAATGCCATTTTCCGCAAGAATCTGCCACCAACCATTGTAAGTCGTCGCCTGGTCGCTCGGAAGAACGGCCCAATCCATCTGCGAGGCTTCGAACCGCAAATTCAAGGGAAATGTCCCCGTTCCACCGCCCAACCACGGGGACGCCCCCCAGGTCGTATGCGCCAAATTACTCAGAATATCGCGGATTTCAGTCCAATTTTCGGGGAAATAACCGCCGCGGGAGAATAGTGCAATGTCCGAAGCCAGCCACACAACGGACAACACCGGCACAAGAGCGGCCAAAGTCAAAGCCGAAAGATACTTGAAAGCCTCGTTTGCGCTACCGACAACGGCCAGCCGAACGGCCGCAAGAACAATCAAAACAAGGCCTGCAAGCAAAAACGGCAACGCGAGTTCGAGGGGCGCAAAAAAAAGCAAACCAGCCGCGCATGCACCGACCGCGAAAGCATTAAGAAAAATACGCCGCCGCTGCCTCGACTCGAAAAACAGTTCCAAAGAGCAAATACCGGCAAAAAAAGGAAGAGCAAATCCAATACCGGCAAATGAAGCCGTCGTCCAGGAACAGGCTACGGCATCCCGGGCGCGTGCGACATCCGCGGCAAACAGAGCCAAATCGAGAAACGCGGCAATTCCGGCAAAAAGCGAGAGACAGTAGAGAAATGTTGCGCGCGACGAGCGGCCCAGCGCCTGACGAATACCCGTAATCGTAACCAACATGGCAACGGACGCCGCGGCGGGCAATGCGCCGCATCCCGATACGGACGCCGGCAGGAACAAGACCGCCGGCGGAGCCAAATACCACTCGGTCGTCTCGGCATTATAGGCCAAATCGATGCCCGTATTCAGCCAGGAAACGCCATAATAGAGAACGGACAAGAAAAGAATCCAAAAAAGCGGATCGCGCACAATTCCTTTCGCCACACGCATACGCGCATCAGAAGGCATCTCACCTTTCAAGCGGGTCGGGGCAATCAGCACCCAGACCGCAGCTATGAGCGAAATGGCCAAAAGCGCACCAGCCGCATCAGACGGAATGCAAAATCCGAACAGGAAGAGCGGCGCGACCGCCACTAGGGCAAGGTGCGCCGCCAATCCGTACTTTAATAGGAACTCTTGCACAGTCCGATTAGTAGGTCAAACGCAGACCGATCGTTCCGCGGAAGCGGTTGTAATCGTACTGAATGTTCTGAACCGAGTCCGCATCGTACATCTGATACTCAAGACGGCCATAGACATCCATATAGCGGTTGAGCGTGTAGACGAGACCAAAGCGACCGCTCAAAATGTTCTCGTCATAGTCACCCGTGGTGTCGTTATAATAGGAGTAGACGCGGCGCTCCTTGCGGTAGGCGACATCCACCGTCGCACGCAGACTGTTGCGGACGAGGCTCTTGGCGAGACCCCAGCTTATGTTGTAGACCTTTGTCGCCGAACCGACTTCGCTTTCAGACGGCTGATAGTAGCTCGAACCGAGAGCCACCATGCTCAACGTCCGCGTGATGTCCCACTTGGCGGAGAGTTCATACGTCCAACCGTTGATTTCCTGCGCGTCACCGTAGTTGAAGCGCGACCAACCAGCCAAAACACGGTAGGAGATACGCTCCGTGGCACGCGTCGCGACACCGCCCATCAACGAATAACCCGTCGAATCGCTCTTCACGCGGTTACCGTAGATATAACCGGAATTGTCCTGGTTGTACCACTGATAGTTGCCGCTCACGATGAGATCCGTCCAGCGCGAAAGCACGTAACCAGCCTCGCCACCCACGGTCAAACGCTTCCAACCATAGAGGTTGCCGTACTTCTGTGCATTATTCTCATAATCCAGCAAGTAGTAGCCAACCGTCGGCGCAGCGTGGAAATGCTCCGTTACACGGCGTTCAAGCGTACCGTCGAACGAGAACTGCTTGCGGTCGCGACCCAAGCCACGGCCACCATGATAGGTCATATCATCGTCTTCCGCAACCTGCTGGAAGCTTTCCGACAAGAGAAGCGACCAGCCCTGCTCATTGGGGAGCGAGTCCGCCCACTTGAAGTTCAAGCGCTCGCCGTACGAAGACGAATTCCGCTGATCCGGATACTTGTTGTAGGCATGATAACTATACCACGCGCCACCGGCGAGAGACCAGTTGTCGTCCGCGTAAATCAAGTTCAAACCCGGCTGGACTTCCCAATTCGACCCGGGGTCCGATTTGCGGTAGGAGTCCGGATTCGAGTCGTACGTGTACGACAGCGAGACATACGGGTTGAGCGTCAACTTCTGACCGACCTTGATACCGCGCGCACGCTCCAGATCGCCAGCCTGCGCCACAAACGCGCCAGCCAAAACAAGTGTTGTTGCTATAAGCGAAGTTTTCATATTTTCTTCTCTGTTTTGTTGTATTGTTACGGATACTGGTTCTGATAGCCACCGGGCTCGTTCACGGATTCGCCGCGGCGGTTCGGCAATTTGCCGGGCTCGCGCGTCCCTTCATCTTCATCCCAGCCGTCGTTCGCGCCGACCCAACGCGGCACGCGGTTAAAACCGCTGTTCGCAAGGTTATCCCCATCCGAGGCGCCGTTCAGACCGAACGCACCGCCGCCAAAGACCGCAGGATTGTTGATTTGCCCGGGCTTGGCGTCCTTGGCGATAGGCGCGGCGAGCTCGGCCAGAAGGCTCATGCGACCGGCATTCGCACCGAAATTCTGGATATCGACGACCACAGGCGCTTCCCCGGACTTCTCCGTCTTCGCGGGACTGTTCTTGGCAGTTTCGCGCGCCTTGGCGTCCGAACCGCCATTGGCGAGCGTATTCTCGAGGTTCGCCGGGGAGCCGTTGGACGCGCTGACGAAGAACTTGATCGCGAGCGCTTTGCGCTGCGCGGCGTCATCGCTGCCCGCCGTGCGCTTCTCGATTTTCGCCAGATTAGCCTCGGCGATCTGCACGAATTGCGCGTCCGTCAAACCGGAGCCCGTCGAACGGTTGAACAGTTCCTTGGCCAGTTTGCCGTTGATGGCTTCGAGCGATTCGACCGAAACCGTCGCATACGTCTCCGCCAAGAGCGCCGAGAGATTGCCCTTCTTCGCATTCGTCAACGCCGCCTTGTTCGCCGCGTAGTACTTCTGCGTGCGCGACTCTTCCGAACCCGGCAGTTTGCCGATGGCTTCGTTGACCTGACCCAGGAAGGTCACCTGATCCGCCGCGTTGAGTGCCGCGGTCGTTTCGGCCATGACCTTCGGATCGTTGACCGCCGCGCCGATTTTCGTGCGCGCTTCGACGAGTGTCAAAGCCTGCGCCTGAATAAGCGCCACGCTCGCCACTGTCAAGATTCCAATTCTCAACATATTCATGTTACCTCTTTTCTTTTTGTTTATTCTTGAATAGACTGTTTACCGTTTTTATCGCCCGTGTTACCACCGTATTTCGTGACAATAGACAATGTCGCCCGGCTTGAGCACCATATCCTTGTCTATGCGCCCTTTTTCGCCGATTTCGACAAGATCCACCATCGTCCGCTTTTGCGTGCCGTCTTTTTCGCACCGCGTTACGCGGATGCGCTCCCTGTCCGCAAAAGGCTTGAGTCCGCCAGCCGCCTGGATTGCGCGCGTGACGGTGAGGTCCATCGTCGGGGGCATGTTCACGGGTCCGGGATTCATGACTTCGCCCAAGACGTTCACCGTCCCGTAGGGGCTCACGCCCAAGCGCATGTCGAACGGCGCGAACTGCACGGAAATCTGCGGCTGCAGGATATACTCCTGATAGGCCTTCGTAACCTTGCTCTTGAAGGCTTCCAACGTCAACCCGTCGCAGAGCACCGGCGCCTGCAAGAGGTAAGGCAGGGTCACCTGGCCGTTCTGGTCGACCTGCACATTCATCTCGATTGGCTTATCCTGGCCTATCGCCGCGACCTGCACAATCAACCCGACGCCCGGACGGATACGCGGACCGTCCCACCACTGGGCGACGACGGACGTATCGATCGGTTCCTCCTTCTCGAAAAGGCTTACAATCGACTTGCACCCGCTCGTGAAAACACAGGCGGAGAGCCACGCGGCCAATATCAATCTAGTTTGCGTAATCATTTTGTCAACTATTATACTCTTTCTTGCGCTGAACTGTCAATGGGGTTTTTTCACTTTTTTCGAATCGCGGATTTCTTGCAATTACCCCCGAAATTTGCCAATAATGTGTGCTTTCAAAACGCCTTTCGCCGTCCACCCGCACAAGAACAGACCCCGTGGAAAGCGACGCCCAATGCCGGCGTTCTCCTCTCTCGTCTTGCAAAACGGCAAGGAAAACGAAGAAACCCAATCGCGGCGCGGACAGAATCCAGCCGATTTATCGCTATTTCGCCCCCGTCCCCTCCGTAGTACGTATTCGTTGCGCCGAGACGGTGCTCCCGTTCCGGCGCAACGGCATCACCGTTCCGGCGAGACGGTGCGTCTGGCGAGGGACTGGATAACCCCCCCACGGGGAGGAAAGGAAATCCCACGGGGATTTATCCAAAACCCCGTGGGATTTCAGGCCGGAGCCCGTAGTCTTTCCGTCCCCGCGCTAGATTTCGACGTCCACCGAGACGTCGTCCGCCGAGACGCCGGCGGGCTTTTCTTCCTTCTTGGGTCCGGCGTTGAAGCGCGGCGAATCCACATTCATCAAATGGTGCGTCCTCTGGAAAAGCTGGTCGTCCTGCAGATTGAAGCGCGTGGAACTCGGTAGCGGCCGCATGGTGAAGATTGGATAGGCAATTGTACCGTCATTGTTCTTGGGGTAGGTCTTGCCGTACTCCTCTATGAGGACGAGCCCGCCTACGACGCCGCCCGGGTGTTCGCCGATCATAATCTCGATCTTGACGGGCTTGTTCGCCTGCAGCTCAAACCAGTCCGAAGGCGCCATCTTGCCCCAGTTCTGTTGCGGACACCACGCCTTGCCGATTTCCTTCGGCGCGGACGACTTCCAGTCCGAACGCTTGCTCGACTTCCCGTCGAATCCGTTCGAATCGAACAGGATCTTGCCGTTGACGCGTATGAACAGAAAATCGTCGAAATAGCCCCAGAATCGCCATTTTCCCTTCTTGTAGGAGGCCAAAGTCCCCGAATAATACACGACGAACCCGCTTGGCTTGACCGTATCCTCCACGCCGAAGGCCTTGGGCCCGTTCGCCGCGTTCTGCGGGGGAATCCACAGGTGCGTCAGAGCGACATTCTTGGGCGGAACGTGGAACTTCATGAGGGCGGCCTGCGAAAAGTTGTTTTCGATGAGGCTACGGGCGTCGTCATTGTAGGATTTTTTCCAATTCGGACGGTCCTTCCCGGTGCCATCTTTCTTGAAATCAATAATCGTGCCGATGAGACACCCGTCCAGATTCGGCTTCTTGCCGCCCTTGCGCGCGACGACCCGTCCCCAGCCACTGCCCGAGTCCCCCAGGGAGGACATCTTGACGCCGGCGTTGATGGCGTTCATCGTGACGGGGCTGGGGGCCGCCGAAGCCGCCGCGGGCGAAACGGGCTGGTTGGCCGGCGGGGCGGCGAGGTCCGTGCTCGGGACGGGTATATCAGTCGTCGGGACCGTAATATCCACATTGATATCCTCCGTCATGTCCACATCGGGTTCTTCGGGCGTATCCTCTTCCTCCGGCTCGAGCAGGGATTCCGGCTCTTCCTCGATCTGGGCGATGCGGATTTCATACGCCTTTTTCCGCGCGCCCTGCACGGTCGTGACGACAATAAGGACGACGACGAAGAGCGTCACCGAAACGACGGCGATCAGGGGCGCGGCCAGGCGCTGGAAATTGAGGCGCGCTTCCTTGTATTCCCGGCTCGTGCGCGGCTGCCGAAAGCCTTTGAACATGTCGACGAGCCGCCTGAAAAAGCCCTTCTCCTCGAATTGCTCTTGTATTTCTTCCAAATTGACGAATTCCGCAGGCGTCTGCCCGACCGCCTGTTCGTCCGGATGCGCATTCTCGTTCTCTTTCATGGCTCTATCCTTCCTTGACACTGATGATAAACGCCGCCGGTAGACGCCGGGTTCATGCGCCCGCGCACAATTCCCTTATTTTCCGGAGACCCTGGCGCAATTGGTCCGTCGAAACGTGCGCGTGCGGCTCGAAAACGACGTGCGCGGTGCTTTTCAGGAGCGGGAGAAGCGCGGCGAAATCCACCTTCCCCATCCCCGGCGCGCCATGGTCGTCGTGATAATCCACGACGTCGTTCAGGTGAAGCCCGACGAACCGGTCCGGTTCTTTGCGGAAATCTTCCGCCGTTTCCGTGCGCCAGCCGTGCATTTCGCGCACCCGGTCGTGCCCCGTGTCGAACCACCCCTTCAGCGGCGCGTCTTTGAAAGCGTCCAGAAGTCGCAAAAGTTCCGTTTCGTCCGGAAACGCCTCGAGATAGGGCAAATTCTCCAGCCCCAGCACGATATGGTGCTTTTCGAGGAGGGGGAGAAGTTTTTCGACTTCGGCCTTGAAGACGTCCAGACGCTTTTCGCCGCGCTTTTTCCGCGTTAGTTGCGCTTTTTTGAGCATTTTCGCGTATTTTGCCGCGTTCCGGTCTCCTTTCTCCTTCTGCAGGGCCGTGCGGAGCGTGGCGGTGGAGAAAGAGC